>JAAUYG010152733.1_pt1 | contig 11851 bp, 8 predicted proteins | sample 7278091 | NCBI WGS metagenome assembly JAAUYG01 (sample SAMN14350201, study PRJNA611818) | marine sediment metagenome | isolation source: surface marine sediment (0.6m) | place: French Polynesia: Moorea | collected 2018-08 | reverse complement strand
GCTGTGCAGTAGCACAAAGCAGAGCTAAAAAAAAAAAAAAAAAAAAAAAAATAGGGCAAACCCATAGGGGATCCCGTCGGGACGGGATGCCCCAACAAGGCAATGTAACAATCTGTCACACAACTAGGCAACAAAACAAATTTGTCACGTTGGAAACATATCCTAGCTGTGGTAACCATAGTAAATCTGTAAGTATGGACTATGGAACCATGGTTTAATAGAGTTCAGCTTCATAATGTCACCTCACAAACCGCTTTATTAGGCTAGAGTGCAAAAGTTCAAGTTTGTACGAATGCTAACATTTAATGGTTTTCTAAATAAGAAACATTTATGAAAGGTTGTTTGTTTGACCCTTTTCTGTCCTATCAGCCTTACCTCCTCTCTGGATGACGATGGCCGCCTCCTCAAACTTGGCACAATCCTTCAGGACCCCGACCACGTCAGAGTGCGGCATGTCCTTGACCCTGATCCGGTTTATCTCTAGCAGGATGTCCCCCTCCTGGAGAGTCTTACACCGCGCCCTGTCCACGATTTGTTTGACTCTCTGTCCATAGACACTGTCTGCTATCGTAAAGCCGAACCCCATAGCTCCCTTGACGATATGAATGGTAAACAACTCAGGTCGCAGGTTTCTCATTGGTGAGCCGGACGACGGAAGTTCTTCCACGCTGCGGTTCTTCTGAGCAAAACCTGAACCCGCCATCACATCGGAAGGATTCCCAGGCTGACTAAGGTCAGGCATGGATTTGATATTCCTTTGTGACGGCTGCAACCCTTCGATAGGAGTCCGAGGGGGGAGGGCTGGTGCCGGGCGGGAATAGGAGAGCGTATTGGACATCGTCGCCAGTTTCTGTGGTAATGTCACAGCTACTGTCGTCACGATCTCCGTGTTAGGGTCATCGGGGTCGAACGGTAATGGATAGCCTCGACACACTTTGAGCGCCACCTTGCCTCCGATTGGAATCGTCTGAAATATCCCGACCACGTCTTGGTGCGTACAGCCTAGCACGCACTTATCATTGATATAGACCAGCACATCACCTGAAATATCAACATTACATAAAGCCAACTGTAAGATAACCGCAATACAAGGTTCAACAAGATACTGTCTAAAGGAAGAGCTTTTACGAGCTTTAAATGGCTTCAAGATCGTTGTTTTTTCAGTAAGTGCTCTTGGCTATGTCATCCAATTGTCAGCTCCCAGTATCACTGACACAGAATATCTTCTCTGATGTCACAGGTGGCAGCACCAGCTGGGATCAACGTTTATCAGTCAGCCACCACTATCATCTTGAATCAAAGATCAAGTCTCCCGCAGAACGTTTATCTCGACAATCAGGGTGGTTACAGATTACTGGCAACAATCTGATTTTTTCATGTTTGTCATTACCACAAATGATACCAGGGCTTGTGATGTCAGTACAAGCTGTCACAGCAGATATGGTAAAACCTGTCCTGAGAGACCAAAAGAAAACCCTGCTAGTGACTTTGGAAACTGACAGCTTTAATCATGTTAATACTAGCTAGCCACGATAGACATCAGATTCACCGAGCTTAAAGCCGGATGACATTTCATCTTTACAGTAATTCTGCAGGGCATTGGCTACACATACGGGGTTATGTACTGGGGCTGTTTTCCTTGTGTACGAGTATAGAATCTGGTTCTTTGTGCTCTCACAGACCCAGTCCAGTGACTGGGCATCCTTTCCTGTGGACGCTGCGATATTGGCTACAAAAACTATATGTTCGTTAGTATGTTCCTCCTTCTATATACGATATAAAGGGGCCAGTTTTCCGCAAATGTTAGCCTTTACAATCGTTTATCTGCATGGTTTATTTTTGTCCCCATCACTGCTGGGTTAGGTCAGACAAGAGGCAGACAACTACGACACAGACCGCTGTAACGACAGCTTTATCTGTATCTCAACCTCCTACAGCCGCTTTTACCTCGTTGTATTTTATCGTCGTCGTAGGCCGGTCCGTTGGGGACGACGCTTTTAATCTGCAGGAACTCCTCGTCGGTGTCATCTCCACCAATGATAGTGAAGCCGAAACCTCGCGGGCTCTTCGTCAGCTCTGTGCTAATGAAACGACCAGTAAGCTCAGCCGGATTCTTGGTGAAGAACGGTCGATGGCTGCTGTAGGCTGGAAACAGGACATGTACAGCAAATATAGATACAAGATACTGTAACAATCTTTAATACTATTACATCATGTATTGCACTTTTACAATGAACCCTATACTGTAAAATAGAAACTGGTGGCAGGAATTGCTTTTAGCAGATCTCATTTCGACCCAGTTGGCTGGCGTTTAAGTTGGTAGTCTCTCCGAGTCACCGAGTGGCCACCGTTGATCTTCACGTTAATAGGGAGTATTTCACACCACAAACTCGTAACATGAGCATGATGAATAGTTGCACACTTTTTTCTTATTTCAGGTCACTTCGGAAAAGATATCTACCAAGTGGTTTAAAATATTTATCTTGGCTGGGACTACGATGGTGATGCCAGTTCTGGTGCTCTTCTCAAAATCGACAAAATCAGTAAAGTCCATGCCAACATTCTTACTTTTACAGTATCATTTGCATTTTATTATTCAGACTTTTAGATAAAAAATTTGTTAGATACAATTTTTAGTGAAAATTGGGTGGATGCAGTGTTTCACCCAGAAAATATCTTCTCTCAACAGAGGTAGCTTCTGGTGACAAGTAGAGGCACTGGACATGGTGGCTGGTAAGATTCCCATGATGCGGTCTTAGGAGAGTTGTCACTGTACCCAAACACTGTATTACTTAGTATATAAGACCAAGCACTGTTACATCTTACCCGTGACTGCATGAACATTGTCACATCTGACCTGTGACAGGGTGAACATTGTCACATCTGACCTGTGACAAGGTGAACACTGTCACATCTGACCTGTGACAGGGTGAACATTGTCACATCTGACCTGTGACAGGGTGAACATTGTCACATCTGACCACTGACAGGGTGAACATTGTCACATCTGACCTGTGACAGGGTGAACATTGTCACATTACCGACTTCTATTACATCATACCTGATCCATGTGCCACAGTGCCAATATGGCCAGTGCAGTATGAACATGATAAACATCCTGTTGCGTGTGTGTCGTCTCCGCTGTCAGTGGTTCTATTACGGTTTATGCTGTAATACCCTGCCAGGGGTGTGGGTGGCTGTCTATTAGAACCTAGCCCTGATATTACATAACACCTGGTCTGCCGCTGATACTGGCTGGCGGGTTTTACCTGTGGCAGTCACAGTCATAGAGGGGCTGGGCTCAAGGGAATGCCTTGTATGTTATACCACATCACAGTTCCTACAGACTCACCAGTCAGGTGACAAAAACTAGATCAGGGGACATGAAAAGCCGACTGCCTCTTAGATCCCTAATGGAAGCACTAGGGCTTCTAATACAGGCTAAGAGCTGGAAATTAAATATCCAGGTACTAGCATTTTTGAGCACTGTATAGCAAGCCATTCAGCCCCGAGTGACGTGTAAGTGATTAGACCACTGAGAATCTATAAGGCTGGGATAACTACATCAGCAATACATAATCCTGACAGCACTAGCATGGACTGTACAGTAGGGCCTTGCTTTGTGACCACCTCCAAATTAAGACCACCTCAGAACAAAGACCATTTCCCAGTACATGTGTACTGACACAATCATTGAGGGTTTGGTATTCTTAGAAAAAGGATTACCTTACAGCAAGACTAGCGTAATACGGTATAACAGTCCTGTATGTAAGGCTGGTAGTGCATGGTGATCACTGTTGGCCTAGTGTCTTACCATCATTGCTGAAATGGACCGGGTCTTTGTGTCTTTTCGTTGGAGTCTATAGTCAGTAATACATACAGACGTAATGAAGAAATAACCAAACATACCCAAAAGAAGAGAAACAGTGTGGGAATGACAGTGGTTCAGAATTGGTCAAAGCTTTCATAAGGACAACTGTGATTGCCTAAGGCCACATAATAACCATGGGTAGTTTGCTTCCTGAATAAAACTAAATATTTATGTTGGGATTTTGTGGCATGCAACATTTCCTATTGGTCCATGTGAGGATGTTTGCTGTTGGTAGAGCGAAATGCTATGATTGCCTACAGGATTATACACTCCAAGGAGTTACCATACACAACGTAATCACGATAATCCACTAACTTATCAATATAATTTGGGTTACACTCACCAGGGGGCGATCCTCTCCCGTTGAGCAGCATGCCGTTAGCGGTAGGTGGCGCTCCAGTTTGTCCTGGTTCCCCGCTCCCATCATCTATATCACAGGGTCACAGAAACATGGCAGTTACCATGGTAACAACAAACAAAACACACTACTTCCTACAGCACGGAAACTACTCCAACAGGAGCTGCAAGCTGACTGGGACTTGACCATTGCACAACCAGGTACTTAAGTACTGATTAAGAAGAAATACCTCTGATATTATAACATGCTGAAAAGATTCAAATCTTATTGTGAATGATATGAAAACCACTAATAAGTAACCTATATAACATATATATATAATGCATTCCGAAACTGACGCGTAATTTTGAAAATCACAGACACATTATACATATTACCGGTACTGATTAGTGACAGTAGTGAACTTTGACCCCTGAGGTGGATTGTGGGATACCGGTTACATGATCTTACCATTTTTCCCCTGTATCAGTCGTTTGGCCTGGACGACCGGGTTCTCGTATTGGGTCCTTCTGTTGACATGACTGGAGAGGAAAAGAGACATGACACACTATACAGACCACAAACACAGCTCTCCTGATAGTGACTGCAAGCTCACAGTGTAAAACAACAAAACATATGCAGTGGTCCCTGCGATTTAAGACCCCTCTATTTAACAATTCACTGCATTTTAAGACTGGATATCAGTAACACCACTTGTATCATGTGTATATTTTCAGTATAAATATCCCTTTATTTTAAGACCACCTTCAATTTAAGACCATATTTTGCTGCCTGAATGGGCGGTCTTAAATTGCAGGGACCACTGTATTGTCAGTTGGGTAAATCTGAAATTGCAGATTTTCAAGGGATCACCAGTAAAATGACATGATTCAGGTTGGCTCTTAAAGGACATTTTTGAGACAGCCCTTTAAGAGAATCTTCTGTAGAGCATGTACTAGAGTAGAGAGGAAACATACCTTGGTAGCAAGTTTTGAAAATGCATAAATGTTCATCGCATTACACCAATGCCACCTCTCTAATGTAGACACTCAGCGTCACTGTCTATAACTAGTACAGGGGGTATATTATATACTCTACTGCCTCTGTATATGCTGTTTGCATGGCATGAGTACAAACTGAACTTATTACAACTTTATCTTTTAACAACAGTTAAGAAAACTTACAATAACAAACTTAGTACAACACTCTACTTACTCAATGAAGTAGGTTCCATACACGGAATCCTCCACTTTTTCCCAGCCATACGGAAGCTCTGGAAACACAAGGGGAAACGGACATAGATAGCAGTTACCATGGTTACCTGTACCTAGCAATGGAACAATGGAAGCTGGCTACCTTACTCTGCAATAAAACAAGAAGGCCATGGTTTTAAAGCACTTTTAACACACTATGACAGCAGCAATCAAGTATGTAAGTAAAATGTATATGATAGACAGATAGGAGAAGGAACACAGACTAAGCAGAATACTAGTACTTGGAATACTGCATTGTTTTCAATATCATTATAAATATTCACGATGTTGTACGGTGAACAGCAATCATGCCTGTAGAGCCATTGTAGTAGGAGTTGTGATGCAGAATCTTTACCAACTGTTTCAGACCCTCAGTTACCGCAACCCGGAGGGTAACCAACAGATGGGATGTGTTACTAGTATACATGTTATACAGTAGTCCTTTTCTAATAAGGCCACCCCATTTGCCAATAATTTGTGGCAACATTTGAGAGGTGGTCTTTGGTGAGAGGGAGAAGTAACTGCATTCATATGCTGTCAGTGTGGAACAAATTCATACTAGTAGCCACATTAGAGAGGGTGGCCTCTGTTGAGAGTGGACAACTGTATATTTGCTCAAAGATCATAATCTCTCAATGTTACACATGTTTACAAGTGATGTTATTATTAACCAGCAGACTGTGTGACAACATGCCGTGGTCTATATACCGTCACAGTGGGTGTCCCGCGTACAGCCACACGCCCAGTACAGCAAATCTCTACACTCCGGCCAGTGCTTCTGTCTGATTGGCTGAGACTGCCCACCAGGACGACACAGGGAGGAGTTTGATCTCATCCCTGTCTATGACCGCCTCAGTGGATTAACTTGGCAGCAGTTGGGCACAATATCATTTCCAGCACACTGGTGTATATTATATGCTACAGGTAAATAAGCTGGAAAGTTAAGCTCCTTTCTTTCCAAACTGACACATAATCAAGTCTAGTGGGCCGTGCATCAGGCAGGGCCCAACACTACAGGAGTAGTAGTATCCATAAAGGTCAGCATCATGATCATGGATCATTAGATCATGGTCCAGTTGGTTAAACTGAACTAGAAAACCCGGAAGCTGCAAGCAGCAACTTAGTGTTATCCTGATCATGCTAATGTAGACGGGATCTGATCACAATGCTGATGTCTACTACAGCTGTGCTATGTAGTATATGGCATAGCTAGGGGGTGGGGCTTCACACAGTCAAATTCTGGTAAACAATACCCCCTGGTACTCGACAGCTAAGATCCTGAGTGGTAATTTTTATCCAGAAGATAAGGAACATACATTTTTACTAACGGTAGTTTAATATTGCACATGTAAACGTAGCGGTCTGTAACCTGTGCCATATTCCAGGGTATTATTCCAAGTTTTGAGCACAATATGTTTGTCAGCATTTTAATTAAAGTGGTCCCTCTACTTTAACGCCACCAATGGGACTGTACAAATCTGGTCTCATATTGCAGGTGGTCTTAAAATAATAGAGGTTTGCTGACAGTATATACCACTACTAGGAGTAGGAAGAACAGACGCCCTACATGGCACAGTGTGTCCAAGGTTACTGAAGCCAAACATAAGCCTTGGGCTGCTCTTGGATACATTTCCTCCGCCTAACAAGAGTTTTCCATCCAAAACTCAACATCTTGGTGATCCGGTTTGCTTAGTTGTGCCATTCCAGGGATTTGCCCTGTTTTCATCATGTACATCATGTTCATGGTATATAGCCGTATGTCCCACTTGTCAGGATAGGGTATTGGATAACAAAGCCTGAATATCCATGAAGATGCGCATCTATTATAACTACAGGTAACACAGCTTACAGTAATCCAGTCATGTTTATGTGGTTTATCCTCCCCTAATATATCCTAAAGACACCCTATCACTGGGTGCGAATATGTACACTTGTTGTTAACTCTTGTCCAAGGATTTCTGTAACTTATCCCAATTAGGTAACCCAAGGTAACCCTGGTAACCCTAGATAACATCTCATCAGTCCATCTAGGCACAGAGACTGAGTTATGAATCTGCAGCCCTCTCATCATAAACCTGCTGCTGTTCTAGTTTCCAGGAAACCTCCCAGCTGGTGCCAGCCTGCTACTGTATGGTAATCAATGAATGTCTCTGGATCAACCTGGCAATTCTCCCAATTTGATTTCTGGATATGTGATATTCACAGGAAACTGGAGATGGTAGGGTTAAACCAATCCTGATCCCAGAAAAAAGTAGCCATGGTCATGGTGTTGTTTACCAAGCTATGGACTGGTAACAAATACCACTGCGGCTACACCTGTACACAGTGGAATCTCTAAACGTTGGACTGAACAAAGTTATATTATCATGAATATTGGCACTTTAGGACTGCTTTAATCATCTTATCTAGATTGATACATTTCATAACAGAGTAAAAGATACACACTATTTAATAAACAGTGAAAGTTCCTGTCCCCAGTGTACATGCAGGGTGGGTATCTCAGGTAGTGGTAGCAGCAGCTCCACTGTATGTAAGGTCCCAGGTTGGCCAGCCTGTACAACCCTATACCTGGTAGACTGACAGAGCTGGTGTTGACTGGCCATTGTTCAGTCAGGCTCCCTCCCACTCCTCTCTACAGATACCCACAGGCAACAACACAGGCCTACTACCATGTTCACTGGCCCTTGCTGACAGGGCAGAGGTGTAACTACTAATTTATGGGAGACAGAGGCAAATTGCCTGAATTTCTTAGCCAACCAGCAATGTTTTTATGTTGGGTGGGGGATGGACATGTATGTAATTGTGTGGCCCCAATGACTGGTGACAACCACAGTTATTCATCAGTGACAATCAGTACACAGTGTATACATGTTAGGACTCACCAAACATTTTTCATATCCAGTTAGATCCAACCCCACAGACACCGACATTGACACTCCTGCCTAACCATTGCTAGTCCTTGGAACATGATAGATATTATTATCATCCGACACAAGCTACAAGAACATGAAGAAAGTTCTGTTGCCAGCTGAACCTCCTCTATCCACCACTAGAGGGCGCTGGGAGACAGTGTGACCTGACCGTCACTGCAGTGCGGCGACAGAAAGTTGAGGAAGACACCGCCATGGAAACCTTTTCTAAAACCTGGTCCACTTTACTGAATTGAAGCTGCTTGAAGACCCCGCCCGGCAGGCACGTGTGCTGTGATTGTCCCATTCACACCTGCCTAGATCACACCCTCCCCCACCCATTGCCTTGTCACCCCTTTCTCCCTCCAGGCAGCTGGGGCTCGTTTCTCAAAACCAGCTTAAGCTACAGATGCTATGAATGCCAATCAATCACAAAGTTTGGTATTCTAGCTAGCTAATGTAAAATGACTAAGTCACCATAAATATATGAAAGTTTACCACTGACAAGGGTTAGGTTAGCGTCAACAAAAACAACCTTCCCACTCTGACTTAAGTCATTTTGAGAAGTCTGCGCCCGGCTGAATGTGAAGTTTATGGGAGGAATGAGGGTATGCCCCAGTGGTTAGGGGACAATGCCGACCAGCTGCTGGGTCAGGTCAACTGACCACAGAAACTACTGTACAGCTACAATACCTGCTCACAGGGTAGCCATCTGCCATGGCAGTAGTAGTTGTAGTAGTAGTAGCAGTGATAGTATTAGTAGTAATAGTAGTTACTAATTAGTAGCCGTAGCAGTAGTAGAAGCAGTAGTAACTGCATTATCTATTTCTAGACAGGAAGGCCATAAAGATGAAAAGATGATGGAATCCGCACTTATCTATGTACAGTGTAACCTGTCTTGAGAGACCACTGTCATGGCTGTCTTGAAAGATCAGATATTTCTGGCAGAAAGTTCTACATTTCAATGTGAATGAACCTGTGACCAAAAACCACCTGGCTAGAAAAGCACCATTTTTATGGTTAGTGGGGTGATCTTTTAAGATAGGTTCTACTGTACACAGTTTGTATTTAAAATAAAGTAGACCCAATAATTTACCTGTGACTGTACCCTCTATTATTGGGAAGATACTACGACCACCTTCCTCAATCAATGTTCTGTGGCCCTGTGACAGAGGCTGATCCAAACAGACAGTGGGTTCAAGAGTAGAATGTGTCCGAGGGCTGTCATAATGCATCCCTGTAGGTCCCCCAGCATTAGCTGCTCCTGTCCAGTCAGCATGGTATGGTGTAGGTGGGGAGTCAGATAGGTGTGACAGTAGCAGGTGATGTACAGGTAAGTACTCCACTGTATACAAGGGGTTGTCTGCCCAATGGACATGTCGCTGGGACGGCATCATCATCCACATACCACATACCATGCTGTATTAAAGGTGGACATTGAACGATTTCAACCAAACACACACATGTAAGGCATTTGCTTAAATTGCACAACTTTTGTGGAAATAGCAAAACAGTACACAAATTTATCCAACTAATTTCGTTCCAACCTCAATCAACTAAAGTGGTTGTATTCCATCTCCTGACACAAGCACACAGTAACATATTAGACCACCACCACAGGGTAGTTTGAATACTTTCCCAGGTTTCACAAAAACAAGGGCATTATCCCAGCCATGATTTCCAGTAATTATCCCAGTTTCTATCCAGATCCTTCTCTCTTCATTTCCTCTATCTGTGGATTCTCCAGACACCTGGCAGTCTAATCCAGAACTATCTACTGACGGCCTGGTATATCTTGCTCCTATCCTGAATTCACTGTCTGTGCGAACATCCCAGGGACAGCTGATGTCATTACAACTTACCGGTAGTCCTCCTCTAATAGGGACACCGGCCTTCTGCCAAACACTAATCCATTCCTTGTTAAGCATCCTTTGGTAAGAGGGGGCCCCCAGGGAGGGGGCATCGTATGCATTCAAGGAACTTGCTGCCAAGAATTTGTGTCCTTTCTATAGGGGTGTCCTCTCTTTAGAGAATCCGTTATGAGAGGGATCACTGTATACCCTGCCTTGTGAAAATGCCAACAACACTCTCCCCCTCACGAAAGTTGACTGGCAAATCATGAATCTTAGAATCTGTGCCAGAGAAGATGGAACATTTCTATAGGAATCCAAGTTACTCAGAAATGTCACAGAACTGCTGAAAACACTACATCATGTACATGGCTGAACAACTTAGAAGACATGTCCCCGTGTTTTAACCCACAAATAGGAATGGATATAACAGTCAGGGAACAATGCGTCTGTCATCGTTTAATTTGCTGACTTCTGCTGGCAGTACAAGGTGACTGTGTCACTTACAGTGCCCAGTGTCACTCAGTGTAGGCCAGTCTGTGACAGTGTCACCCAGTGTAGTGACTGTGACACAGAGGACAGAGCCTCCAGGCAGTGTATGCCACTGTGTCCTGGTCGCCTCAGGAAGGCCTCTCTATATTATGAGAACTACAGAGCCATTTTGAGACCAGCCGATATCCTGCAGTACTATCGTCTTTATTAAACATATTTATCATTACAATAGTTACTTAAGATACATGTTACCCTGATATTGATAGAACTCAATAACTCTCTGGAAATTGCAATCAAATTAAGAGTAGTACAGTAGTCCCTCTATTTTACAGCCCTCTATTTTAAGACCACCTTTGATTATAACTTTCGCGTGTTGGCCTAGGTTCTGGGTGTATTTGAATTAGTTTGATCTGTGCGAATTTGTTAACATAATATGTACAGTGCACTACGGAATCGAAATAAACATACATACATGCATAAGACCAAAGATCATTCTGTCCCAAAGGGCAATTTTCTGGGTTAAATGACCTTTATTTTAAGACCACCTGCAATAAAGACCACATTTTCTTGGTCCCATGGGTGGCCTTAAAATAGAAGGACCACTGTAACACAGTGGTCCCTGTGATTTAAGACCTCTAAGTTTTAGTAGGCTCCATTTTAAAACAGCCATATATTGCTTTTTCTAGCTTGCAGGAACAAGTCACCTGTGACCAATCCACCATATCCTAAATTTCTAATTTTTCACACAAACTTGGACACCCTGCGTTATATATATTTAAAGCTGCCAGCTGAATGACAGCCTGTACAACTGGTAGGCCAGTGATACTAAGGAATACTTGCACTTTTCTAATTGAGTGTCACGTAATAATTAGCAATCCATTACATTCAATATCTTACCAGACACAGTGCTAGCGACACAATCTCCATATTTAGTGTGAAAAAGGAGTCCAGGCCCCGAGGCTCAACTCTACAGTCAGCCAAGTTGTGTGCATGCAACCAGCATGACCCACAGGAACTCTTTATCACCCAAACACTTGAAGCCTACATACATGGCATATACTGGGGACATATAGATGATATTCAGGCATATTTCACCGGGATCTTTTCTGTTATTTCTTGTGTGTTATTGATGACAAGTC
>JAAUYG010079258.1_pt1 | contig 11853 bp, 6 predicted proteins | sample 7278091 | NCBI WGS metagenome assembly JAAUYG01 (sample SAMN14350201, study PRJNA611818) | marine sediment metagenome | isolation source: surface marine sediment (0.6m) | place: French Polynesia: Moorea | collected 2018-08 | reverse complement strand
CTTGAGATAGGAGTGCCCGGAATCTATACCACAGAAGATACTTCTTTATGGGGCCTGACTTCACTGAGGTAATTCAAATACAAATTCCTGGAGTAACACAATCATTGCTCTTTCCCAGACAGCTACTAAAGTGTGCATCCATTGATGTATCAGTGCTTTAATACTGTCACAATCTGTGGATTAGTCTGAGTACTATCTGTTTCACAAAGAGAGCAGTTGCTACTGGACTAATAACCAATCCCAGTTGTCTCTTTTTAAGATCAAAGAACTACCTACCTGGTGTGTGTTTAATGTTCATCTCTCATTGAATGTCTGGTGATGGTAACTGCTAACCTGTGTAGAGGTGCCAGCTCCATCATGGTTCTCCAGTCTCTCAGAGTAAGTGGTTGATTGGTTTTAGAAAGGTTCGTGGTGCTGTTTGTGACCGCAGAGCTTCTGGTTTCTGGATGGGGTGGCTTTTAGCTGCACATCCTCTTCCAGAAGATGCACCAATGCCAGCCAGACCCCAGCATAAAGTAGGAATATGGTTTGTAGAGGAGATGTGGTATTCCAAACAGGACAGGATTTTAATAACCAGGCCTGGTAATAAATGAGGATGTGGGAAGGAAAATATGCCATTAGTGCAAATCTAAGGGTGCTTTCTTCCAGGTAGGTATTGCATATATGGCCAGAAACTAGAGCGGATTCCCTGGCATATGGCATCAACTTCCAAGTTAAAGTTCAGGCACCTTGTATACAAGATCATAATGGTAGCACTCACTATCTCTGAATTCTAGGATGAAGAAGTATTTAGCCTAATTGGCGTACTATTCTGTGGCAAAGGAAATTGCAAAGCAACAATTGACGATCTTGACAATCAAACTATCTACTGGTATATAAGATCTACTTAAAAAATAAATCTGCTCAAAAATTATAATTGAGGCTTTTTTTTCTATAATCTTTGGCTTTCATGCAAGTTGAAAGAAATTTATAATCGGCATTCACAAATGATAACCTCATGAATATTCAACAACCCTGCCCGTCCCTTCCTTCCCGGTGACCCATACAGATGTCCCACGCTGTACTATACACAAAGTTTATCATGGCTGATACATGTATATGTATATAGTCACCACCATCTATGTTCACATGTGCACCAAGAGATGGACATAGGTTCCAAGTTTATCTTGAAAAACAACAGTCTCCCAGTCTGGTCAAACTGTTCAATCTTTTCTTCAAATATGCATGGATTAGCTGTTGTTTAGGTAACGTGTGGGTAGATCTGGGTGGGGTCTGGTGGCCAGTCCTGTAGCTTTCTCTCTCCCAGGTAAGGGCGAAATTCACAGAGTTCCTTCACATGTTCAGAACTGGGCGACTTTGGCCTCATAAACCACAGTCGTGACACTGGTTAATTGATTTCCCACTGTGTGTGTTGTGGAGATAAAGTGGTCCCTGCGTTTTAAGACCACCTGTTCAACCAGAAAATATTATCTTAAAATGAAGGTTATTGAAGATCGATGGAGGACATTGAAGACTTAGTGTCACTGATGGTGGGTTTTAAAGTAGAGGGGTCTCAAATCACAGGGACCACTATACTGTTCTTCTAATGGTGAATTAACCATGTTTTATTTGAACTGGCTACATGTATTTTAAAAATAGCCAGTTTTTATCAGTGGTATCTTACCACACTCATTCCATTAGGCGTATGGTGCCTTTTAGAAAATCTTGAATTGTTCTTTTGGGAAAAAGTGTTTAAAAATGAATGTTCCTGACAGTTTAAATTAACCTACCAGCTAAGGACTGCGGCACTGACGACGGAGGCTGTAGAAATTATATTTTGTATGTTCTTACTAAAGCATGTGCCTGATAGAATGATCATGTTATATACTTTATCCTGTTACTCTGCATATTACTTCACTTGAAAGCAACCATTCCAGGCTACTGTTGGTACAGCGCTACTGGATTTGAAAAGACCAAATGCTGTTAATAAACATAATTTCATAGGTTGTATAATATCTTTTCAGATGAGAAAAACTTCAGTGCACAGATCCTAGCTCGGGTCATTGGTCTGAGAAATGCTGACACTCCATAATCCTTCCATCTGCTTGCCCAGACAACACACCTGACAGGATCTTTGACCTTCATCTTGTGAGCGGAAGGATGGTGAAAGTAGAAGATTAAAGCCATTGCATTGCGCTGATTTGTTTTGTTCGGAGTGTGACACACTTGAGACCTTTGTGGGCCATGTCATCAAAGAGAAACTGTGTTCGGTGTACTCTGGGAACGATTTCTAACATGCACTGGACCTCAGTTTTGTATTCTGGATCGTGCAGGATGGATACAGTGGGACATTTTGGTGGCGGCTCCCAGTTCAGGCACCTGCAGGCAGGTGGCAGCACTAGTCGACCTCAGAACTGGCCAAGATTCAGTGTTCTAAGCATCGCCATGGTTATCTTGTTGCTGGGAGCTTCAGCAAGTGCGGCTAGGTCCAACATCCACGTGGATCACCGATACGAGATAGATGAGGAAACCGACTCTGGGACCTTTGTGGGCAACATCTTCGAAGACCATGGCTTTAGAATGAAGTACAACAGCAGTGGCGATATCCTGGGTATGCTGACCTTCTCAATCATGTCGAGTTCTGCAGATGGGTTTATGATCGAGGCAAGACGTGGCATCATCCGCACTGATGGCATAATGGACAGGGATGCAATTTGCCCCAATCTGGACACCTGTGAAGTCGTTCTGGAAATCGGAGTTAATCCTGTGGCCTATTTCGAACAGATTAATGTCGTGGTGACAGTCCGGGACATCAATGACAACTACCCGGTGTTTTCGGAAACGCGAGTCAACCATGCTGTACGTGAAATGGCATTGATTGAAACAAGGCTTGTCACACTGAATGTCGTTGACTTGGATAGCCCTCCCTTCTCCATTCAACGAGTACAGCTCCTTCCAAATGCCACAGAGTTTGGTCTGAAAAAATCACAGCAACTGGATGGTTCCACACGGCTACAGCTGGTCGTCAAGGGCAACCTGGATCATGAGGTTCGCAGCGAGTACAACTTGAGAATTGTTGCTTATGATGGTGGTAGTCCTGTCAAAACAGGGTCTGCAGATATAACGATAACTGTCATCGATGCCAATGACAACCGGCCGACTTTCAGTTCAGAGATGTATGAGGTGACAGTTCCTGAAGACATTTCACTGAGGTCAACTGTGATCCGAGTTGAAGCCACCGATGCAGATTCTGGAGAGTTTGGAGAGCTCCACTACGACTTCACTGCCCCGACAAAAGCACTTTTCGGAGACATATTTGAGATTGACGCGGACACTGGGGATATCACAGTGATCGGTGAGCTGGATTACGAAACTGCACATATATATAACTTGGAGGTCACTGCCAGGGACCGCTCTCCAGACGGCTATACCGGCGAATGCATGGTCTCCATAGAGGTCACAGACATCAACGACCATGCTCCACAGATCACAATCGGCACTGTAGATGGCAGCACCAACAATCCGGGCCAAGCTGTAGTTCCTGAGAACCATCCAGCTGACACGTTCGTAGCCAGAGTGAAGGTGGAAGATCCAGATTCTGGAGACAATGGAGAAGTGCTGTGCGCCCTAGGAGATACCAGGAAGTTTCATCTGAACTATGTCTATGGCAGCCTGTATCACATCCTGTCAGCTGTGGAGTTTGACAGGGAGGAGCAGGGCGAGTACAGTCTCAGCATCACATGTACGGATCGCGGTGTCCAGCGCCTATCCTCCACCCGCCAGCTCCGCGTGGTCATCACAGATACCAACGACCACAGTCCTATTTTCGACAAGAGCAGCTACAATGCCGACCTGATCGAAAACAATTTCGAAGGAGCATCTGTCATCCATGTGGTGGCTACAGATGAGGATATCGGAGTGAATGCAGAACTAGAGTATAGCCTTGGCCTGGAGTTTCAGTCCCTGTTCCATATTGATCCCAGGAGTGGGGTGATTTCAGCACAGCGGTCTCTGGATCGGGAGCAGAGAGGTCACTACGAGCTGTCTGTGTTTGCTGTGGATGGCGGTAACCCAGCTCTCACTGCCAGCGCCTCTGTTACAATCACGATACAGGACGTCAACGACGAGGGACCACGCTTCTCCCAGGATGTCTACTCCTTTGGCGTGTATGAAAATGAGGGCCCTGGTACTGAGGTTGGGTCAGTATCTGCAGACGATGCAGACCAACATCCTAACGACCAGATTATCTTCAGCTTTACACCAGACCCAACGCCTTACAATGCCTTCCGGATCGATTCTAACACAGGACAGGTGACCACACTGAGGGTTCTGGATCGCGAAGTGGAATCCATATTTCACCTGGTGGTGATGGCAAGGGATTATAACAATCCAGATTTCAGTGCCACTGCCAGCGTGTCCGTGTTCATCGCAGACCAGAACGACAATGCTCCAGCGTTTATCTTTCCCACTCGCACCAATAACACGGTCTCCATCTCCAGTGAGGCACCACAGGGCTACATTCTTACCCGGGTTTTTGCTGAAGACAAAGATATCGGAAATAATGGCAAAGTGACATACAGCGTGTCCGACGGTCACTTCAATGAATTTTTCGACATTGATTCAGCAAGAGGTGTGATATTCGTGAACAGGAAGTTTTCGGACCTCCTTGATGATGCCATATTTGAGTTGAACATCACAGCGACTGACTCAGGTTTGCCCCAGTATTCGGCTGTGGCTACGCTGTATGTTGTTGTGAACACCTCTGTTGCGTATCCTGTACCTCCAGCGTTTAACACTTTATCAAACACCAACATGATCGTGGTTATTGTCCTTGGTGTGACCTCTGGGGTGATCACAGTGATCCTTGTCTTAGCCATTATCTTCATCCAGCGTAGAGGTAATCATAACAACCGGAACGGCCGCTACAACTGCCGAGTCGAAACGCTGAAGTTCTTGACAGTAAAGAAGGATCCCAAACTTGTCAACGGCACCACATCATCAACTGCAAGCACAGACAATGGCTGCTGTGTGCATGGCAGTGGCCCTAATGGTGGCCCAAGGAAGGAGGTCAGTTTCAACATGGAGATGGCAGGGAACCAAGTTGACACATCCGTTAAATCTGGGAGATCATGGCCGTCAGTCATCGACCATCAAACCCTGCAGGTAAGGTACCCTTATACAATATGAAATATAATGTAAATTGGTAAATGCAATAATGTTTAGTATACATTATATAATGTTTAGTATACATTATATACATATGTTACAATGAAAATTTTGCCACCGGTGTGCAGAAGTAAAATAACTTCTTGGGGGGGGGGGGGGGGAGGTAAAATATTTTGATCATTTCCTTTGCTAAATAATTTGGATTTCATATATTGCAATAGTTACCAGGGTTAAAATTTACAGAAAAGTTCGATGGTGATTGCTTCAAGCAAAGATTCCAAGACTATTAATTGTAAACTACAATTTGGATATTGCAAGTCAGATTTCAGGGCTTGTCTCGGTCTCGTAGGATTCCTGTATTACATTTTGCTATGGGTGGTCCTTCACATATTTACATCACAGCCACAAAAGTTTTAATTCTCCCCTGACAACATGATGCCACTGCCCTAGGGCACATCCTGCGCTCTTTCTAGATGTTTTAGGCTTGGAATTCTGGTTCTGCGGCTCAGCATCTGGTTCTGTCTCTGACTCTCTGGAGGGTAAAATTCATGCCCTCTGGTGTGGATCAGGTGGTAGATCATCTGTACCAAACACTGCTTGAAAGTTAACTTGACCGTCTTATCCTGTCAAAAAAAAAAAAAAAGTTCTTGCAAGGAACTCCTATAGGCAAGATGTAAGAGTTATTAAAGCGAAATAGTTGAGAGAATCCAAAAAAAAATTGAAATGAGATGATCTGTGATACATGTACTAGTACTGTGTATTTTGAAACGTAGCCCAAGCAATTAGGGGAGGCACTTTGTATGAGGCAGTCTCAGGTAGGACACACAGGAAAAGTGCACTTCGGCCTGTACCTATCTGTTCCACCATTGACATGACCATCATCCCTTAATCCACCGGCTATTGTGTATCAAACGCCTGTGAAGTGTGTCCCATGTCTGAGATCTCGCCCCACCCTGGGTCCCTGTAGATCCCAGTGTAACATGCAGGCTGAATAGGGAAGCAAATATTTGATGGCCTTTCATGGAGCTGTGACTGCGGCAAATATTGGGCTCGCTTTGAAAAGGACGGTCAACACGGTCCAAGGCTATCAAAGCGACAGCGGTGTATTTGAAGAGAAATGGCATAACATGAGCAGTTACAAATTGGCCCCGACCCGGAGAGTTTAGGAAACCTGGCCCAGGTAATGGCATTCGATAAGTGGTTTCCGTACACCGCAGCCTGGCTCAAAGTGAAAAAAGCCCTGCGTAATCCCGGTGCGTTGTTTTCAATGAACTGCTGCTGTTCCCCTATCTGAGTGATCAATCAATGATCAGTAGTCTGGTCACGGTAACCAGGTCTTGTGTAATGGGGCATCATTAGTAGCCGTGACTACACCCTCTGCCTCACCTGTATAGACCTGTCCCATTGTAGACAATGTCCCACCGGCTGTGTTGCTAGGGAGTTGTGCAGGAAAAGGGGTGGAGTCTGGCACTGAGTGGTTGCTAGGGATTATAGCAGACTGGTGCCGATTCAAGATTTTGCCCAGATTCTCATTTCCCATGACTATAAAATGTTGAATTTACTATCCATGCTACTTTTATTTTGTTATAAATAAATCATTTGTAGACTCTGTTAACAAAGTGGAGTTCTACCAATATGTCACACCCCTGTAGATACCAGATCTTTGCAGAAGGCTCCAGGCTTGAGTTTCAGCTGCTACACAGTGGGCGACCCTTTGTTATCACACTGTGATTAGCAGGTTATTGATTTCTTGTGGGGAGACAAAAATATGTAGCATCTGAAAGTTTTGTCTAGGTTTAAAATGCCACGTGTTCAAGTTGACATGAACATTGCAGTTTACACAAAGGCTGTAAACGCTGTACTCCTTCTGATGTTCTACACTGCCTTGGTAGCAGAACACACCAGTATCCAAGAAAAGAAGTTAAAACTATTTTGAAAAAAGGTCTTCGTGTATATTGATTTGATCCAGTGCTGCTGTAGAAGTAATAGCAATTTGTGTGGACCACCTTTCCCACTTAATGAATCAATTCTGAGCGATAGATGAGCGGTCACCTGTGTAATGCTTCAGGTTCTTGATGCCAACCCAAGCAGAAGGCGATTGGCCGCTTCCATGCATGTTCAAAGCCTTGCGCAAAATCTTTCACGCTGAAGAGGGTTCCTTGTGGTCTTTCATGCCGGAAAATGACATAAATGGAAACACTTTGTCGCTTTTGTGTTTTTTTGTACAGAAAGAGTCTTTGGGCACCTAAAAGCAGGCTGAATAAAATCATTATGTGATCAGAAGAGGCGTGAAGTGGTACGTCTATACAGAAGAAGGAATTTCCCCCTAAATGATCAGCCTGGGTACAAGGCGTGTTAATGTCAATATTGACTGAAACTTATCACCCTGAAATAATAATAACACCGAAAAGAAAGAAATTGCTAAATCTGTGCCTCTGACAGAAGTAGTAGGATTGTGGGAAACTTACATATGCTGTCTGATTCTTTAGGGTTATCTTTGGAAAATCCAAAGTGTGTTAAATGTGTTTGGGGTAAAATTTTATGTTCCCATATCATATCCGCTTACATGAACTTTCTAAAGCAGTGAACATAGAAAGTTCCCAAAGTTCATATATTTGTTACTGGTATTACTACACTGCACAGACAGTGAATTATACAAATCTTCATAAATAGTTCTGGCCACGCTGCATTGTGTAAAAGTAACACTTGAACATGCAACCTTATTATTATCAAATGAGCTTAACCACCTTGAGTATCATGGAAAGGTTTCCTTTAATGAGAATGTAAAGCACAAGTGGGGTGAAACCGACACACCTGGCCAGGCCCTAGTCCTTGAAGAGGACGAGGAGGCTGTTCACCCTCTCCCAATGACCTTTGTGACATCTCGAGCAGCATTTAACAGTCCACAAAGCGAATCGAGCATGAATACCTAAAAAGTTCTTGCAATGGGGTATTGGTTTGTAACTAGAGGTTTCCCCATCGCAAATCCGGAGGAAAATCATGAAAATGTCTTTGTGAAGGTGTCAGGAAAGGCTGTCTCTCCCTCGCACAATGATCAGCATCCGCATCTTCGGTCTTTTGTGATTACACATTAAAGTAATCTTCGCAATGAATAAAACATTTTATATTTGTTTTAGACAAACAGTGGAAAGTTTAAATTAAGGCCGTCTTGCACACAAAACATCGAGAGAGTCTTGAGTGCCTTTGGGCAAAGCTGTGAGAAAATGTTTTTAATGGTCTCTGGGGGGTTGTTCAAACATATTATATAAGTGCAATGGAAAATTAGCAAGAGATTATTATGATCTGTTATAACGTTAGACATCTTTCTCATATAATGTACATTGGGATATGAAGACCTCCTTCAAGGTTGAGTGGTGCTAGTGGAAGAAATGCTAGATTTAAATTTTGTTCTGTTTATTTTGCAGACGCCAAGAGCATGCAGTTCCATGATACCAGGTCAGACTCCGCCTATGACCAATGGCCCCAACTGCCATGGCAACGGTTCCAGTCTTGCGCAGTACAACCCGATGAGACCCCTTCCTCTATCTCGGAGTGAGATTGAGGTATGTATACTTAGTAGTAACCCTGGGTATCTGATAACAAGACTGTATTATATTGTCTACCCTTGTGTTCCTACAAAACATCTGCATTCCCCTCTTCATATAATGCAATTTTGAAAAACATGTCCAAAAAAACACTTTATTTGCGTGCCCTTTCATTTCAGTTTTCCTATACTTTAGATGTATATCTGTTATTTTGTGTTTTGCACTTGAGCTTAGCTAACCAATCTGTGTACAAACAGAGTAAGGCCTAACATTGACAACATAGTTTTATTTCCAGAAGAAATATACTCTATTACTGGGTACCTATTTAGCACATGTTTTCACTGAACTCCTTGACTGGGTGGCAGATGCAACAACTTAAACTTGATTTCTTTTTACTTAAAATTAATTTAAAATTTTATCCTTGAATTATTCAGTGCCCTGTCTGTAATCAAATATAAACTGGACTATGTTTTGGCTTGCATGTGCTTGTAGAAATTGTGCCAGGGTTGTCTGGACCCTGCTGTAGTCACATCTTCACTTTTATTTTCTCCTTCTTTAAGAACAAACAAAATGAGCGACATGTGCCTGTTAATGGAGGGATTATTGTATAGCCCAAGTAAGAATTTGTTCATGTTCTTTGCCATAGTAACCAGTAACCTTGGTCTGTACCTCTCCCTCCCTGTTTATATCATATATGATAATTTTAGTTTTCTATTTGATTGTGGATCTTGCTTTCTCCTTCTCTGGATTCATAATCCTGCTACAAACTATACTTATTTAAGCCACTGCTTGTTTTCTTGTTTCCATCTTTATGTGTAGAGTATTTTAGATTAAAAACCTGGGTTATGCAAATTTATGCATACTGACTTCCCATGTATTTGCAGTTGATTTCTGTAACATAAACATTTAATGTGTGTGCGTCACATTGCATGCTGACATCTGCAAAAATAAAAAACTTGTATGCGTGCATGTCAGCAGCCATGTCATTATACTTTTATTTATTCATGCCGCATTATCTTCACAAGAAAAAAACATAAAAGCACCGAAGGAAAAAATCGACAACGTATGGAGGCTGCACAAATTAGCACGGCCTTCTTTTTATGCGAAAAAAGCTTCCCATTGATTGGGGCCTAGTGACGGGAGCTGAATTTTGAATCAAGTTCAGTTTTGCGACGCTTTGTTCCCGTTGCCAGTACTCGGGTATTATACACTTAGTGCTTCCCGTCTCTTGTCTTGGTTTCCTCGCAGACCTACGAGTCGAGTCAATATATGGATTACTGCTAAGATTGTGTAGTAGTTGTGTACTATAGGAAGTGTGAGATCTGGTATTGTTGGGCTACTCTTTGCCCTTCAATCTGCTGTTTGATCTGTGTCAGTGTGTGACTTTACTTAGCTAGGTATAAGCTGGGGATCAATTCTTTCCCCTGTGGGATCGTTGAGATTGTTCGTCTCATAAGCATCAGATGTATAAGCATCAGATGTTTGGGTGACAACTTTCGTGGTGTTAATCCATTTTCGGTTTCTTTGTAGTTTCCTGTTACTGTTACTGCTGCCGTATCATGTTTGAAGAATTCAAAGACTGTATGATTGTTTATCTTATAGGAAAAGTCTAATATATCCTGAGGTATTATAGCCACAGTGATTATTATACTGACAGTGATTATGGAAAATTTCATTGTCAACAGTATTGGATATACCATGTACATATTTGATCAGAGCATAGCTAGATTAACATAGTTTTAGGATGGTAATGGGAGCTCAGACAGAATTCACTAGCTGGCCTACAAGCCTTACAAACTCTGAACTTTTGGATAATCCTTTCTGTGGTTTTTTATTCCCAAAGCTTAGCTTTCTGTAAGGATCCTACAAGAGCAAAGCAGTAATAGCCCACAGTTATTATGTGTATTGTCATGGCAGCTATTAGTACAAGGCTTGCATGGATGTAGGATCAATATTAGGCTGCAAATAGAGACAACTACTAAATATACAGTACACATCAGTATTACTGGCTTCTGGTGTACCACAATAATATATGCGTATATATGTGTATGCAGGAATAAATGGGATGATAGAACCCAATCTTAAGTAAAAGTGACATTTGTATACAACATGAAATTAAAAAAAAATAATAATCCGCTTATACTTTAAAATATGGTACATGTGAATATGGGTGAGCAAGCTTGAGACTTGTACTTAAATTTTAAATCCTTGAATTTCTTCAAAATATGCAAGGCTAGAATTGCCGCCCAAAAAAATTGTTGAACTTGTGGACAGGGTTTGTTCACCTCGAGTAATTCTAGCCTAACTGCTTACATTTATGAAAGTTTGTATAATGTCGTGACATGAACCTCTGTGATAGATGGCACCCACACCGCCAAACAAAAAGAGCAGCATCCCGCCTGGGTTTGGCTTGAGAAAACTGCCCATTTAGACCATGCTAAGCAAATCGTTAAAAATGTCGCTTCCAGGCAAAGCAAACATTTAAAGCGAGAAGTGGGCAGATGTTATGGATTGTTGCATGTCTTGTGTATATTAGTGTGTGTTGTCACGCGAGGCAGTATTGCTTGGCAACGATAGTGAGCTTCGAAACGTTTGCCCAGACGTCATGTATTGTAGAAGGCTTAAGTCCTAAATACATGTTGACAAATACATCAATATTGCACAAGCCCTAATATATAATTGAAAATGTTTGGACTCAGATTTCAAACACTGGGACCCATTTAGGTATTGTACCCAGTACATGTAGTTAGAATAAGTTATACTTACAGTAAATACTGTGGAAAAGTGTATACTTTAGAAACCTGGATACTAGACGGATAAATTTATAAATTTATTTATACACTCATTTAATGTTGTTGGCAATGCAGTTCAACTGTTACACCACTTATGAAGCTCCTAGCTGACGTGCGGCCATTGTGTGTTCCAGATGCAGCAGCTGCTGGAGCTGCTCCAGAGAGATCCTGACGAGTCGAGTCTGAACTCCGCCGGGGATGGGTCTAACGCAGACAGTGGGCGCGGTGCCAGTGAGGAGGGCGAGGGTAACCAGGGCGATGGGAGAGCGTACCCTCTCACCACCAGTGCTAGTGAGTGACCACACTGACCAGGGCCACAATATTCGAAAGACTATGGTTTACATATTTAATCCAAATATTACATTCCTTAT
>JAAUYG010237605.1_pt1 | contig 11854 bp, 6 predicted proteins | sample 7278091 | NCBI WGS metagenome assembly JAAUYG01 (sample SAMN14350201, study PRJNA611818) | marine sediment metagenome | isolation source: surface marine sediment (0.6m) | place: French Polynesia: Moorea | collected 2018-08 | reverse complement strand
TATTATTATTATTATTATTATTATTATTATTATTATTATTATTATTATTATTATTATCATTATTATACAGTTTTATCTTTAGAAACTTTTACTAGAATCTGAAAATTCTTATTAAACAAGCTTCTTTTTTGGCCTCGTGTTACATGCTGGTACTGATATTTCTGAATGAATAAATTTCTGATAAACAGATACTTCTGAAATAACAAACCTCTGTATAGCTAAAACATCGACTAATGAAACTGAAAATGAGCTGCTATTTAAAGGCATGGTTCTGCTATGGTGGCTTTAAATGTTGCAGATCTACACCTTTTACTTTTGACGTTTTTTTTTTTTTTTTTTTTGTATTGAAGGGGGTTCATGACACTGAAACATGTGAATGAGATATGACTAAACAAATGTTAACATTACCTTAGTTGAGTCTGAAGTTGAAAAGGTGGTAAAAACAGGGGGCATGTGATAAAAAGATACATTCACAAAAAGACAGGCTATCAGCTATAATTCACCCACGGCAATGAACAAGGAACCCAGTGGAAATTTGAGCCCCCAAAACCATACCATTACGAGCGGATATGACGATTAAATAAAAATAATGATGTTCTCATTTTGAGATATATAAGTGCTAAGACATATGTGGTGAAAGTGAACAGACAAAAAGTATTGACAATCGGTCTTATTTTTGTTTACACTGGTGCCCAAATTATTGCAAACCAGATTTTATAAAAATTAATTGTCTCTTTGAATGTATTTATATATGGTGGAGCCCCCCCCCCCCCTGCCTCGAAGAACAATAATGTACACGAAGGTAACATTCGTTACTCCTGTAAAACTTAATCCCTGTAAACCTTGCAGACCAAAGTGGTACTAGCGAAATAATTATATTTTAACAGTTTCCAGATGCATTCTGAGCCGCATAAATTTAGTTTTTGTGAAGGAAGAATGCTTTTTAAACTTGTTGATAGGTCTCCAATGACTTGCTGACAAATTGGAAGAAATTGTCGCCTTGAGTCACCTGCGTGATATGTATAGTACCATAGCCCTTGATCTGACGTGTGTGACCGGGGCTTCAGCAATCACAGAAGTCCTTGAAGTATCAGGCTTTCAGTTTGATTCGCACTGCTATGATTATTTATTTCCATTTCACCCTTTCCGATTCTGCCATAAAGGCCACTCTTTGTTCGGGCGGCGAGTTGGGGCGGGAGCGAAAAATTTCATTTCACTCCACAAAGAGGAAGAATAAAGAGACATTATTTTGCTCTCCAACTGTTGCATCGTGATGGGTTTTTTTTCCCCGCGAGGAGTTAGACGCAGCGCGACCGAAAAGGGCAGCGAAGGCGCCTCCATTAAACCCTATTTAATCAGCGAGCGGCGAGAGTGGCTTAGTCACTATGATCTCAGGTGTTCTTTGTTTGAACACATTAAACTTCAAATCACCCGTCGCAACTTCTTCTGACTTCCTTCCCTTATACGGCAAAGACGAAAGAAGGACGGATAGTGTAGTGTTTGGGGGGAGAGTGGGTAGCCTTAGCTACACGCGACACCTGTGTTCATCCCTCATTTACTCGTTTCCAGTCAAGCCACCCCCTCCACCCTCCCCGCCCTAATCATAAGTCTCAGTCATATGCCTCAGCGGTGGTGGTCATGGAGGTCCATCGTGTGTAACCAGGGATCGGAATCCCCCCCCCACCACCACCACCACCACCACCACCACCACACACACACACACACAGACACCTGCCTGACGTCGGGACTGTTAAGCGGCGACACAAACGTGGGGAATCTCGGGATGACTGCGAAATCACCTCAAAGCACCAATTGTCGCCCAGCTTTTTTGATGACACCTGTGTTGCTATCGGTGTCCTTGAGAGGTGACAAGATTTGGGTTGCAACAAACATGGAGTATACGTGTATATGCATATAGAGAAAAAAAAAAGGAAATTCGTGTGAAGTCTTTCATATATTACGCACTGTTCAACTACGGCAGAGGTATAAAAATGTATCAGTGTTATGACCGAGAGACATGTTACAAGCCTAATCATACATTTGTGCTATTCACAGTTGTGTGAATCATAACTCTACGGTGTGTGTGCCAATTTGACTCTTACGGTAACTACAAAAACTCCAGCGAAGTAAAAACAGTGAAAATGGCGGAGAAAAGCCTCGCACGGAAGCAAAATCGGGAAGTTGTTTGCAGGAGCCATGTAAATGGAGGTCATTAACTCAGTTAATGAGGCCATTAACCCAGTTCACTGAGTGTCTGTACATGTTATTGACACGACAGAATAATTATCAAACATTTATGTTATACCAAATCCTAGAAAAAAATGGTTACCGAAATGGCACTGCGCTCCTTTAGGTAAAGCACGTGAACGTCACATTCGACTTTTTAGTAGGAATTTCGATGTAGATTTTGGAAATGATACTTCCGTACAAGCAGGCCCGGGCCCGGAACAATATCTAACAGTTATAGAATTCTGAAAAGGGATATAAATCAGTGCAAATTTGTCCCAAGATTCAATCCGGGTACAAAAGCACAGAAGACACGAGATGGAAACGCAGGCTAGATAGCCTATCTATAAACGGATTGAAAATTGGTCGACATGCGTGTGGAATGTTCCTCGAGGCTTACAGGTATCAGGCCTTTGTATTCGAGATCACATATCACTATGAACCGTAAATAAGAAGTAAAGGCACACATAAGTAAATATTTAAATAGTTATAGGCTGTGGCACAGAATTATTATGACTATGATGAAGAAGCAGTCTTATTGGAATAAAAATAGGGATAAATAACCATAGCCAGGGGTCGAAATAAGGCAGAAGCACATGATAGCCAGTAGGAATACCTGGTGAAAAATATTGGTAGCTCGTACAATATTTAAATAGTCCCTTATCAACGCAGCGCCAACGGTTTCAAAAGTGTGTCGATATTGAACGCATCCATGGGGAGTCGGCATGCACAATTGCGTTAGAACTTAAGTGACTAAAGGTCACATTCAAGGCCTCGCATATATAAATTCCTTGTGTCTGAGAAAGAAATTGGGAAGCATGTTATTGTTGAATTCTTATAAGAAGTCTTATATGGCGAGTGAGACTGTGCCCCCATTGGATTTCAACTTTAGTTACTTAAAAGGCTAAATTCAAGTTTGGCTCATTTATCATCAATTATGTAACAGAACGAATATCAGTTAGGGCACATATGTTCCCATTGAACACTAATAAGAAGTCATAAATCGTGAATCCAATCGAGCAGTTGGATTAAATGAATACCTGATATCTGGGTACAAGTTTGTGGATTTACATTTTCCGCTCGTCAATGACGAATCCTGAAATCTGGCTGAAATGTTTCTCACAGCAGGATGGTTCTCACAACATCGTTTTCAATGCAAGGCTTCATTAGATTATCGAGTGATTATCGAGTGATTATCGAGTGATTTTTTCCGTGTGTTTCTCTTGAACGACCATTTTTGTGATGGTAAATATGAGGCAGTTGCTTCACTGTTCCTGTTCCACCATTTCCACTGTTTTTTTTTTTTTGTTTTTTTCAACCTGTTCAAACTTTGTGTGGACCGTCCACTTTCGCACCATTTTAAGATCGAGGGCGTTTGACAATGTGCGGCCCGTACCCACTTTTAATATATCTTTTATTGATATTTTATAATTCATGCGAAGGTTGCAATTTTATTCTCCATTCCGATGGTTTAATAGCAGGGTAGCCAGAGCCAATCGAGCACGCCTGGACTGCCGTCAATGTTAACTAATTGCAGATCTCTCATAGGTGGGTGAGGCATTTATCACTCGCCCCCCTTGCAGTCGGTGACAGTCCCGCTGTCTCCCCTACCAGGGGGATAAACGCCATACACGAGAGTTTCTTGTTATTTAATTTCGTTTTCTTGTCGTGATTTGTACCGGAATGACAGCCGCATATTGCACTGAGCTTGCACCAAGGAATGCTCGTCCTAGCGAAATGAATCGGGGGCTCCCTGCTGCACCAAACACTGCTTCTCTATGAAGGCCAAAATTATAAGAAAACATTTGCACATGGGAAAGTTTTGTAGAAACTTTCACTGATACAGAAAAAGTTTAATTTAAAGTCAACCGGTGGCACAGAGGAGCAGTTGTTATTGGGGCAAAAAACCTTCCTCGCTAGTCATTTAGGGTATCATGTCTTTAATGCTGCAGTAACAAGCCGGCACCTGTTCGCACTTCCCCCTGGCACAGGTTTGCCTCACTTCAAGAGCACAGTTGACCTTTTCTCTGTTGCCGCTGTCTCGTTTGTCGTGTCTTTCTTGACAGTGACCTGCACTTTGTTTTACGAGTATATTTCGAGTAATGTCTTACAGAAATATATCTGTCTAGTCAAGTACACTAGGATGTAGCATCTAACTTTTATTCAAGCTTTATAAGAATATATAACATGCATAAACAGGTAGACACGTACTATTCTAGAGCAAGTAATAAACAGCTATATAGACATGTAATATTCTAGAGCAAGTAATAAACAGGTAGACACGTAATATTCCAGAGCAAGTCATAAACGGGTAACCACGTAATATTCTAGAGCAGGTCATAAATAGGTTGCCACGTAATATTCTAGAGCAAGTCATACATAGGTTGCCACGTAATATTCTAGAGCAAGTCATACAAAGGTTGCCACGTAATATTCTAGAGCAAGTCATAAATAGGTTGCCACGTAATATTCTAGAGCAAGTAATAAACAGGTAGACACGTAATATTCTAGAGCAAGTCATAAACAGGTAACCACGTAATATTCTAGAGCAAGTCATAAATAGGCTGCCACGTAATATTCTAGAGCAAGTCATAAATAGGTTGCCACGTAATATTCTAGAGCAAGTAATAAACAGGTAGACACGTAATATTCTAGAGCAAGTCATAAACAGGTAGCCACGTAATATTCTAGAGCAAGTCATAAATAGGTTGAAACAAATAATTTGATAAATTGATAAATACCATAGAATAAACTGACTAAGAAGGCAATACCAGGCAGCAAGGAATGGAGGAAGGGAAGAAAAAACAGTGTGGTATTGGTCGACCTTAGACTGTCGCTTCAAGTATATATTTTAGCTGGACCCACAATCATGTGTAACACACGTGATCGGTGTGAAGACACGTGGCATACTGGTATTTTATCGTCTATATTTTTGTATATAAATCCCTTTTCTTCACGTCTTTGTGAGATGAAATTAGACCTCATCCCAGCTGGACCGACTTTTTTCTCTCACTTAGTGTGTTCGTCTGCCAATCTGTGCACGTCTTGAACAAAATATTCCAAATTAAAAATAAACACTTTAACTTAATATTTTTATTTTTTCCCTTTATTATTACACCTAAAAGGGATGCTGTGGCGATCACTCAGTGGAGGTTTAAATGGGGTGGAGGATTAAATGGGGTGGGCGTAAGAAGTTCAATGCACTTCTAAGCCATTACAGAGAAGCTTTAAAGACAAGATCCGGAATGAAATTGAATGGACTTTAAAATATAATGCATATAGTTTAACTATGTCACATGCACAGTAAGTTGTTCATATAGGTGCAGTTGTCCCACTTGCAGCAACTTGTTTGGTGACACTGCATCAAACCAAATCTTCTGACCAAAAGTCTGTTGGCCAACTGTTACCAGCTAAATCCGGACAGATATCGATATTTGGACCCAGTGCGAAGACATCCGGACAGATATCGATACTTGGACCCAGTGCTGCTTCCTCTCTATCCTGATGTTCTGATTATATTCGTCTCACCTTGCAAAATGATACTTTTCACTCTGGCTGCTCATCCCATCCCCAAGAAAATCCCAGTCATAATCGTGTCGGTAAATTGAACTCTGTATTAATGTTATAGTTGAATTACAACCTGGCGTTAAATAATTCTACCTTATCTTGCTTTATCTACCGGCATCAGCCGTGATATTTTGATTTAGCTGCATGTTATTACAGAAAAAGTTCTGCAGAAATATCTGAATTTCAAATCAGTTCCAGTCCTATAGTAGGGCACTCTAAGTGCTATGGGAAGAAATAAAACACTTGCATACAAGGTTCCTGTCCTATCTATATTGTAATTCTGTGTCCTATCTATATTGTAATTCTGTGTCTCCTACCCATATTGTAATTCTTTGTCTCCTGTCTATATTGTAATTCTTTATCTCTTACCCACATTGTAATTCTTTGTCTCCTATCTATATTGTAATTCTTTATCTCCTATATATATTGTAATTCTTTGTCTCCTATCTATATCATAATTCTTTGTCTTCTACCCATATTGTAATTCTTTGTCTCCTATCTATATTGTAATTCTTTATCTCCTATCTATATTGTAAGTTTTTATCTCTACCCATATTGTAATTCTTTGTGTCCTATCTATATTGTAATTCTTTGTCCCATCTAGGCTTACTGTAAGTATTTTATGAGAACTGCCTTTGAGTCGGCGTTAACAGTGCCAACAGTGCACGCCAGGCACGGGGATTATCCGTTATGAAATCTTCCAGCTTCCACAGTTGTTATCGAAGAGATTATAAATATTCTATGGCACGATTATCATCTTCAGTCCCACTGTACCACCCAGTTGTCGTTACTGTGTTCGTTTCTCTCGGGCAGGCATGCTGTAAGCGTACACTAATATGTTGATTTTTATTTGAGGTAATCCACACTGGCATATCCTTATTTTCTCACATTTTACAAATATTTCCAAGTGTAAGGCACTACAGCAGCTGCCCATTCATGCATCGCTGATGGGTACACATGGTATAGGCAGATTCCCTGTAGCATTATCATAAACTGTCCCTTACGTGTTTTCCTTTCTTTAAAAACAATTTTTGCATGAGTTGGCTACGTGAATCCCAACACAATGAGATGCGAGAGACATGCCAGAGCAAGCTGAAGGTAGCAATTTGCAAGCTGTCTCATACGCTCAGAGCAGAGCAGAATATGTATCAGAGACTTTGAATAGAATCGTTTATGTACGCGCCCAACGCATTCGATTCGGTTCACTTCGGACACAAGTGAAGCATAGAAACCACAGAAAAGTGCTCAATGTTTTTTTTTACATATTCCATACAGCTTCATTGTGAAGGTTCTATATAAATATTCAGAGTGACACCAAGAGAAAACAAACAAACAAAAAATACTTGGGGTAGGGGCCTGGGCTATGTGTAGAAATAGACGGAGAAGAGGCTCGTGCTAGGTACTGAAAATCTAATTGCGGGCACTGAGCACTTTTCACCTCGCGAAATAATCCCAGGCCAAACAAGACCCCAGTCTACTATCTAGAGCGTATGGGTCCTCGCCCCCTAACGCCGGTCCAGGGGTCGGCGGACATGCGCCGGGGATCAAGGGGATTCCCGCGGTGGATCAGCTCGTGTCACCGGGAATTAAAGTCCCCGCTGACAACTATTGCAGGAAGTATAGCTGACCTCTCTGCGTGACGGCGGGACCCGTCCTCGGGCTCCAGCGGCATTCTCCCTGAGGCCAGACAATGGCACAACGTAATTGATATGTAGCTAAGTATGCTACGTGAATCTTGGGGCTTACCAGAAGATTGCCAAGCCGTGCTCTCCATTTTTTTTACGCTGGCCCTACATGAGTTACAGAGCTTGCAATCGGGGGATGTGACAGCCCAAACTGCATAATTGGGAGGATCTAGGTTTTAAGGGAGACCGGATGTTTTTGCAAGTGTCCCGTGCCGGTTTAGAAACATTTACATACGTGATGTCAGTTGCAGCACAGTTTGCTTGGCGAGCAGATGTACACCAGGTGGTATATTATACACCACAAAATCATGGCAAAAAAAAATTGTACTAACACGGCGGAAAAATAAATACGAATCATTACAAATGTAAAATATTTTCATATTTTCGATTATTAAGGTCCTACATCGTTCGAACGGATCAAGTCAACCCAGGGAAGTTTCAATTGATTTGTGTTCAGCTGTGAGGGTGATAATACGGTTTCGCCTGACTCAGAGGTAGAAAGTGGAGTAATACTGAAGCCACTAAATTGCGTAAAAATTCTCGGAGTGCGCGTAGACCACCGTTTAAATTGGAACACTCAAGTTGCGTCTATGTGTAGGGGTGTCAAGGCTTAAGCTCGAGAGTCAAAATATTTAGACATCGTGAGCAAAATGTGTATAATAAAATTGTTCACTTTATGTTTACTTATTGCAGTTATTGGCCAATTTTGTGTCATTTTATTGGTACGGAAGATTCAGGGAAATAGGAAAGGCTGTGTATTGTGCTTGAAGTTGTTATACTAACAATGATTTTGAATTTTCCTGTGGAACACTAAGAGATCGGGGATGTCACTTCTGTACACACAACGTCTCGGACTATTAATGATCGAAATTTATATATAAAACAGTATAGATCTACATGTTATTACAACAAACATCAGAGAGAATGCCATCTGCAAGTAATAGCCTAATCCGTTTACTTCATCGTATGGCTCGCGAACATAAAAAGGTTTTATTTATATATTTTTTAAAAGATATATGTAAGGACCAAATTTATAGACTATATTATGATGCACTATTGTCTGTAAACATTAATAGTATTTTTTTCAGGATGTTCGAAGTCACATATTGCAGCAGTGTACCCATTTCACGCAAGCCTTCGTCTGAGTCCAGACCACGATGGCTGGAGATGGTGGAATGGCAGAGTATTCGCTTGAAGATCGAGGAGTTGTGAGAGTTCCAAACTAGAAGGAGTTTCCCGCTGATCTCTTTGCACACAGGCTTTCCCCGGTTTAGGTTAAAAAATGTGTGCAACTTGAATGCAATGCCTAAGGCTGGTGTTGCCTCAGCCAGTGAAAACCGCCTTTGAAACGTTATTTGAATTTGACCTTTTGATTTCCGTTTGAAATATTACTGGGGTTATTATCACAGAGGACCTAGACTGTCCAGTCGGCTTTTAACTGGACATAAATTATGCTTATCATTTTGCGTGATCTCTCGGTATTAGAAGTACATAATGCGATGTATGATTGTCAGAACTTTGACTAATTGATATCACTGTCAGCTAGATAAACCAAAGAGGGGAGAGAGTGTCACTCGACACTTTAAGAGGTACGGGGCTTTGATCTTTGTCCGACCTTTGCTGGGGCAAGGTTATCAAAATTTAAACTATCAGTGTTTTGGTTTTAAACTTGGTGACATATCTATTGGCCCGAGACAAGAATAAATTACAGGTATGTGCATGAAAGAGACATTCCAGTCGCCTGTCCCACCCGAACCACTTAAGAGAATAAGATAAGAAATTCCATAAGCTACAATGGCAACAAACAAACGGCAAGTTACACTTATAATGTCGAGAAATAATACGTAGGCGATATAATCTTATCTCAATGACTAATAGCTAATAGCAAAGACCAACATTCGTGTAAGTTTGGGAATAGGAAATGGAAGAAGAAGAAGAAGAAGAAGAAGAAGAAGAAGAAGAAGAAGAAGAAGAAGAAGTCATGATGATGATCATGACGACGACGATGATGATGATGATGATGATGATGATGATAAGCAACCCTCGATATACATTTTTCAGAGAGAACTCAGTTCCTTACAAATTTCAGACCACCTAAAAGGTTCGAGAGAGCCAGGAATCAGCCCTGTCTTGTATACTGAATACATGGAGAGTATATGCGCATCATTAAATTACTATCTAGAATTTGTAACTTCATACATATTTTGATTAGCTTAGTGCGGACCCTTAAAGCTCTTTAAAGACCTAACGGGACGGGCCACCATATTGATATCCTAGTTATAGCCGCATCCGACATCCTTTAGAATGAATATACTAATGGGAAATTTGAGGGACAAAAATTTACAGGGGAAAATTTAAAATTTTATTCAGAAAATTTGGAAAAAAAAAGAGTCTCATGCCAGTGTCAAAATATATTGTATTATAAAAGTTGGAATAATAGACATATGTTCACCAGGGTCCAAATCTTATTCCGACAAAACAGAATTGAAAAGTGATCATTGAAAAAATGTCAAAATACAATGTAAATGCATCTCAAAAAACACAGTTTATTGCAATCACGAATCTTGTACTAATACAAAATTGCAAATAAATTACATTTATGAAACAATTTAATAGCTAGCATAGACTGCTAATTTTGACCGAGAGATAGCACATCGTTTCTGACAACGCCAAAGTAGTTCGCAAACTATCTGGAATGTATTTAATGTTTTATGCAACAAGTTATGAGCGTTTATCGTCCACGGCAAGTACTCATTGCATCATGATTTTGCCGGTAATGTACACTTATAATATTCATGATGGATCCCCACATTTTGAAGCTTAAGGTTTTCAATTAAAAATTCTTTCGCTAACGTAGAAGAATACTTTACGCTAGAAACAATAAAATAAATTACCTTGGGAGTCTAGCAAGTTTTCCCCTGACTTCAATGTTTTGTGTATTCAATGTTTTGTGTATTTCTTCTCACTGCAGTAACCCTTTTAGAAATTTTAATTTCAACAGTGAAGTTTTGTGACTATCAAGGTACTTTTCCATGTCATTAGAATTTTCAGAATGTCAATTATAGTATTACATCGGTTATTTGCCACACACGTAAGCATAAAAACGGAAAAGGAAACGCTTCGCGGTACTGAAAAAACAAACTATTCAAAGAAACGTCCCTGAAAGAAATTCGAATGTCACCTTTTAAGGAAAAGTTCTTTTTACTTTCGGGTGGTCTCTACTCTCCAGTCGTAAGAGTTAGCGACCAACGTGCATTATCACTTGATCCGAGGCCTGCTTTGTCCCCTCCGGCACTAGAGCACCCTTCTTTCTCGATTGAAACCTTTCTCTGCAAATCTGCCTCAATATACATATACCAAAGTGGTAACTTTGTGCGGTTTCGCTGCTATCCGGCTCTTTGTGGAGCCTCAATCCAATTGGAATCTTTACCCAAACACCGCGAGCTGATAGCAAAACAGCGCCACTCCTAAGCGACGCAAGCAAGATGTTTTCGCAATGCTTCTAACCGGCAAAGTAAACATTTTAACAAGACAGGCATCAAAGGCTGGGGTTACGACCCGTCTTGCTTGCTCAGGGGTTGTATCTGTTTCTCCTGTCCATTTAAGGTCAAAGATGTACCGTGGGAGAAGTGCCCTGTAACCTAGCCAAATCTGGGCTGAGAACCCAGCACGAGCAAACACAAGGCTACAAGTAGGAAAATCCGTATGTGAACAGAGAGCAAAACATCAAGCGGATTGGAGGTACCAGGAACGCCAAAAAAAAGAGGGTTGGCCGAAAAGATTTTTTTTTCTACCTACATCTTACTTTTCTACCTAATCTCAAGGTGTTAGTAACAGAAGTAAGGGTTTTGACAGCTGCAACAAACCATTCTTGTATCAAAATATTGTGCCGTTTAAGGTTAGATGCAGACGGGGTAAGCTGCAATCAGTCCGTCTGTCCATCCGTCCGTCTGTCGGCGGCTGCCAGTCTGCGCTTTGACCTGGGCGACACTTGAATGCCGCAAATACTGCAGGCGATATATATGTGGTAAAATTGTCCACATGTTTGTCAAGTGTGACACGTGGAGAAACATGATGTTTATAACGACTTCGGACAGACGTCGACACGCTTGACCACCCAGTCCTTCCACAATGACGACAAAAATAAGCAAATCAAGTTACCGTCAATATTACTGAATCTTTTACACTTTCGTTGTAATACAGACCAAGTGAGGACACTAATTCTGTAATTTCTCTGGTCAAAAGAAAAATGTTTTACTTTAGTAAAGGACTTGAATGGCCTCTGTTCACACACGGATGACTGGGAGGGGTGGATTTTGTCCGGGGGGGGGGGGGGGGGATTTTGTGGGGCCCCCCCCCCCCCCGCGGACCCCAGG
>JAAUYG010067428.1_pt1 | contig 11857 bp, 6 predicted proteins | sample 7278091 | NCBI WGS metagenome assembly JAAUYG01 (sample SAMN14350201, study PRJNA611818) | marine sediment metagenome | isolation source: surface marine sediment (0.6m) | place: French Polynesia: Moorea | collected 2018-08 | reverse complement strand
TTTTTTTTTTCTGTTTTTCAGCGGGTGTTTTTCCTATCTTTTTTTTTTTCATTTAAAATTTTTCCCCCGTTGTGTTTAATTTTTTGTTGGCCCCCCCCCCCCCCCCCCCCCGCATGCTACCTCTCTCACCTCTTCCATTGACCCATCCCTGAGTTCCTGCTCATTGGTTTTTGTAACTGATAAAAACTGCTCGCCATAGCCTAGCATCATCCGTCCCTGTGTTGTTATTACCAAACCACTGCATCTAGCCTGGGACCTTACCTTACCTTACAACCTAAGACCCAATACCAGAAATCACATCTGCTAAGTGTCTTATGTCTCTGCCTGCATGAATAGAATTATCTAGACAGTGCCACGCGTTAACGTTCTTTTTAGCTCTGCTGAACAGTGCCAGCATAGCTGTTGTGATGGCGTAGGCATCCGTCGCCCAGAAGAGGGAAAAACATCTAGCCCAAAGTGGCGTTGTGTATTTGGGTGATCAGACAGAGAGTAAAAGGAAAAAAAACTAAGAAAAAGTAACGGTTTTGCCTAGAAAAAAGTAGCAATTAAGGAAAAAAGTAATAGCTGGAGTGAGTCAAGCGGAAAAACGCAAAGGTGCCAAACACTATAAGGCGGGAAATTATACGTTTGTGACTTGATCACACAGTAATGGGTATTACTTTTATTAGTCATTGTTCGGTAGTCAGATCCACAAAGTGAACTTTGAACATTCAATGTCATGCACTTTTCCCATTGATGTACTGCCGGATACATATGCTCCAACATACAGAGTGGGTAGTTTATTTGCCCCTGATAACACAACAGCTAAAATGCATGCTGCTCCATATATTGAACCTGAATTGTCAGTCACCACATTTGTATCACTCATTATGTGCGACAATACCATGCCTCAAGAGATATACATATATGTCCCGTCCGGTGGCCGAATGGTTAGAGCACTGGGCAGTGCGACATATATGCCCCTTCGGACCGGGTTCGAAACCTTTCATGGTTTGATGCCAATGAAATGCCTCAGCTTATGGCTTATAGCCAATGAAATGCCTCAGCGTATGGGTTATATAATAATGCCTACAGAAATGATGCTGCAATGTTGTAATGTTGAAATTCTACTTCGAGTACCAATAAAGATATGTTATTATCTGTTCTGTTCAATACCTCTGAGAAATTCTTTCAGACGTTCTGACATCCGTGACAGTCCTAGCTAAAGATTTAGAAAAGTAAAACCTCTTTGTCTAAAAACTTGGCACATGCCTGCATTTCACATACTGCCGCGCATGTTTTATTGGACCTGTTAATTTTTTTTCCATCGCTGTTCTTCCGTTATTTCTTTTTTTTTACTTTTCTTCTGATTACTTTTCTTCCAGTTAATTTTCCGTTACTTTTTTCCATGCTATACTTTCCAGCTGCTTTTTCTGTTACTTTTTTCCGTTGATGAATCATGTTTCTGTATTGGTAATGTGTTTATATATGAATTCCGATCACATCAAATTGTCACAAAGAATTAAATGGAGGTAGAGCATTAGTTCAGCCTTTGACTTAACTCATGTCAATTTTTATAAGAACCCCAAGAAACAAGTCACACATTTTATGCATATTCCAATATTTTTTACAAAATATGTAAAATTTGCACGTCCCTTTCTACAGATTGTAAAAATATGTAATACGTTTGACTTCATTTTGACTCATATAGATGCCTTTTCTTGGTATTTTGTAAGACCTTTTTAACTGTTTCAATATGTAATAGTTACAGATATTATTGTATGTTATAAGGGATATGGTAATTGACTGCTGGTAAAGTTGAAATTACAGGAAGGTAAATTAGAAATTCTTCAATGATATGCAATACATCCAGTAACCATGGTACATGATCCAGATCAAGAACAGTCCGAGCTATCAAATAGACGTTACTGCATTACAAAAACATTGTCAATAATATACCAAACTAATACTTGGAGTATCAAAAGCAAGCTTCATGCATGTTCCTTCGAGAACTGGGGCTGTATCCGCAATTTTCAGTAAGCAAATATATAGTGTGCAGAGTACTAAAGGTGATCCAGTTGAACAAACCGGTTACACATAAGCCCCATAACACCATGAAGTGGAGTGTAACAGTGACTAAGGGCTGCAAAGTATATATGCTATGCTGATCAGATTTCATTTATCAGATTTATTTCAAGAAGAGAAACACTCGCTGAAAGTTAAGTAAAATGAAGTGTGGAAAATAAAGGAAAATGATGCGCTCATGAAAACTATGACACACTAGGATCTACCTGTACACTTTTAACACGTTTAATTTTTATATGTTTGGCACTTCTAAGGAGGAATCCCAGACAATGGTTTGACACTTTAATGTTGCTTACTCAGATATTTTGTGGGCGGCAATATACTTCTTCCAATGCATTTGTTTTATTCATCAGAGTTATTAGATTGTTTAGTTGGCTATTTAAAGTATGATAACTGAGGGAGCTAATAACTGACGTAGCCATGTATACGTTTAACCGAAGCAAAATTGGGGATGCATTCACATTTTCTACATGAAATTATATCACTTACCAAAAAGCCATTTCTCAACAAAATACAACGCAACTTTCTATGTAATATCTCATATGGTTAAGTAATACACACCAAAACAAAGAAACAAATAAATAAATAAATAATATGGGTGAATGGATGGATGGATGAATGGATGGATGGATGGATGAATGAATGAATGAATGAATGAATGAATGAATGAATGAATAGAACCTCCCAGCTGCCCACCTACACTGCATACACTTACAACACAACAATTCAGTCGGGAGGCTAGGCACTACACTATGTGTCGGATCCTTCAGCCTACTATCCCAGGTAATAACCCGGGGGTAATAATGGGTGACAGTAAATAAATAAATAAATAAATAAATAAATAAATAAATAAATAAATAAATAAATGCCCTATCATATTCCATAGCCTTCACGAATGGACCAATGATATTCTTACAACCGGTCACTGAACAACTTCCGGCGAACTTGGCCACATTTAGTGGGTAAGTTTGTGTAAACATTCATCATTTATGGTTGCTATGAAGTATTATTCGGCCAGGAAAGATTCTATATATATGGAATAAACGAAGACAAAAACCAGGGGCCTCATAATATGTTATAGATAGTGGATACCTTTAGTTACCGTATTATCGCCCAGGATCTGTGATCCCTCCCCACCACCACCACTAAAAGGCGACAGTCATGACCAGTGACAGTGACATGTAGTGCATGAGTACTAGCGCTGCTAATACACACAGATGAGCCACAGTGGCCACAGTACTCGTCATCATGCACTGCATGGGCAGTTGAATGGCGGCACAGGGGCTAGTGTATATATTATGGTAATCACTGGTAATAGGTCTACTAGACTATGTAAAGAAAAACAATAACATGGTTTTAAGAGGGAAAGAGAATCTCGAGGCGGATTGTAGACTGTATTACTATACTATGTCTATAGTCTCTTCCTGGCCTGACAGATGTCATGTAGTACAGGTGTTGGGACTGACACTGACAGGCCAGACAGCTGCAGGGATGGACATTAAGGATTGTCCGACTGCCCTGGACAACTGAAAGTAGCTGTCGGACAACTAAACTTCCCACCACACTTGTCCGACAGGACAAGTAAAATTTGAACCCCCTTCTCTGCCAAAACAGTTGCAGAAACTTAAATACTGCCAATTAGTACCAGTCAAACAAGTTTGGGCAGGTGTATCTTCATTTCGGACAAGTGAAAATTACCCTCACTTGTCCGACAGGACAAGTCTCAAAATATGTTCATGTCCAACCCTGAGCTGGACAGAGACTGTGATATGGTCTAGCCAGAAGAGTGTTTCAGTTTTCGGGGCTGAAATGTGTTAGACTTAAGGCCAAACAAACAATAATTTTATGGCACCCCGGATATGTCACCCATGGCTACATGGTAGTACCCAGAAATGACCTAGACAATTTTCCCATGTTGATTATGTATAACACATCTAATGTGAGTACTAGTAGTAATGTCACAATGATGCTTGAAACTTTATATAGCCAGAGGAGATTGTATCTTAAATATACTTTAGTAGTATATACCTTCCTTCAATATGCAACATCCTCACTAATACAACAAGGTTTAATATTTCCACAAGTGTTTTCTGTAATTGTGAAGTATTATGCAGTTTCTCACAATATGTTTATACTTTAAATACGTTAGCATGGTTAGCACGCCAGTTTTTCTTTACAAAGAGTAGTAAAGTACTATTGTCAGTGTGATATTAATGGTGATGTATTTTATGACATGAAATTTTAATTGTAAATCATCAGTGCAATTATCTTAAACCTATGTCGTAATGAAATTCTGCGTTGTCAATTGTGGATCATGTGACTGTGAGGCAAGATGCTGCTAATGATTTGAAACAAAAATGTGGAATCTAAATAGAAACAAATAAAATTTGTATGTGTTCTCACCTCATTTTGTGTACTTCCGTATCCTACATTAAACTATCTTATATTATCACAGTATATTTGCATTTCAATAAGGCAAAGAGAGGTATGTCAGAGGTTATACCTCTTTTCTCGGTACACACAATGCAATTTACCCCCCTCTAGAAGAAAAGTTGTTCCACTAATTACATTTTGGTTATGTTACAGAGGAGCTCATAAGTTTTCATTTGGTATATGACACATTACTATTGCATTTTGTTTTGGGTTACCCCCATTTGAGTCTAAATCTTCTGGACTATAAGTGCCTGTGCTCTGTACAACCTTGTAGACAGGGTTCAACATGTTCAAGTGGGAAATTGCAGTTGCCTGTGCAGCACTTTCCTATGAATTAATTGAGTACACAGCAGCGTGACACTTAACCCTTAACAGCCTACGATCGATAGCTTAAAATTTAATGTTTAACTTTGAGCTAGATTCTCTGAACTAATAATCCTTAGGTGATACATTTGATATTCAATGATATTTGGTAACCACAACATTGAAATCCTTTGATGCGAGAAATGACCTGTTCCATTTCAGTACCATTAATATGAGACTACCTCCTCCCCACTGGTCCATGCTGGCATGGATCCTGACTGTGTCATGGCTTGGTGGGTTGTCAGCTAAGCCTAAATCAGTGAAACTTACATTGGATGCCAAGTGGGCAGACACACCGCTACTGCTAGAGGCCAGGTAGGCTGCTAGGCGTATGATTAATGATACCTATAGATGATATTAGGTATGCAGATGGGTACATCGGCTAATAATTATATCTGTTCAGTCAGTTATTTTCTGACATATGTGTGTTCCTGAAGTACCTTTACATAATACATTTGTAGCTCTGCAGATTTACCCGCTTTTTATTTTACGTATATTTTTACCCTAAATTGATGTATTTGGTAGCGCTGCGCTGTTACAGTTTTGCTGTTGTGTTATAATTCTGAGATCATAGACTGATGTGTTAATCTGATTTCCCATGTTTCCTTCCAGTGAATTTCTTGCCAAGGAGAGTAACTCCTACTTCTGGAGGTTTGTGGACTCTGTAGCTCAGCTGGACCACCTAGCTGATGATGGTAAGGCATACAGTGAGAACAGGTGATTGTTGAATTCTTTTTTAGACGAAAATGTAGCTTCCTCTCCCAAACCCACTCAACTGATTTCCTGCCCGTTAACTATAACACTTTATGACCTGATAAAACTTTATTATTTCAATGACATAATAACTGATATATGAGTACTGGTTTACCGGTAACTGTTTTTCGTTGGTCTTTAATATTTTCATTGCCCCTGGGTTGGAAAGGAAAAAACACCTTTGCCTTCTGTATTTTCTCTTAAAATCACATCTGGTAAAGTGTAAATATGACTATGAGTACCAGTATTATCACATGACAATTTGGGACAATCAAAAATAGGATATACTGCTGAAGTTATGTACCCCCATTATACATATGATTACGGTCATAGCATACTAAATTACCATGCAAATGTGTGCCTCCCAACTGCTACAATCCGATGCTTAATGATCATGGATTTGTGTTAGTTGTACTAGTCTGTCGTGTGTGTTTCCCAGTATTATTACACTGTTGTGTGTCTCTCTGCCCTAACTCAGGAGATGATCAGTCATTGTATCACCTCATCCTGAAGTTTGCAGGACAACATCTCAGCCCATTGCAGCTGAAACTGCTCAAGTTTTCTCTCTCCTTGCGAGCTCACTCCCCAACCATAGAGATGCACAATGAGGTAGACTAGAGGGCTCAGGGGTATGAATTTGTACAATTCGTTCCCTGCTGTTCATAGTAACCCCTAGGCTGTGTGTATAACAAGACATGTCAGTGGTCCATGCGGTTTAAGACCCCTCCATTTTAAGATTTTCCTCTCTTTTAAGACTGCCCATTACTGCCAGCTTCCTTATATCTTCAGTGTGAATATCCTTCCAGTTTCAAGACCACTTTCAATTTAAAGCCACATTTTTCTGGTTAAATGGGTGGTCTTCAAATGTAGGGACCACTGTATGTTCAAGAACAGATCAAACTATAGCAGATGGCAAAAGAAATTATGAAACTAGAAACCTTGGAATTATGTTAAATACTTCAAATTTTCTACTAAATTGACTACTTATGAGTATTAATTGTGTAGATCCATACTGAGTTGAATTTGTCAATTGTTGCAGATTGCTAAAGATAAGAGCCCGCCGGGCGAGTGTACAGCATTTGTGGACATCAACAACTTGGTGACGTGCGAGGAGGCAGCAATGAGAGGTTTCCTTAAGATGGCCCAGGATCAGTAAGCTGTGACAGAACTAAGCCAATGTTCCTTAGTTTGTAGTCCTAACACAGACTTCTGTTCGAGAAATGATCGATATTCAGGTAGTAATGATATTGTGTAACTTGAGGTAGTTTGTTTATAAAGCTAGTATCGTGTGATGACAGGGAGGATTCAGAGGTTCATCTGGGCTCTGTTTCATAAAACGTAAAGTGGTCTTTACATAGGGCTATTAGCCTATGTCAAGACATCTTTGAAGTTTTATGAAGCAGAGGCCTGGGGTTGCTTTTAATGACAGTGGTACTGAGAAACCTCACTATGTATAACATTGGCTTGTTGTGTGTTGTAACAAGAAGTGATTCATGATTACATGCATTAGGGCTGTGTGTCTTCTGTTTTACAGGAGGGATAGTAAATGATGTTTTTGGAAGAGTTCCCCCCCCCCAAAAAAAAAATAAATAAATAAATAAATAAAAAAAGGTCCACTAGAAAAAGAATAGGTTTCAACGCAACCACAGGCGTTACAAGAACCTGTCTTGAATGATTGCTCCATTGGTTGTGCAACTGTGCGCTCTCTCAAATGGCTGGATTCAATACGAAATTCAATTATCTGTCAGGCATGTCTCAAGACAGATATTCTCTCATTATTCAGTAGGATAATGGCGGTGTTACTGTATACAGTGAAACTTGTATATAAAGACCACCCTAGGGACCAACAAAATGCTGTCCTTATATACAGGTGGTCTTATATACAGGTGGTCTTTTGAGGAGGTTTGACTGTCACTCTGGTCATACTCCAGACCTCCGCCTGATGTAATCAAGTCCGACCACTACTACCGTGACGTGAAGGACCGAGCCGTCACTGTGATACTGTATGCTGAGTTGGGTACGCCGGAGTTCCGCCAGTGGCACAGAACTCTACAGGAGCTGGCAGAGGCTGGGACCATCAACTATATACTGCGACACTATATCAAGGTCAGTAATGGGACTGTTGCTCAACTGTACAAGGAAAGGGCAAGGTTGTATATTGGTACAGTGTTACATTAACTCAGGCTTGTTTAGCTCAATGCAGCGATCACTCTTGTAACAGCCAGCCATGGGACCACGTGAGTGTCATCTTATATCTGATTGATAAGTCACTAAAATACGACACAAAACTGCAATTTAGGACCAATGTAACTGATCTTACAGCCAACATGGTCTTTAAGTTAAGGTCGTAAAAGGTGGAGTAGACCAACAATAACGTTATCTTCAGAAGGGTAACTGAGATGATAGAGATTTGTTTTCTCTCTCTGCCTCTCCCAGACCCCAAGTCCTGACAAAGTCCGGCTGTCTGGCTATGGTGTCGAGCTCGCTATCAAGAGTACGGAATACAAGGCCAAGGATGATACCAAAGTGGAAGGTAGGTACAGCTCAAGTGAGAAGTGGAACACGGTTCACAGTAGATATCAGCTGTCTCCCCAACTTCTGGTGCCACATTCTAGAAAAATCTTAAACATCTTGAAATTAACTTAAAGTTCTGTGCCGGTAATCACCTTCACAACCATTCTTTTCGTAGCTAATTATCATAAACTTAGGATTTTTATTATAGAAACAGGCACCTGGACTGCTAGTACATGTGTACATCTTAACATGACTAAAGTAGACTAACTCTTGGCAGCAATTCTGTGCCTGTGTAATAAATATATATATTTTGGTAATTTCTTCAAAATCAGTAATATCAATATTTCATGGCTTTAGCTTTACTGTAACATTTTCTCCATTCAGTTTATATGCTTTACTTTAGAGCCTTTTATGTTCCAGTAATGTATCTGTCTATGTATTCTTTTATTTGTTCAGAGCTGGATGGTGTGTATAAATATAATATATAATTATATAAATTGATATCAACTTAACAGATATTTATACCCTGACATAAATAAGCAGAAAAAATAGTTAAAAGTGAAAGTTAAATAAATGTTACTGCATACATTGTCTATGGGATGAGGAGATGGGCAGTGGTAGGTGGGGTGTATGTATAAATTCTAGTCGATTGTGATTTTGTATATTGCATACCACCTAGGATTAAAAGAGGCACAGAGGGTCTCTATGACCTAAATATACCTCCAGACATAGGGTTTGGAATATCACAGGGGTCCTATTCTGTTAAGGTTTTGCCAGTGTGTATTCCAATTGTGTTATGTGTACAACATTGGGTGGAGGTGTGGTCATGTGTGCAGTAAATCAAATCGTGACTTAGGATCAGTACGCTGGTGTCAGTTTTCTTCACTCTGGGTATATTCCACATCCGTATTCTTTAAGGTATCATACTTGTATTCAACCTGGTGGTTCAAGAAATTCTGGTATTACCTACTGAGGTTCAAAGTCTCTGGGCCTCCAAGATCATACATTTTCACATACAGGCAGGGTTTTCTGTTTACATATAGTGAAATGGTATAAAATTTGTTAATATGTGGAACCAAAAATGTCTTGCTTACTTTACTGCTATCATTTGGAAAGATAATGACCAAGAAAGCCTATTGTTACAAACTGTAGTTCTGTGCTATTAATTTAGGAAGCCTGGATGAATATGTAACTTACTTTGTTATCTTTAAACTTGTGATACACTGCCAAAAATGTTCAAGGTGAAATTCTTCTTCTGTAATATGTGTAATTCGTGCTTTCATCTGACTCTTATTTTGTTGTATAAGCATTTCACTGCTTCCTGCGCACTTAGTGTCGATTCTCACCACTAGATGGCACTGCAAGTAAAATAACAGCATACAGGTGACTCTCGTCTGGTGTCTACACTCATCTTGACGGGATACACTGGCATAGATCTCTTGTTTTGTAGTTGTCATCATGGTAATAATATAGTGCATGTTGTGTCCCCCAGGTGGCAGTGAGGATGAGGATCAGGAGGAGAAAGAGGACAGCGTTCAGGGATTCAACTTTAACACACTCAGGTAACATGTAAGATAGTAATGCATAATACAGTAACATAATATTCATGAAACGTATAATCAATCCACTAAGGTTTCCTTGGGTTCAAAGTCGGCAAGCTTGTGATGCGTGAGCCACGTGACATGGAAATTTGTACATGAGGATGATGATGATACTTTGACGCATATGCACATATGCTTGTATCACCAGTACTTATGTAATGTATATTGAAAATGTAGCGAACTGCAAAAAACAATACAGCCTACAGAAAGGCATCAAGTGACAGAAAAGTGGGTGAATTCTCCCATTCATTCCTATGTGCAGTGTAATAAGTAAAACAATGCAATGTGAGTAGTGGCTGTCTTATAGCTATTAGCTTAGCACTGTAATTATAACAACAGACCTTTGTGGCAGAAGTCCAGTATCTGTAGCTTCCGATTTAACCTGCTAATATATGTACCCGGTGTTTATTTCTCCCCAGGAAGCTACACCCTGATCTGAAGGACAATCTGGCGGAGTTCAGGCAACATCTCATTGACAGCACTGGGGAGATGGCCCCCATGAAAGTCTGGCAGCTACAGGGTGGGTCAAAAATAGTGCAGTGTGTTAGTGGTTACAGGATGGGTCAAAAACAGTGCAGTGGGTTGGGAGCTACAGGGTCGGTCAAGAACCATGCAGTGGGTTGGGGGCTACAGGGTGAGTCAAAAATAGTGCAGTGGTTACAGGGGTGGGTCAAAAATAGTATAGCATGTTTAATGTAGTAAGTACAGCATGGGTCAAAACCGTATACATGTAGCGGGTTGGTAGCTGGCTGCAAAGATTGTCAAAAATTACAGCGGGTTGGTGGTGGTTCAAAACAGTATAGCGGGTTGGTGACTCACTACAGTGTGGGTCAAGAGCAGCAAAACAGTATAGCGGGTTGGTGGCTGGCTACAGGGTGGGTCGAAAACAGTTTAGTTGCTTGGTAGCTATTGGATTAAATGAAACATTACAGTAAGGAAGCACTGCGCACAGTAAAACTGAGACGGGGCAAGTCGCAAAAAAATTTTATAGGCAAGTAGATGGCTATGAACATAACTAGTATACTAGGAATCATAGGTATATGTTTTCTCTCACTGGACATGTGTAGTTCCAACCTGTCCCTCTATTCCAGACCTCAGCTTCCAGGCTGCACAGAGAGTGATGACATCACCACCCGAGGATAGGCTGACCGTCCTTAGGGACACCAGCCAGAACTTCCCTCTACAGGCCAGGTGGGCTATAGAACCTTAATGTATCAATAAATGGCATCTGATATAGACAAAGACTTAGATATTAAGTGTGAACAGCCATTATGACCCTGTTATGTAAATGTAATCCTGTGTCTATGAAGATTCACTATCACACGATTTCTGAACTGTTGTAGAACCGTTTACTGTAAGACCGCCCTGTTGGCCATAGAAGTGTGTTCCTTCAAGCTGCATTCAATCATATTGAAATTTAGGTCTTTCCTCCAGCATGGTCTGAGTGGTCTTTCAAAGACAGATGGTCTTTTCTTCCACTTGTTTTTCATAGCAGGTTTTAGTGTGCAGTAATGTAGTCCGCCTGATAGTATGTTGTGTTATCTTATATATTCTGTTCCCCCATCTGTCAATCTCAGATCGCTCGCCAAGCTGAGTGTCAAGAAAGAGCTAAGGCGGGAAGTCAAAAACAACCAACAGGTAATGGAAGGAAAGCACAATTACTATAAATAGTAGCACAGTAGCTTTATTGTCTTGCACTAAAAGGAAAAGTTGGGCCCAAATATTTGAGGGGTGAGGATAGAGTGCTGGTATTTTGTATTCAGATGTTGAGAGCAGATGATGCCGTGTATATTGTATACCCCATACATATCTACTTCTTCTGCTGCATCTGGTATCCAGTGGCCTGGAAGTTAGAGTGGTGGATTTTAGTTATAATCACTTTACACTGGTTTTACCTCACATGTCTTTATGGTTTTGAGATGGACAAATTTCTAAATGTGTGTACTGCCTTTTATCATGTTTATTGAAGGAAAATATTTTGAAGGTGTTCTATAAAGTATTACAGTTCCCAGATATGTGTACTATTGGTCACCTAAATCGGAACTTCAGTTATTAACTGTTGCCGTTCGCCTCGGCTAACGGCAGACTAGCCCCGTATGTACTGTGTGAAGCCCAGTATATACCCCTGA
>JAAUYG010127058.1_pt1 | contig 11859 bp, 9 predicted proteins | sample 7278091 | NCBI WGS metagenome assembly JAAUYG01 (sample SAMN14350201, study PRJNA611818) | marine sediment metagenome | isolation source: surface marine sediment (0.6m) | place: French Polynesia: Moorea | collected 2018-08 | reverse complement strand
TGAGTAACATAATCGCTGTTTGGATCTTCGAACTAGGAACTGTTTATTTCAGAACAACAGCCACAGTCCATTGACCTATAGTTTAGTTTACGGCCTAAGTTTAGAAACGGCTGCCTGAGTCATTTCAGGTTCCGGATAGTAGGTACACATTAGCCGAAAGTGCTATATATTTTGTGGAAAGCAATCAAACTGTCCGTGTTGATAATCCCCTATTGACTGGTGATGAAGAAGCCACACGAGTGCTAATTTGCTCCTTTTAGCTGGGGTAGGCATAGCAGATCTATAAGCTGGCTAGTCGTCTGTATCTGCCTGGAGACAACATCCCACAGCTCCACAGAACTCACGCAGCATTAAGTTTAGGGTTCTCACGCCCTTCATATCTGGTTATCGGATCAGACAATTTATCCCCAATTTGGGCATTTTTGACTCGGCTCTGTATCAATATTGGTTGGCCTAGTATTGCTACTAAGACGGGGAGGGCTCATATACGCTGTTCGTATGCATTAAAAGGAGTGTCTCAAAAGTATTTTGATAAATATATCCAAGCTGCTGTCAGTCATGATGGGGGTGGGGTAAAATTGCAGTCGGTTATAATCGATTATACCCTTTACATTAAAAGCTGGTCTCAACAAGCCAGCATTTATTCATTCAACTGACTGTCTGGATAAATGTAAATTTATATAGAAAAGTTTACTATTCAATTACCAAAATTCAATATTGTCATGTAGTACCAGCTCACACTTATGTTGGCCGTGACAACGGACAGTGGATGGCTTCTAAGACGTTTAATGTAGTCACAGCATGTGGAAGATGTCTGGCCCCATACATTGTACCTATCACAAATAGCAACCTGAATTACAACGGACGTGAAGCATTCAGACCATCTATTGTTGAGACCAAAGTGGTCTTACTGATGGTCTCAAATCAGAAACATAGCTTTGGTGTGTAAGATTTAATCCTCCGATACATGGGCATCATTTTTAGGGTGGTCTGATATATATCCGGGTCGTGTTAAGGAGGGTTTTCACTGTATTTCACAGGACTTGCGTGATATTGGATAATACGTGACAACTATGGTAGAAGCAGGAATCTTCTTACACGGGGCCATGGACTGTCTTCACAACACAGCGTTACAGTAATTATAATCATAGTACATAAGTCTATTGTGATGACAATGGTGGTTGTCTTTTTGTCATACAACCGTAATCATATTCCATCACTCTCCTAAAATGTGTACCGTATCATAACCCTAATCGTATTGCCAAGACGCAATAGAAATCTTAATCCACTACAGTGGTCAGGCTGAGATCCCTGCCCGCCCCTCAGTGTGGGCATCAGCACAATCGTCTCCAACCCATCATATTGTTGGCCGTCCTCTACTCTTAGTCCCCAATCTTTTCTGTTTTACGGTGGCATATGAGTATGAGACATCAACAATTTTGTTATATTCCAATATTGAACTTGTCCTGGCCACAGTAATCCATTTACTGTGATTGGCTTAAAGTGCCTGGCCAGAAACGTTAGATAGCTTGATCACAAATGATTACCGCAAGAGCCAAACATGTGAAGCACCTGTCAAATGGGAAGTATATCGTCTGATATAGAGGGTGGCTGATATATATGGTGGCTAATTTAAGACATCCTACATTTTTTTTTATCTCAAGATGTTATCTCACGATAGTTAACGAGATTTTCTTTTCCACCTCTGGAGATAGAAGATCGAAATCTCGAGATCGTTATAAGATGAGATTCAGGATCTTGATAGGATCTTCTGATCCCATATCATCATTACATCTTGAGATAATAAAATTTAGCTCGTGAGATGGTGTTTTCGAGAACTAGAAATGTTACATGGAGACTTGTAGATGTCTCAAGATGCCGAATCCTATCTAAAGAAGTTGTCATACTATCACGAGATGTCAAAATCCTATGAACATCCTTTCATCTGGATATCTTTTCTCGAAATCTCGATATCATCGATATCATCTCCCTTTGTTGAAATAAACATATTAAACACCACTGTTAGATGTCCTAAATCAGCCGCCGTACTTAGCCAGCTCATCGCGTAGGAAAAGAAAAGAAATGTGTAGAAAAGCTGGGTCGTAAAGCTTTAGTAAGTATACTATGTAACACTATATGTAATCATATCAGTAGTTATACTGTTGAGCTTGGAATTTTGCTATAATCAGCAACACTTTAGTGTGAGACGGTAAAATTCTAAAGACAAGAAAGATCGTTTTCCCTCTTCCTCGCACAATCCGAATGTTGCCATGTAGCCATTCGCTGTGATTTCCAGGAGCCAATCCATCCAGTGTCCGCCAGTTCCTGGTACATGGATCGTATGGCTGTGTTCCGGATTCTCTCTGCTTCTCCGTTCTCACAGCGGGATCAACGCGGGAGTTCCCGGCATGCCTTGCGAGAACAGAGCCCCGATCCCATCATGCCTCCGATACGATACAATGTATAGGTGTCCGGGTATTGGGCCTCTGATGCCAGGCAGAACACACCAGTGATGCAGAAATCTGTGTTATCTTCAAAATGATCATTCTGGCATTGGGGCTCTGAATATTATTTTTTACCCAACTGAACATTCCCACTCTCATTCCAAACAAAGCGGGAAGCCCTGGCCGAGAGCTCCGCCTGGTGGAGCTCGGGTGTAGGGCTGCCTACCTGGCCCGAGTACCTGATTATATGTTGGAGGGCGGCAGTAGGCCTACTACATGCATATAAAATAAAATAAACACGGATTTGTCATCCCGAACCAATGTTCTAAAGACCCTTCCTGATCAATTAATTATAGTGGTACTGATCCACGCTAAACTAACACCACGAACGGTATGCTTACCGTCAGCTGGGCGTAAATGGAGCCGATCCGAAGAACCATTCCTTGGGGAATGTTTATGGGTGTACAGAAAATCTCATGGGACTAGACTTATATGATCTCCCTCACCTGATAAATCTGAGTGTGAAATTTGGCTATAAATTTCTTAAAATTCCAGAATGTGTATATTAATACTCTATTTATGTTGCAACACTGTGTGGTAACATACGATCGAAGTGGGGGCTTCGTTTCACACCAAGGACAGCTGTTTCTGAGATAGAAACGTATTTGAGCCTACGGCAATTGACTAGGTTACTTCATTTGGTGCGTAGCACTCACGGAGTGCTTTAACTCTACTAAGACTGGTCCCTCCATGGTCATCCAGTCTTCAGATATCCAGTCTTTGAGATATTTTGTTAACGCGACTGTATTGGGAAGAATAGAAGGAAAACAAAAACAATAGATTTGCATTGTATGCGTATCTAATGGGCAGGTTTAGGGGAGGTGGAAGGAAGGAATAATGAAAGCAAGGGAGGAAAGAAGGAAGGAAGGAAGGAAGGGAGAAAAGAAGTGAGGAACGAAAGATGGGAAAGGAAGGAGTGACAAAAAATACCTACGAGTCCCAAATTTCACTCCTTTTTGCTCTATGACCAACCATTTTCGAGTTACAGACCATTTTGCACCGAATGGCTCCCAAATGACTTTAAACACAAAAAGGTCAGAGGTACCCCATATATGTTGTATAAGTACCCCCGAGTCCAATTTGACTCATGTTCGCTTTAAGATTAAGCATTTCCAAGATATTGGCATTTTTGTTATTTTCACTCCCATAGGGTCCATTGTTAACGAAAGTTTCAATCTTTTTAACATTTGAAATTTCAAACACCAAGAGGTAACTTTTGTGAGGACTGTCACAGGAAATATTTAGAAAACGTTTGGTTAAAAAAGAATCATATTTGTGTGGGAACTAGCGTTTTGAAATTTTAACTCCCATATAAAGGTCCCATATTAAGAGAAAAGTCGTTAAAATTAAAAAAAAACCCTTTGAAAAAGGGAAAATTGGTCTATAGCTACCTTTCCACAACATTTGGCGTTAACTCGCTTCATGGTTTCAGAAAAAACCGTATTGACCACGGACGGCGAACGTCAGCGCCACAGCATTAGCTCTCATTGCACAGTCACCAGATGATATGCATATTGCGTATCTTCGACCTTTAATGTTGAAGGTCATTTGGGGGTTATTCCGTGTACTTGCGGATGATTATGTGAGAGAAGGGCACTTTGAAATTTTAACATGGCTATAATGGGGAGCTTAAACCTTAAATATATAGAGCTAAAAAGTAAGTAAGTAAGCAAGTAAGTAAGTAAGGAAGGAAGGAAGGAAGGAAGGAAGAAGGAAGGAAGGAAGGAAGGAAGGAAGGAAGGCAGGAAGGAAGGAAGGAAGGTAGGAAGGATGGAGGGAGGAGGGAGGGATGGAAAGGAAAGAAATGAAAGAAGGAAGAAAAAGAAGAGTAGGAAGAAACGACTCGAAGAATACACGAAACAGCCATCGAGAGCAGAAAAGAAACAGAAAAGAACTATAAATGCGTTCGGATTCTTTTTTTGTACCAACATTTTTCTCGGTTTTTCAACTAGGATTAAAAAGCCCTCTTACTTAACAGAGGCGATGTTTAACCAATAGCGAAAGTGTAAAATGTCACAATTCAAGCCCGGAATCTACTCGAAATACATTGTTGGAAATCACACGGCAAAATTTTCGCTGAAATCATGACAACTCGGTGTGCTCAGTTAACTCAACTTAAAGACCCCCCACCCCGGAAATAGGACCATCCCGGAAGGACCACCTCAGAATTATGACCACTTGTTGGACGATCAAACATTAGAGTGCTATACTGTTTCACAATTAAGAACGACTCAAAATGAAGACCACCTAGTCTTCAACCGTGTGTGGTCTTTTTGCCGGGGGCCCCAATGCCAGGTCATTGACAGTAATGTCAGCTGAATGTCAGCAAATCGAAAGTAGAGTTACATAATGTCAGCTGTAGCTGGTAGGGCGGGGTTGGGTGTAATGGCCAACAGCGCAAAATAACACTTTCATCCACTGGCCCGCCGTGATAACAGCTGATTTGGCGTCTTAGGTTACTTCTAGGGGACATCCTATTACCAATGAGTCGTCACTGTCCGCTCGAACCTCGCCTGCGTCGTTTTTGCAAATGCTATATGGTGGGTTTACAACATGACCGGATCTTGCTCGGGTTTTACTTGCGGGTACGGGGGTGTTTGTCCATATAATGTATCCGCTGGGTCAGATAGTAGAGTCCGCCAATACACATCGGAAGGTATAGGACAGACACAATTGATGTTTGCTTCTTTCATTAGAATTGAATAGAATGGAACTTTATTTGGCGTCGGTAAAAAGTTTAACAAGGGAAAATTAGTGACCAGCTCTATTACTCGACAGTGATAACCAAATGAAATGACCAGATGAGATGCGGTGACACGAAATGGTTCTCACATTGGTTGAATGATAGTGAGCTAATACAGAAGATGTTAGCCAGTTATGCAATAATCGCTCTGTGAATAGAGACCCTGAATGAGTGATGGTTTTACGGTTACTTTTGACATTTTTTTCGAAAATAAGGTTTATCAAGCTCAATAGCTTGATCTATGAGCAAGGCCGTGTATGTGAAAGTGTCTGTGTATACATATGTGCTTATCACTTTTTAGAGTGCTCAGACTATTAGGCACTTGCCATGGTTGTGCACATCTTGGCCAACACAATCTTTTATCTGACTTTTAGTCTTCGCAACGACAATCTGAACTTTAAATTCTAGCTTTGGCTTTTTATGACCAATCAATCAATCAATCAATCAATCAATCAATCAATCAATCAATCAATCAATCAATCAATCATCACATTGTAGCGGGCCCTTCCGCTGTGTTATTGATGATGACGACACTGAGTAAGTAGAACTTGTTTTTAAACTAGTCAAATATCATCTATTTTGTGTTCTATGAATCAACCCCACTCCCATCCCGCCCAAAAAGCGACAAAAACAATAATAGATATATTAATATATATGTGACAATAGCAAAGTGGCGTTTGCATACTCCGCCGTATCCTGTTACGGCGTGTATGTCGCAACCCGAACACCGTAGTCTTTGCTTTGTCCGCACGCTGAATCCGGATTAAAATGAAAATAGCTCCAGCCTGCTGTCCTTGCGTGTTCCTCGTTACTAATACCAGGAAGCGAATGGCGGCTGAAAACCACCGTACACAGGGCATATACGCCACACAGACATATAGCCAACGTCGGCGTGACATCACACTGTAGATACTAACGTGATACCAGTATACACAACTAAAACATCACAGCTCCGAGTTCCTTAGCCAGCCACAGTCATGGATTATAGACTCCTTATTGTGCTTCCTGTTATGACGGTGTTCGTCTGGGTACAGGGTTCGAATCCCGGGGATATACAGTTGAGCGAGGACGGGGGATACAGTAATATATTGGTGGCTATAAGCGAGGATGTGCCACAGAATGATGCAGTTCTGGATCGCCTGCAGGAGATACTGGAGGACACCTCAGAGGCCCTTTACACTGCAACGAGGTGAGCCTTCCTGGCACAGACAGGTTTTATATGAAAAGCCGTTAGCTAAGCTAAGGTCGGTTGGCAGAATAACCTAGACAACTCTTTCTGAAAAAGTCGCGTAATTGGATTTTACAAAAAGCTAAATATGCGCCAAAGTTTTAACATAGCCTGTGCATGCATGCATTACATTGGAGGCTTTTAGTTATAAAATGCTGGCATAACAAAAACAAGCAGTGCAGCAGTGTTAAAGGGTAAGCAGAGACAGAACGTTTTCCCTGAGTTGGCACTAACTATATACAGGTTGATTTGGATTCGAACCCATGCACTTTTGTGTTCAGAAATTCTCCCTAAGGCACGTGGAATCGAAAACGAACAACTCCTGTAGCATTCAGCCGCCGTGGCAGGTAAAAACAGCAAACATTTCTGGCAGTCACGGTTCTTCGTTCAAGAAATTAGTATTCCAATTGTCTCCTGTGAACGCCTTCACGTTAATAGGTCTTGATGCTGACATGCATAACTACAAACACAATGTAAAGGCTGAGATGTCAGCTGCAGGACTCTGTGCTTAAGTCTAAATTTTAACTTAAGTCACTAATCTGCGCAAAATGATTAGTTACGGACATGACTTTAGACTTAATTAAGTCTTTTCTAGAACTCCATCTCTGCTCATTCATGTCCCCGGTTTCTGGGCATATTCTGACAGGCAGTGAGTCTGACCAACCACGCCATTTTTGACGAAAACAGTACACATCCTCCTTGTCACTCTTATAAACAGGCAATTAGCCGTCGGGTATCGGTTCATGGTGTGGTTGTGTTAAAGCGTCGAAATTCCGGATCCTAGTTAGTCCGGCAGCCCTTGCCGCCTCCCCCCTCATTATAACGAGATACTACTGGTATTTTCTGAAGCCTTGAGATGCGCTTAATTTCCTTAATTAACACACATGCTTAATCCCCAAATCGAGTGGTAGGAAGAACATCATTCCCACCCCACTATTTTTCTCAAGTTTTCTAACCCTGCCCTCAATATACATTAGTAGTGATTTTTTGCCTCAGCTGCGATCGGTGTGAAGCGGAAGCTTGCTGCTCTTGTGTGACGTTACTGCTGATATCATAACACAATGTGAGTTAAACGATCATATCTATGTGGTTATTCTCCATGGTAAATAGCCTTCATAGGATGTATTAAACAGCAGAAAGGCGGCCATTTGATTAAAACATAAAAACATTGCTTCGGTCTGGTTGAAAAATAAAAAATGGCCATCAGTTACGTGAATTACCACTGAACACCTTGATAAAAAGGTATAAAAGGTGTTTTACATGATATTTCCATGGCGTTAACCCAAACGTGCCTAAATGTATCAAAAAGTATAGTCTATACTTTATCTTTTACGGTATTGAAAAGTATGGCACAACCGCAAAATGACATTTCAACGAACTGCCAACAGAGGATAGAGAATATTAAAAACTATTCGAGTCCTGTATAATAAAGACTGGCCGACGCAGTCGAACCTTTAAAAGTGTGAATAAACTAGCATGAAAAGGCGTGTAACTAATATGATTGGCCGTAGACAGTCATAGGTTCAAGTATGGAACTTAGAGACACTAGAAAAACATATATGGGATACCTTTGACATTGTTATGTTCAAGGCTATTTGGGCTGATTCACTGCACTTTTCCGAAATGGCCTGCAACATGAATGTGACTGGGCAGAGAGCGAAACGTTCCTTAGTTGACAACTGTTTACGGTCATTTTGCTGCAGTTGTCTCAAAATTCGTATTATGGTATATTTGTTTAATACTTTCAATATTATAATTATACTTTCAATATTATACTGACTGTTGTCGTCAAGCAGAAGTTGAAGATTCATGGAGCTCTCTCTCTCTCTCAAACAGGGGGATTACCGGCTGACCTTACGTGCCCTATAACATATAGTCTTCTGAGTCTCTTTGAACGGAGAAACTGGACCCTCGAATCCCAAATTCCGTTCCATTTCCCTCCTCGACAATTGTCCAATTGTCCGCAATGTTTAATTTCAATCTTTTAACAAAATTTACATTTTACAATTCCACGAAGTAACTTTTAACAGGACTGTCACAAGAAACATTTAGAAACAGTATGCTTCAAAGAGAGTCATAACAATAGCAATGGCTTCTTAAAAGTGTCTGTCCATACTGCAAAAGTAAGGAAATTTAAAACTTTTCGATATCGTTTGAAAATTTAAAAAAATTAAAAACTGATAAGTAACTTTTGTGAAGGTATCAATAGGTAGAATTCCACGAAGTTTCAACACAATAGCGGACGAACTGGATGAGGAGTACGGTACTGAAGGTTTCACCTCTCACGTGGTCGTGGTGTAATGTTAACAAATACGACAATAAATTCCTTAAAATCCCAACATCGAACATTTTGAAAGCCGAAACAAAATGATGTGGAAATATCATGGTGGATAGCTATATTTCCACAACATTTGGCATTGATTTGCTTGACGGTTTCCGAGAAAATGTATTAAATGACTGCTGTGCGACGACAAACAGGATACGTTTAGCCTATGTTGGGCACATAAACGCAATGCTCAATGCCATAAAATACATGTAACGAGAAGGTCAGTGACATGGGTTTATAGTCGATCTGACATTTTTAGCTCCACTTGATTGTGTCAGCAGAGGTCATGGTATGGGGATTTGTCCGTCGTCCCTCCGTTGTCCGTGTCGCAATTATCTCAGAACCTATTGGGGGGATTTATTTCAGACTTGTTGCTTGCCCTGCGCCATACGCCCAGACATTTTGTGAATTTTTGAAAAAAAAATCCGTTTCCAATTTTTTCAGGATTTTTTTTTTGTTTTCTTTAACATTGGACTCTATGGGAGCAAAAGCTTCAAAACGCTACTCCTCAAATCACTTTTGAATTTGTTCAAACTTCTCCCGAATTTACTTCTCAGTAGTCCGCAAAAAGTACTATATTGGATTTTTGAAATACTGAGTTCATGATTTTCACGATTTTTTTTTGTTTTCGTTAACATGGGACACTATGGGAGCAAAAACTTCAAAACGCTATTCCTCTCTCAAATTGCTTTTTTTTTTTTCAAACTTGTCTGAATTTTCTTGCCAGTGGTCCTCACAAAAGTACTGTTTTGGATTTTTAAATTTTTGAGTTTTTTTAAAACAAATTTCACTTTCACCATTCTGTCATATACGGAAACAAGAAACTGCTGTTATCTCGAAAATGAATCATCGTAGAGCGAAACGGAGTAAATTTTGAGCCTCGGGGTAAGTATTCAATGTATACAAGGTACTTTTTGACAATTAAGTTTTCAAGGTCATTCTGAGGTCATTCAGTGCATTTCCGATATTTCGTTTTCATTAACATGGGACCCTATGAGGAGCAAAAACTTTAAAACGTCACTCCTCCCTCAAATCACTTTAGATTTTTTCCAAACTTCTCCTGAATTTTCTTCTCACTGGCCGTCACAAAAGTAGTTTAGATTTTTGAAATTTTGAATTTCCGATATTTAATGATTTTCACGTTAACGTTTGTGTCATAAACTAAAAACTGCACTTAACTCAAAAAGGAGCCATCGTAGAGCGAAACTGAGTGAGATTTATAGCTCTTGGGGGTAAGTATTCAATGTATACAGGGGACCATTGACAGTCTAAAAGTGTTCAAGGTCAATCTGAGGTCATTCGGCGCATTGTGATTTTCGACAAGCTCATATTTCGAAAACGGCTGGTCGTAGAGCGAAACGGATGAAATTTTGGGCTTCGGGGGGTAAGTATTCAGTGTATACATGGCACTTTTAAACCTGAAGTGTTAATTTAGTGCATTTCGACAGGATTACGTGACTTACCGCAGCTACATAGCTGCTTAGCTAGTAGCTACATAGCTGGTAGGCATTTAAACCTAATTTATTCCTGTCTGACAAGTGGCCAAGCAGAGCGTGAATGCCCCAGGGCCTCTTGTGATATCCTATTATGAGGATGCAGATATGGTTATTTCATCAGCAAAAATAATCATCGCTTTGCAGATTTTAAGAGCATTTGGCATATCATTAACATAAACAAGAAATAAGAGTGGGCCTAAAATTGAGCCTTGTGGAATGCCACAATCATTCTGAACCTCCTCAGAATAAGGTTCATTGTAACACACAACCTGTGAGCGCTCGGATACGTAACCTTTGATCCAACTTATTGCCCTCTAATGACATAGTGTTCCAATTTATTAAATAAAATTTCATAATGTATAGTATCGAGCGCCTTTGAAAGGTCTAAGAAAAATGAGATGGAGTATTCGTTATTGTCCAAGGCAGTAAACGTATTTTGACGAATTCAGCTCCTGCATCTACAGTCGAAGACTTCTTTCTAAAACCATACTGGCTGCAATAAAATCATAATTTACAGTATAGAAATGTATATTGGAAGGAGACGTTCCACGGATTTTGGAGAAATTAAGCAAAAGCGATATTGGTCATGATTGCTGCAGATATGTATAACCTTTATGAGGTCAGTGAGCACAATTTGCCCACCCACCCCGAACACAAGACCCCGAGCCCTTTGGCATAATTTGAAACAAGCGAATTGTTATACGAACACGGTAATGATCCAATTTCATTCATTCTACACGAAAACGGCATAAGAGTGTGTGAGACGCGAACTATAAGTTCTTTCCTTGTGTGTTCTGTCGAGCGAATTAATTATTGAAGTTCATAAATAAGCCTGTGACATTGAATATTTGAAGTTCAAACATGTTTTGAGAAATATGATTGCTTCAGTGTATGTATTGCTTGCAGCGATATAGATAATCATTAGTGTTGCTATTGCGGTGCTCTGGGCGTCGCACACTTCCATAAACTGTTATTCAAGCAGTTGTCTGAAGCAAATGAAAAAGAAAAGAAAAAGAAAGTTCTTTTGTGGGACTAAAAACTTGTGTTTGAAATAAACTTTTACAAACGCTTTGTGTTTCAGACAGAGACTGTATTTTGGAATTGTTAAGATCTTGGTTCCGCGTAGTTGGAGCGACGCTAATTCGAAGTACGAGTTCTTCGATGCCACGACAGAGAATTACGACAACTGTCACATGCGTGTGGACACAGTGAGTGACGAGGAAGCCCAAGGGCTGGGCAAAGTGGACATTCACCGGCCTGTCGCCGTGCAACCGTTCCCATGCCAATATCCAGGCCGCGTGATCCGCCTGACGGCTAAGTACATCCTGGATAAGGATCGCTACGGGGACGACGGCAAGGTAGGGATGGGGACGACTGGAAGGCAGGGGTGGGGACGACGGCAAGGTAGGGATGGGTGGTGGTGGTGGTGGTGGTATCACAGTTTAACGGCTCATCAACACCAAAAGGGTCATACAGTGCCAAAACAGGTGATAATGCTTGCAACGTCAATTCAAGTCGCTACAGCCTAAGTACTGCACTGTGTGAGAGCAATTCGCTATCAG
>JAAUYG010020888.1_pt1 | contig 11860 bp, 7 predicted proteins | sample 7278091 | NCBI WGS metagenome assembly JAAUYG01 (sample SAMN14350201, study PRJNA611818) | marine sediment metagenome | isolation source: surface marine sediment (0.6m) | place: French Polynesia: Moorea | collected 2018-08 | reverse complement strand
TGATTATTTTATATTTTTTTATTAGAAATATCAAATCTTATCATTACAACCCCCCCCCCCCCCACCCACACAAACACACTTTTGTACTTAAGCTAGTATACAAGTTCTACCAGGGATGGGGGTGTCTAAAGAGATCACTTGGGTCCGAGGGAACACCTGGGCTATTAACTGTATAGGTTCAGTACGTCCCGGGGTTCAGTACGGCAAGGGAGCTTTCATTTTCTGTTTCTAACAGCAATTACGGGCTCTTCGCTGAACAATGACCATTCACATGATTCAACAAACTCTTGTGACTGTGCTCTGCAGTCAGCTCAGTAAAGCGGAGCAAACTTTAATTAAATGTTTATTTTCATAATTGCTCGAATTCCACAAACTGACTAATTTCTCCAAACCATGCATGTATATACAGAAACACAAGAGAAGCTTAAGCTCTTACGGAATATGCCACCATCTTCGTTTAGTAGTGGAGTATTAAGCAAACGTGCCATCAAATTTTCCGTTTTTACCAGATGTTTAAGTTTAAAGCCTTTCAATGAAAATTTCAGTCCATTTGTTCATTCAGTGGAGAAAAACGAATAAATGTTTAATTAAATGTTTTTGATAGAATGTCCTACTGTACATTTCACCATGCAAAGACCACGTCTTGAGAGACCATATTTTTGTGTCGAATGGAACAGTCTTTCAAGATAGGTTCTACTGTACTCTAAAGCACCGAATTAGCCTGTAAGCAATGCTGTGCTACAGTGAAACCTGCCTTGAGGGACCATTGGCATGCAAAAAGACAACCAGTCCAAAACGAACTCATGTTTCTGGCAGAAGGGCCCGCATTTATGTGCGAACTAAACCTGTAACGAATGCCTACCTACATATTTAGAGGCCGTATTTTCATCGCCAATTTTGAAGACTAGACAGTTTCTACTGTATAAAGCTAGGCTAGGTTTCATTTGCTTTCTACTAAATCATTTCACACATGCAGTCATTGAGTCAAATCAAGAAAGGCAGAGACAGTCACTTAATTCTTAAGACTTCATGCGTGGTCATGTGCAGGGATGCATTTAGATCAGCAAACAATTAAGACTTAACATTCAGTAAGTTAAAAGTGGTTGGGAGCCTTCCACATGACCCAGGGAAGAAATTACTAGATTTTGAGAAAAATGGGTGTGCATGTGTGTGAAGAAGAAGAATATATGTTTGTTATAGTGATTGCTCCATGGGTACAACAATACACAATACATGTATATAATATTAGGAACCCAGCCCCAAAGGGCTTATAACTCACTTTAATCATATGTTCATATATGTTCCCAAAGATAATAGCACAGACCACAGCACAGTGGGAAAAGATTAAGTTAAAAAAGTGTGATACGGATTACCTTGTGTGTGTTTGTAGGTGGGTTCTGAAATTTTGGTGCAATGATAAGAGGTGGGAAATTTTTTAAAAGTTTTCACCATCTATAACAGCTAAACAGAAATAGGTAGTTACTATTAGACACTAATAGGAAGTAGTATATGGAGAGTCCAACTGCACCATTATATTTGACCTTGAAAGGTCAAATTCAATGTCGCTCCAGTCCAATTTTGAGGTCTTATATCTCGTAAAGGAGCTGAGTTAGACCATATGTTACTATTGAACATTAATAAGAAACCGGATATGGGGAGTCCAATGGCACTATTTCATGTGACCTTGTGTGACCTTGAAAGGTTAAAGTCAAGGTCACTGAGATTTCAAAGCCTTATATCTCGTAAAGGAGTGGAGTTAGGCCATATATTACTATTAAACATTAATAGGAAACCATATGAGCAGTCCAATGGCACCATCATGCTTGGCCTTGGGTGACCTGGAAAGGTCAAACTCAGGGTGACTCAGACTTTTCAAGTTTTTTGTCTCATAAATCAGCCCAGTTAAGCTATATGTTTACTATTAAACACAAATACACAAAAACACAAATAGGAAATCATACATGGAAAGTCCAATGGCAACATCAAATTTGACCTTGGGTGCAATTGCGTATTAAGTAATAGCAGATATGTACATTATACATATTTGCTGATAACATTTATCTGGATATCGCATAAAGAAAATTTGTGTGGGAAGGGAGTTTTCAGCTGTCCCAATGGATTTTCTTGTGGCATCTTTTTAAAACAAGTTTTGCATGTGAAATGACTTTAAAATGAAATGGGACTCAGTAACCTTTTAATTTTGGTTTTTGTTTTGTCGACTCAACAAACTTTTGCTTTCGGTTTTTGTTGTGTTTTTTTTTTTTTTTGCTCTCACTTATGCATGATGCATGTTATGGTACCTTCACCAGGTGGCAGCATCACATGATCAGATGATTGCCGGAGTGGCAAGTGGCCAGCATGTATTGATCAAATGACATGTTTCCTTGGCCGTTGGGTTCATGTTCTGCATTCATATGGTCCACGATCTGTGATTGTTACAAATGGAGAGGCTTCGGTTGCATTCAGGAATTGTCCTTTACATCTGGATACATCTGACTTCAGGTGACATAGGTAAGTTGGAGCTTGGCAAATGACCCTAAAGTTATGTTAAGTAAATATGCAGTAAAATCATAAATTAAGACTACCTACAATTAAGGCCAAAAAAGTTGTCTTAATTCTGGGTGGCTGTATTTCTGGAGTGGTCTTGTTTGTTTCGTGGCCTTATTTCTGGGGTGGTCCTATTTGTGGGGTGGTCTTAATTCAGGGGTGGTCTTATTTCTAGGGTAGTCCTTGTTTCTTGAGTGGTCTTACTTTTGGGTTGGTCTTAAATGAGGGCTCTGCTGTATATGATTATTTTGTAGCAAAAAATTCCTTGCAGAGAAGCACTTATCTTTATCTGTGAACAGGTGAGTAGGTGAACAGGTGTAGTTTGTATGATTTGTTTAGGTTGTATTATGCAAGTCCATTTTACTGGAATAAATACACTGGTCCCTCTATTTTACAACCCTCTATTTTAAGACCACCCTTGATTATAAGACCGTTCGATTTGGTCCCAAAGGGCAAGTTTCTGTGTTAAATGACCTTTATTTTAAGACCACCTGCAATGTAAGACCACATTTTCCTGGTCCCATGGGCGGTCTTAAAATAGATAGACCACTGTATATTTAATACATTTGTTTGAAAAGACGTGCTTGTAACACATGTAATGTCTGTTATTGTAACAACATGTGACATTTGACACTCTTAGCCCTTGAAACATGACAAATGATGAGTTCTGATCTGATGATCGGGCAATTTAAATTACTAGTAGCATTGTACAGTAGCATTTTATATATGAGATTTTAACATTAGAAATTATATGTCAAGTTTTTCCTAAAAGTTTTGTTCAGGTTTTCTGCAGGTTTGTTTCCTGCTGCCCATGGTTTCTATATCATACATTGCTTCATTATCGAGCCCAGTTTGAATGCATATGAGATACCTAATACAACAACGCTTACATATATAGCAGTGTTGAATTGTTATACCTCAAGAGGTGCTAAACTTACTTCAATGACATGCTGTTACAGTAAAACTATTGTACTGTACATGTGTATGCAGCCACTTAGCATTCATAAGTACCAGTACATTGCACTGAAAGGTCCTGCCGATACCCAGGTATCATATGTGTGGTTCCCTTTTCAATCATTGTAACTGCTGCAACTCCGCTAATTTTTTGCTTCAAAAATGTAGACCCAAGCCGGTAGTAAAAGTGTCAACAACAACAGTAAAAAAAAATTGTAATAAAATATTTCATGCAACAAGGCCCAGGATGCTTTTGTATGCAAAGCACCTGTCCACTTCTCGGGCCCTTGTTTTCTGTTTCAATATCCTCGTCTGGGCCAATGAATTAATTATGATCACTGAAGCGTGACGATTGTACCTTGATGGGTTTGTGCCTATTGATTGGGTGAAGGAAAATTGACCCCAGCTCCCCCCCCAGGTTATTTTGCGTTTCCCCCCTCCTGCAGGTGGATGGGGAAGGCGGGGGGTGGGGGGGGGGGGGTTTGGGTAAAAATGTAATTATCGCTGCAGTTATTTGAGGGTTTGATGACCTTGTTTTTCCTAATGGGTGTAGTGTTCTGCATTGTGGTGCACTGGTCCTTCTGTTGTCGAAGCCTTGATTGAAAATGTTGAAATCCCCTTTGATTGCAAAACTATTGGGTTTGGGTTGGTTCCAAGTTTGCAATGTGTGTTAAATGACCTTTATCTAGAGACCACCTGCAATACGAAGCCACATTTTCTTGACCCCATGGTGGCCTTCCAATAGTGGAAATTTTCTAGATGTGTCTGGCAGCTCTACAAACCAGTCCTAAACTGTGTCAAAGTAACATGAGAATGGGCGCTATAGAGATTTGCAGATTTATCTTTCAATGTACATTTGTATATTAAGTGAATGAATGAATGAATCATGCAAATGGCAAGAAGAATAAATACTGAGTAGATAAATATATTTATAAATAAATAAACAAGTAAGTAAATATTTTCTGTACATCTTTGGGCAATATCTTGCAATAACCCTGCTTCTCCATTTAAACCTGCAATTGCATCATGACGCCAGCCAAAAAGCATGCAATCAGCTTGATCTGGGGTTAAAATAGAGGAGCGGGGGCTATTTCACGATATAGACCAATATTCCTAGTACATGTACATGTACACTTTCACTTGTAAAAGACCACTATGGAAAAGATCATGAATATATTACTGCTGGGATAAAATCCACAAAAGGTAGTCTTTATTCGCAGGTAGTTTTAATATGCAAATGGTCTTAAGACCAGTTTTAACTCTTGTTACATCGTATAAGAAGTCTGTGTTAGGCAGTTCTATTGTATTCTTTTGTCTGGATACAGAAAAAGATGCATACAGCACACATGTTCCTCAGGTTATATAATAAAAAGAAATGTACCCACTCTCTGCCAGTCCTGGTAATAATTAGGAGTTTCCTTCAATGTATGCATAGTTTTTCTTATGATAGTTACTAGCACATGGTTAACAGGGTTAATGTGTGTTGATTCACTTGACTTTTTGTTTCCACCAATTCCAGTCTTTCTCGACCAACCGGTTTCTACCGCTGTGCTTCTCGACAGTGATCTCATCCTCAACTGCAGCGCCAGGCTTTCCTCTTCCCATGATCACGATGACACACAAGCGGGTGTTGGCTTCTTTTCCTTGCCGAGCCACGATCACACTCTTCCCAACATCCTCGATCATCAGTGGTACTTCAACGGCACGATTGTCGAGATCAGCGTCGCGAAAGCCCTCGTGTTTCAGAACAGCTCCTTGTACGTTCCGCGGGTCACGGAAGAGGATTTGGGGGAGTATCAATGCGAGGTGTGGGAGGCCGGACGCCGGGACACGCCAGGAAGTCTCTGGAGTGATATAGCCTTGGTCATTGAAGCATGTAAGTGAACTATAGGTATACAATTCGCACTGGTCCGTATATTTCAAGACCACGCTTTCAGCCAAAAAGATCTGGTCTTAAATTGAAGGTGGTCGTAAAATTTGAGGATAAAATTGCAAATATAGTAGTGCAACTGATGTGTGATCTTGAAATAAGGGAAGTCTTAAAAAAGACATGAAGTATACTTCTCCCTTTCTTAGTAACCATGGAACCACTCTCTACTAAAGTTAGCACCTTTCTGTGAAGACACCCAGATTACCACACTAATGATACCTATACTCATATAGTGACTCAATTAAAAAGCAATGGTCTAAAGAAACAGTAAGGATAGCATTTATACTATCATAAAATTTACTTATCTTCTGGTTTATTATTTGTACTGGGTACAACTATTGCACCCCCACCCCCCAAGAAAAATAATTCAGTGCAATAAATAAGTTCATTTAGAAGGACCAGTAATGAATACGTTAGGGCATGAATACTAAGTTTAATTACAATATATAGCAATTTCCAAACAAAAGCCTAAAGATGGCTCCAAGACTGGCAAAATTGTACTTTCTTCATGAGATGCACAGTGAAACATTGTATATAACACCTTCTCGAAAATAAAGACTACCCCAGAAATAAGACCACCCCAGAAATAAGACCACTGACTGTTTTTTCAAACATTGCATACCAGTGACATACATGTAATACAGTAGCATATTGTCTCGGGATTAGGACCACCCCAGAATCAAGACCACAATGTTTTTGACTGTAGGTGGTCTTAATTCTGAAGTTCCGGTATGGTCTTTATTCATATCTAATACAAGCGTTTTTTTTTTTTTTTTTGGCCCATCAGATATTGAGCCATTTCTGTTTCACCCCGAGCCTCTTGTGTTGTACGAAAGCAACATGACCGTACTGGACTGTGTGACCGGGTATAGCGCCCCGTCCCCACAGGTACACTGGGAAAAAGATGGCGAACGCGTTCTCTATGGCGTACAGGAAGTGGCCCAGTTTGGAGAGTTGGGATTGGCCGGCTCTCGACAGATCAGCATGCATCTGGAATTCGTAGGAATGGTTGAGCTTTCAGGGTCATACCAATGCATTTCTAGGAATCAATTGAGTGGAGAAATTGTTCGGAGCAATCCAGCTTTCGTTAATATCACATGTGAGTGTGATAGTTTCATTTGTAATATTTATTGAAGAGTTTGTTATTAGTGGTCCCTGCATTCTGAGACACCCATTCGGCAATAAAAATGTTGCGAATTGAACGTGGTCTTAAAAATGAGGGATATTCGTAATGAAAGTATAAGGGTCATGCTGATGGGTGGTCTTGAATACCAGTACAAGGAAATCTCACAATCTAGTGGTCTTAAATTGCATGAACTTTTAATACTGTGTATGGGTTAGGCTAGCTCAAAAAGAAACAAGGGTTAAGATACCAAAAAGAGAAAACACTGGATATATCAGAAAATATTTGGACAAATAAATAGTCAGAGAAGTAAACAAAAAATAGTACATTAATGTATACTACAAAAATTACTAACAGTATAGCCCAGTCTGAATTTAGTATTTTCCATAAGCAAATATTATGGGAAGCCATTAATAAGCTATGCAAGGACTGCATCATTTGTTACGAAAGCATCTGAGCAATGTAAATGTATGTATAGAGTTTCTTTCATTAAACTTTGCATGTCTTTAAGTCACATCCGTTGACCCATTAACAGCTTTACAAATTTGAGGTTTAGCATAGTTTTTTTTTCCGTTTCAGCACCACCACATGTTCCATTCATATCTCAGCCAATGCCGACCCATCTATTGCTAGCGGAATCCACGAGATATGTTTTCAACTGCTCAATACGTGGCTACCCGGTTCCCGATATAAAGTGGTACAGGAACGGCGCCCTTGTAGAGCGAAACGATCACATCACGCCTCTCAGCAACGGCTCGCTCATGTTTGACCCGGTACTTAGGAAGGATGTCGCTATGTATGCTTGCCTGGGCTCTAACATTCTGGGCAGTGTGGCAACGCTGGCCACAAACCTGACAGTAGCTTGTGAGTACTACAGTGAAACCCGTCTGTCTTGATAGACCACCGCAATCAGAGCCTGCCTGTTTTGCAAGACCGTGATTTTCTGGTGCAATGAGCTAAATGTTTATATACTTGTACAATCAAACATTTTGCCACTTGTTCTACTGTATTTTTAAAAGTCAGTTCAACTGTATTGGTCAAAGTACCAAGGACCCCTTTAACCTAGTAACTTCACTAGATTGTCACCATAATTTAAGCTTTTTTTAAGGTCACTATTTCATATTTTGGGAAGTCTATCTCCCATGCTGAAACTTATCCTTGGTTTCAATTTAATGGGTTACGGTTTCTATGCAAAAATGCTGTTGTGATTGCTAATGGTCACTACATAATACACTCTATTTCTGTAATAAGTTAGCATACAGAATTTAAATGGTATTTTTGACATTATGGCACAGTTCATCTGCTTCCTATGATAAAGTCTGCGAGTGGCATGTTGCCTAAGCAGTTAGATGATGATTGCCTTCAGATTGACAGGTGGCTCATTCCGATCCGGTCTGGAGCGCTTTCATCTTTAACCTGATGCTTAACTCGGCTTTAGCCGTCTGTCGTTTCTGCAGAAAAGGGGGCCTAAAATGCAGCGTTCAATTTCATTTGATTCATTTCCCGTGACAAAGATGTGAAAAATACATTTATTTATATTAGATTTGGACGAAGACTTTCTGCGACCCCCACGAGATATCTCCACGCAAGCTGGACAGGAGGTTCGGCTGGAATGTCGCCCCCCGGCTGCCTACCCCGAGGTTACTGTCCACTGGTACAAAGGCCTGACTCCTGTATGGCTGAGAGGAGGGGAATTTGCCATCTCCATGACGACCAGTGGTGATGTCATCTTCCATAACGTACAGCTCCCTGACGAGGGAGAATACCACTGTCTCGCAGTCAACACCTTCGCCGAGCCGCAGAGTCGATCGTCCCGTGTCATCACGCTTGCTATTAATAGTATGTGCGATAAAGATCTTAAATGTCTACTGTTTCTGATAAATGTGATGCAAAGTTGCAAACACACTGTGGTCCCTATGATTTAAGACACCCCCCCCCATTTTAAGACTTAAAGCACATCAGGGACATCACAATAATATTTTCAGTATAAATATCCCTCTATTTTAAGACCACCTACAATTTAAGACCACAAATTTCTGGCTAAATGGGTGGTCTTAAAATGCAGAGATCACCATATATCCAGGTATAGGTATTGTGACTAGAACTAGCCTCATGAAAACATATATATCTGTAGATCTTCTGCTAAAAGCTTGGCCTTCATGCAGGGCACCAATTAAGCGCAGCCATGTGGGCGACTTCACAATAAACAGAAATATGACTCTTATGTTTCCTTAAATTTTGAAACACTGCTAAAAGTTACATTCTGTAGTCACTGTAATGTTGACGAGTGACGTTCCCTTGCTTCCGAGTTCTGACAGATATATACATTTGTGAACCAAGATTTTAGTAGATCAGTACTTTAACCACAGGAGTTCTGTTGAAGTGTGCACAGGACCTGTGAATGGTTTAATCAACTTGATAGAAAATAAGGGGTGTTCTATAGTCTGCAATATACAGTGAAACCTCGATTTGTGACACTTCAGAATTAAGACCACCTCAAAATAAAGACCACTTCCCAGCAGTAGTATTATTGGTGTTTAGTAGTCTCAAAAATAAGAATGCCCCACAAGTAGAGCAGTTTGTAACAGTCCCTACCGAGGTCCTAAGTGAGACATTTTACTCTGTATGTATATTAAATCTAACATCCCTGGGAGCATTATTAAAGCTCTTGGGTACCGCCTAAGCTCTTGAGATAAGGCTCTCATTTTGTAGGGCATGATAATGCTGAATTTATTTTATGCTTAACCTAAGGTGCACCAGTTATCGTTGAACCACCTGTTAGCAAGCAGGTCATAAAAGGCGACCTGCTGACATTGCAATGCCGAGTATCAGGCGAACCAACCCCGACCGTAACTTGGTACAAAAATGGAGAGTCTGTCAGACCCGACAGGAGAACTGACATTAGGTAAAGGCATAAAGAATGAGTGAGCCAATTATGTTCGAAGTTGCTTTGACCATTGACAGTCCCAGAGGGAATGGAACAAGCTTTATCAAGCTCAGTGGCTTGAGTTTGGGTATATCAGAAGTATAACAGAAGTAAGAGAATTGGATTGTGAGACTTGTTTTCCCATCTCTGATGACTAATGTAATACATTTTCACTGAACTTTGATAGAACCCCCTGTCTGTGTCGCATTTATAATTTATTTATTTATTTATTTTATGAATATTTTGTTTCATTGTCAAGAAAGAGCTCTAGCTCTCGAAGCTACTTAAATCTTCAAGTTTTGACTTCATTCAGATTCTTAGCCAATCACATTGTTTAGATTGAGGACTTGATTCAAAACCTAGTCTTAAGTATTTTCGAGGATGCCAGCCCAGTGTTGAAGTTTTGACTTAAATCAGTAAAACCGGGCACTCTGATTGGCTAACAATCTGTTTATAATAATCTGAAAATTTATTTTCCTTTACAAGTCTTCTGATCATGAATTTATAAAAAAAAAATAAAATCAACATTGTAGAGGTAGATCTGTGGTTCAAGCTGCCATTGTGAAATGGTACTGTATGGAAAGATACTATAAAACAATAAATAAATAAATAAAAAGATGAATATATTGCAGGAACATGGGCCAAGAATTGATTGTCATGGAAACCAATAAATTCGATGAAGGCCGTTATTACTGCAAGGCGTCGAATCACTTTGGTAACACTAGCAGCTCTCGGGTGTTTGTGGATATTATTGGTAGGTGACCTGGAATTGATACATTGTGTTATCATGTAATAACAGTTTCAAATTAAAACTACTGGTGTAACAATAAGTGGAGTCTTGTCATAGCTATGGTCTGATAATGTTAATGGCACAGGTACAATAAGAACACTGCTAATTGTGGTGATTCAGATATTGTCATGAAACATAAAGGCATACATTATGCATGCTGTGATAAAACGGATGCTTCATGACACAGGGCCACCCATAATGAAGCGACTGTGAAGTGTGACCAGGTAGACAATCGCATTATAAATGAGTTCAAACTGGGGGTTACTATGGTTGAATATTCATATCACTACTACATTTGCAAACCGGTATCATGAATATTCATCACTACTAAATATATGTGTATATCACCATGGCAAAATGATTTTAATACAGTAAAGCAGTTGGGCATACATTTAAAATCCATTCAATGATAACTGTCAGTTTTAGGTAATAACATTCTCTGTATGCGTGAATGGAAAGACCATAAAATCTGGGAAAAAATCTGACAAGGTAAAGTTTTATAGCAAAGTCGTTCATGGTCCACTTATTTTTCAGTTCCGCCTGAGGTGTTTGAAGCTGTACGCAATGTGACTGTAGGCCAGGGAGAGACCGCCATGTTGCCCTGTGTGTTCTATGGTGAACCTATCCCGGAAATAACCTGGTACAAAGGTATGGGCTGTTGGTAATGTGTTAATGTTATATTTAGGTATGTTAGGGTAATTGCTGTTACAGAATACTATTGCCAAAAGACACTGAATGTGATGCCATTTAGATATACAGTGGTTCTCTTAAAGCACTAAAGGACTAACTCTAGGGAGGACATCCTCTCTAGAACTCTCTAGAAATAACACCCTCTTTAGAAAGAACACCATCTCTAGAAAAGAACACCATCTCAAGAGAGAAACCTTCTCTGGAAGAGATACCCTCTCTAAAGAAGACACCCTCTCTAGAGAGGACACCCTGTCTACACAGGCCACTTTCTTAGGAGACAACATCCTCTGTAGCATCCACTCTAGAGAAGTAGAGATGACACCCTCTCACCAGAGAAGACACAAATATTGACAGCAAGTATTCTGTGACTTCATTAATTATTTTGATGCTCACTCTCACCAAATGACACGTCGAATGGAGATTGAATTAATTGGCAGAAGCGGTCCCGCTTAGGCTTTTAGGAGGACATCACAGTGTTATAGTAGAGTGTCGGTAATGACTGTTATATCCAAGTATAGTTACTGTGAACCACTGATAACATTGTCCTGTATGGCAGCTGCTTTAAAGTAGATGATGGGTTCTCTGCTAGGAACCCAATCCAGAAATAACCTGGTGGAAAGGTATATCAAGATCCGTTTGAATGTAATACAGAAGGAGTGGAAATACTATATTGCCTTCATGATGTCAGAACCTTACCACGAATTAAGTTATATGACTGTGATATTCTGGCTTGTCAGATAGAGTCTTATTTACCATTCTCTACAGTAGCTGCTTTCCCATATGTGGCCAAATATATTCATCACCTAATTCGGTGTCAAACCATAACTCTCTGCCGTGGGCTCCAGTCCACGGACCCCTAGCCATCTGGAAACGAATGTACCGGCCAACCACCGGTCATGA
>JAAUYG010159174.1_pt1 | contig 11861 bp, 6 predicted proteins | sample 7278091 | NCBI WGS metagenome assembly JAAUYG01 (sample SAMN14350201, study PRJNA611818) | marine sediment metagenome | isolation source: surface marine sediment (0.6m) | place: French Polynesia: Moorea | collected 2018-08 | reverse complement strand
TTAGACCACAACCAGTAAACATCATAATTTTGATAGGCCAAAGCATTTCCAGTTCTGGACTTTGATATTTCAGGAATTCTTCCTAGAAATTGTGGTCAATTGGTAGGGAGAGTGGGCGGGACTTTTATCAGGTGCCAGCATATGGTAACAGTTAGGGCTTCAGGATCCTGGACAGTGTATGGAGCCGACAGCCCCCACACACTTCCCAACATGCCCCTCCCACCCTGGCATTGTTGCCATGGTCTGATTGGAGGCAAAAATAGCATCCCATGCAGAACTGTGGCTTGAGGCTTTGTAGTTCTGGAACAGGTTAATCCTGCTACCTTTTCCCGGTTGTTGATCTTTTCTATTGCTTTTCTTTTTTTTTTTTCTCCTTTAATTTGTGCTGTGGGGCGCCACAAATTCTGTCTGGTGGCCTACTGAAAACCACATTACCTTCTTCTGGATTTGTCTTGTAAATTGACAAAATAATCTGGTGCTGATGCCAACAATGGAAACCAGTACCTGGCACATTTCAAACTTGAAAATGAGGCAAAAAACAAAAAAAAAAAAAAATGTGGGCAAAGGCAACTGAATGGGTTTTGCGGTCAATGGTCCGATTGACGTCATTTGCATTTTTTTTGCCCCAGTTTGTGATGGAGTACTCAGGTGCATAGATAATCTTTAATATCAATTACAAATAAAATCCGGATATACCTCATGAATGAACAGACTGGCATGTATAGACATCTTGAAGCTGGCTGCCTGCCATATGCAGCTCTGGTTTCTACTGCTGTACATAAATGTGTACCTAATATTACTCCATCCAGAATATACTATTTCCAAAATTTGCCCACGTACGTCCTACGCCTACTTTGCACTCGAAAGACACAAATATCTCATATTTTACTTCAGTAATACTAGTAGTCACTTTTTTGGCGTAGGTGGGTGTTCTCTTTCCTAAATGTGGGAGTTAGGTACGTTATAAAGATCGTAACGATATAATATATCACCAAAGGACTCTCTGGAAGTGAGATATTAAAATATGTACTTCATGTTTTTCATTGGTTTGTAATGTGAACCACATGCAAACGGCGCCAAATTTTGCCATCATCACACTCTCGCTAAACTCACGGGGAAGGATCCCGTGCTAGTGTCTTCCTGGTTGCACCCACACATTGACTCCACCCAGGTTTCTAACCGACTCCACCCCTTACCTCTAGGAAGTACATTTGTCATCCGTCATTCCACCACATTAACAAATTTCAAGGATTTGTGAACATAACAACCATTTATTGGTCTCTGCTGCAAATATATTTTTTAAAGAAAAGTATACCCGTACCTTTAAAGTACACAACTCTATTGCCAGTTTCTCAGAGGCTGTGTTACAATGAATCCGGAGGTTGTTGTATGGTGCAGTTCCCCTCTCCTCGCCAGGCCAGGGTTGCTGACCTGGATGAGAAAACAGCAGGCCAGGGACAGTAGCTGCTGGTGGAGGGTGTGGCCAGTGATTGATCACCTGCAGCTTTAGGTGTAATACCCAAATCTGAATGATGCCCTGTTAATGTAGTAGATTGGGGTGTCAGTGTTGATTGATTAAATTTGGGCACAGTGATATAGCCGATATTAAAAGCAGACTTCAAGGATTGTGCGCATAAGTGGACAGTTTATACAAAATGAGACTTACCATTTTCGGTATACTTATGGTATCGGTTGGAAGAGACTTGCATGTATACTAGTAAGTCAATAGTCAGCAGTGAATATGACAGACTTCATCAGCTTGATGCATGTACAGTAAAGAAAATGATAAAGAAGTGAATGCATTCATAGTGTTTGTAGTAGCAACGGTAAAAATTTTTGACTACATTAGAGAGGGTGGCTTCTGTTGAGAGTGGCCATCAAAAGAGTGACCACTGTCATTATTCTTAGGCAACCTGCGACCATTATTCTGCTGCCATTGACTTAAAAGACGAACCTCGTCTTTCGAATAACATTGGCCCACTTCTGATATTTGTTCAGCCACAAAGACTCTCTCCAAGGGCTCTATGCCCTGCGGAATGGCAAACAGAAACCTTGCCATGCCAGCTCCGTCTGTCTTATGGCTGGCTGGCGGCCTCTCAGAAAAAGTAGGCCGCTGTTCAGGCTGGCAGACTGGAACTCGGGTTCCATCCATGTCGGGGTGTTAGTGTCTGCCTGTAATAATGTCAGCCTGTCAGTGTCAGCGTTGTGTCAAATGACAGTTCTGCCTGACTCGGGGCTTGCCAGTCATCTCAGATCAATAATGTACTATATGCCCTTGATATAAATATAGGTATTGCATTGGTCTGTCTTTGCATTTTTTTCCTCCGTCTTTATAATGACAAAATCTGATTTGACTATAGCAGTTGGACTTTTGCTAAAGTAAAGAGATGCGGTCTAGATGTCTAAATATAAAGAATGCATGCAACAACACATGGAACAGTGATTTCAAGGGAATAACTTTCGGTGAAATGATTAACTTAGCATCTTGATCGTAAAATGAAATTGCTAAACTCAAGCTGGAGTTGCAGTAGAATTAGATAGGATGGTATCAAAAATGACTTAGGCATGGCAGGCTTATGTTTGTCAAATCAAGCAGAACCAGACCTCTACTCCTCCAGTCTATCAAATCTTCCCATTTTGATTTCTGATCCATGGGAAGCCACATTTGGCCTTGTGGTCTGTGGTTTGGAGCCAGGATGTCTGCACGACTGGCAGCTAAGTAACCTCACTGAGAGGCAGACGCCTTACCACCACCGCCACAAGCCAAGGCCGGTCTGGCCAGAATCCAGGCTCCTGACAGTCTTCGGCCATTCCTACTTCACTCCCTTATCGTATATTGGCCAATTTTGGTAGTGGTCCGTGAAGCAGTACCGGGGATAGCCTGGGTTGTGCTAAACCGGCCCAGTCTGACCGTCATCTGTCTTGTTGCCTATAAAAGCCTATCAGCAGGAAGACTGCCAGGAAGGCCCTGTATGGTGAACAGGGGATATAGGGCCAGCAGCTATTGAAGAGAAAGAGAGGGGAGGGGGAGGGGGAGGAGGGGGGATCCTGAAAGCATGGTCGTGAGGATTCCCGCAGGAGCTGAGCTTGTCCCTTCCTCTTCCTTAATTATTCCATAATTTTATCTGTCCTGTCTGTTTCCTGCCTTAGGGAGATTCTCCAACAGCATAATGAAGCATCTATTTTATGTGGGAAGTCACTGTAGTCACTAATATCTGTCTGTCATGCTTCTTTGTGTGATTGATGCTTATATTGCAAGTTATGTGTGTTATACAAAATGCATGTGTGATATAAACTGAAAGGAGAGGGGGTGGGGGTTCTTGCTTCAAGTAGTATGTGTATACACTATAGTCGCATTATATACAGATACATATTAGGAGATTTATTACAGGAGGCAGAGACAGCGGTGATATTTAAAAAATATTCTTTTTTGTGTATTTGCAGGCGTTGGTCTATCAAGACGGCAACTTGATATCCGGATCTCTGGATGCCCTGATCCAGCACATAGTCCCCACTGGCCAGTACAAACCAGATGTAAGGAACATGCAATAGGACAACTTGTATTAGAGTATTATTAATTAAAAAAACAAAAAAAACAGTAAAAAATTGTTTGAATCTAGGAAGTTATCCAAATGTATACACCACTCGCTACAAAGACTATATCATCAGATATTTGGCAGTAGATAGTTGAAAGGAATGCTTTTATCATGTTTAAGACTTTATTCGGCTGCAATGTAGCATGGAAAATAAATAGTAGTGGGTCAGTATTATAGTGCAGTGATGAATACATTAGACCGAATCTTCAAAAGATTTTATCGCGGCTTCCTGGTTTAGCTAATGTGTTTTGTCCGCCCTTTGCTTTCAGAGGACCTATATATTTGCTTTCTTGCTGAGTTCTCGGCTCTTTGTCAAACCACATCAGCTGTTCAACCAAGTGTGCCAAGTAAGTCCAGTGCCTCATTTCCCCTGGGGGTGACAGAGATGTGAATATTGCACCAGAAGCGGAGTAATATGTAGGATGTATGAATCCTCCAGAAAAACTTAAAACCTTGGAGTTTTGACAAGGGAAATTTGCATGTTTTTGCATAGGTTCTTCAGTACATGTGTCTGTAAAATATTGCCTGGAATTGTGGGGAGATGCAGACACATATGTATGACTAGACCAAAGTTACCACAACCAGTGTTTTCTTCGGTTAACATATGCTACCGGTAATATTAGTATATTGGCTAAAAAATTAATTTAGAAATTAGTGACACATTTCTATCACTTGAGCTTGAGAAATGGTATTAATTATTTTTTTCTGATGAAACATTCTACACACAGAGTCTGTAGTTGGCCAACGTGCACTAGTTACCATCCCCTGACGAAGGCAGAGGGCCGAAAATTTGGGAACTTTTTTCCAATACTACTGACTCTGTGTGTAGAATGTTTCATCAGAAATTATGTTTCCAGAGTCCAAAAACATTCACTCCCAAATTATTTTTTTATTAAATATAGTATGAGAAGCATTTATAAATGCAGTGGTCAGCAAAATTAGATACATATGCCCATACGTTCTGATCCATGCCAAGAATTATCCAGGATATGCGGTAGTTAGTCATCTTGAAACAGTTATATATTGCACAGGAGAAATGGGAAAGTGAAAGTGTGCCTTGAACATTTGAAAAGTGATAAACAAAAGAATTAGCAGTCCCCCTTTGGGAAACCCGAGATTCTATGTATTCCACATTGTGGTATTAATCTATCCAGGGGTGTTGACAGTTTTGTATTGATATAATGTAATGACCACGAATCAGTCGGTCTTTTGCCTTTTGATGTTTGTGACTGTGTGGTTTCCTCTGGCACTGTGCCTAATATAGCCAGTCAGTAACCCAACGCATGTTATTTGCAAATTATATAATCATCTTACCATGAGTCACCATCCCACAATCCAGCCACTTGTTTTTGCGCCGCCTGCGTAGGCCACAGTGAACAAATGCTCAAATGTTTTTGTCTTTTTTTTTCAGACATGTATATACCAACAGAATCTCCTGGGCGAAACAGTAAGCAGGGTATGTATGGGAAAATTCTGGGCGCCTGTTAAGTGACCAGTTGGTAAATGATAACACATGCACTCCAGCATTCACTGAGAGTGAGTGTGGGTGGAAGTGGGTACCACTTACAAAAGTGTATTAATAATATTTACCATTTTTGTGCAGCCTGTATGTCTGCTTCTCATAGCTCAGCACACGCTCTCTCTGGCTGAGGATTCAGTAAATATTTCTCACACTCCCTCAAAACAAATATGCATATATTCACATCCTACTTACTGGGGTTAGCTTCTTCTTATTCTCAGTTTTCTAGCATGTCATCTGATTATTCCATACTCAGTAAGCCCAACAGATAATAAGGCCAAGCAAACGTTAAAAAGCGTGTTGCAGTAGCATGTATTTGTGCACAGAAGTTTTATTGATACCTTTAGCTGCGCTAAAGATTTCTGTAACAATATTAAGCATTCAAAAAATATTCTTATATATCTGTATTTGTGATTTTGCTTTCAGGAGTCATTAGGGAAGTTTGGTCCACATATGATCCAGCTGCTCGGGTAAGCAGAAAAATTACTGTTAATGTGTAAATAAATATACTCACTGGTAATGCCGGTTACTTGTTTTTGCAAGTCCTTAATTTGTAGCTGAAAAACGTAACCAAAAAAAAAAAAAAAAGTTTTAAAGATTCTATGAACTACACATGCGTGCATGTACTATATACATATATTCCTATGGTGCGAGAACCTTGTAGACTTTTAAATATAAAATTCTCGAAGTTTGCCACGCATGAAAAACATCCTTGTCCTTTCTCTTCATCAGGGAATGGACAGACAACTTTCCCTATGATTTCCGAGACGAGCGTATGATGCGGTGTCTGAAGGATATCACGCAGCGACTTGTTATGATCTACCCGGAGTTACGCAAGGATGTGGGGCTGCTCATGCATAACCTCTTCAGCAAGGTAGGGCCCAGTTAATATAGTGCAAAGCATCAGTGTTTGTACGGTACAGGATCTACTACATGCATGGGTAAAAACACTTTGGGTTCTGTAGGAAGTGTCCCAACATCTACTTAACTGTTTAGCCATCATATGCATATCCAGAGACAAAAGTAATATCAAGACATCTTTTGGCTTTTGCCATCACAGCGCATAACTGAATGCGCTTTGAATCTATGTAATCTGAAGGCTTTTGTGGTGTATTTACAGTTTAAAATTCTATGGTATGTTGCCTTCAGAGGGTTTGGCAGCACTGTGTTATATTAGCACGATCATCACTATATTACTCACAAAAGAATGCTATGAAAATGTGCTCAATTGCTTTCTTTGTTTCAGCTGTCGGGCCTTCAGAAGTATGAGGAGCTACTGACGCGGATCAATGCTGAGGTCGCTCAGAGGCTGCTCAACATCATGCCTACTGTAAGCTATAGACCCTAGTCAATGACCTATAGCCCATGTATATTCTATGTATGAATACACTATAACCCTGATAGCTAAGTGCTTAGACTTATATGCCAGAAAAGCATATGCGACGTACGTACTCTTTTGAGACTCACCTTATATAAATGAGATCTAAAACAGGTCTTTGTTGCCCAGCTCCTTGGGAAAACATTTACATATTAAATACGTAAATGTGGCAACATAAAATTGCTTGGCATGGGTTGCCTGTCAAGAACACAGCAATATCTCACATCATCGCTTCATGACATAATATGTTGTTAGAACGTGTATCCATTATAATGTGGCAAGATATATCATCTCTTATTGCGAAGATAATTTGTGAGACGAGATTGAAACACATTTATATAGCTACAATATGTGTCAGTTGTAATGCAGGATGTGTAAGAATCTTTGCGTACCTGAGCTATGTTTGTAATGCATATTCCTGTTCCGTTTAACCCCTTCCAGACTGACATCTACGAGGTGTGTCCCTCCCCGTTGGTTCTGGCACAGCAGCTGACTCACATAGAACTGGAGAGACTCAGCATGATAGGACCAGAGGAGTTTGTGCAGGCCTTCGCCAAGGACCACGACAAAGATGTGAGTGCATTATGGGAAAAATACTTCTTAAAAGGATGCAGCTTAGTAAAAACAAATAGATCGCAAGTAGATTTCTGAGAAATTTCCAAGAAAGATCTTGATATAATTGTATTCAGTCGATGAAATCGTACTGGTGCAGGTACGTCCTGGTGTTTGAAATTTGGTGTGTTTCAGTGTTGCATGTTTTTTACATTCAGACTTGTTTCATGAGCACTGTTTTCTTTATTATGCCAGGCTGCCTACAAGGACATGAAAAAAACCAACAACTTGGAGTCCTACGTCCAGTGGTTCAACCGTCTGAGTTACTTTATTGCGACTGAAATATGCATGGTACGTGTTTCAGCATCGTTTTGGCTACTTGGCTACTCGGTTTGGCTAATTTTGTACCGATATCAATCTAGGATAAAAATAACACAAACTCGTGGCAATCCTGGAACCTCAGATTGTACCCTGGTACACTATTTTAACCTTACATTGATAATTTTGATATTCTCATGTATGTGAGTATAGGGGCAAAGGTAGGGAGATGATAAATAAATACAGTAGAACCTGTCTTAAAAGACCACCCCATTGGACATAAAAATGTAGTGTCTCAATACAGTTGGTCCTTGATGACAGGTTGATTTACACTGAAATGTAGAACCTTCAGCCAAAAATTAATGGTCTTTCAAGACAGGTGGTCTCTCATGGCAGTGGTCTCTCAAGACAGGTTGAACTGTACTACCAGTCAAAATGGCAGAAATACATTGTAATGGGATATACGTGACACAGAATATGCCACCAAATGTCAGAATTGTCAACTTTATCATGTGTGTACTTTGACTGTAAGCCAATGCTTTTATCATTTCAGCATTTGAAAAAGAAGAACCGAGTCCGATTGATAGAGTACTTCATTGACGTTGCCAAGGAGTGCATCAACATCGGGAATTTCAACTCCCTCATGTCCATCATCTGTAAGTCGAAAATGAAGGTGGTTTTAAGAAAATGATTAAAATATTAGTGATATTCCAGTACTAACTAAAAATGCTTTGTGCTAGTTTTCTGTGTATCACGAAATACTAATCTGGTCTTTCTAATACATGTAGTCAATTATCAAGCTGATTTATCGAGCAATAAAACTGCGATGTACATGTACTTCTAAACCACTGTGAATATTGGTACATAAATATTTTATTCACACTTCAATGGATCAACACAATAATAGGGTAGCTATTAGACTGATAATATAAAAGTTAAGTCATGCATGAAAATGTCAGAAAATCAAATAGTGGAATAGCGAACAAGCTGTGTGCTTTACAAGCGGTACAAAACAACTAAAGATTGATTGATGTATGCCAAAATAATACATAAAAACCATGACTGTTTGGCTTCCTGCCATTGATGTGTCTCACTCTATGTCTGCTTCGTTCCAGCTGGACTCAACATGAATCCGATCCAGCGGTTAAAAAAGACCTGGGAAAAAGTGAACAAGGAGAAATTCGACATTATCGAGGTGAGCATGGGTAGTGTAGATGTTCCAAGGTCATTGGTTATGTTTTAGTTATGTTTGAGAGTGAAATTTCATAAAGCATTTTGTCAAAGGTTTCTCATGGTTAAGAAAACTGATGTAAAATGCACTAAAAAGTTCTAGAGCAGCCACGAATTGGGAGTTCAGATCTAACAAATTGATTCACGGATCTAATCACCGACAAGCATCATGCACTATTCTGTATGTAATTTGAATGTGGTCCATAATATTTCCAGCACCAGATGAATCCCTCCAATAACTTCGGCAGTTACCGGTCGTGTCTGAAGGCCGCCCAGTGGAGATCAGAAGGAGCCAATGAGGACAGAGAAAAGGTGGGGGTCCGGAATATGCTAAACAAAACAAATGATAATTAGTCAACAGCAACAATGCATCCATAGAAATTTTGCCTGGATTATGTAAAAGTTTAAAGTGCCTTTTACAAAAGTTAAAAAATCATAATGAATTAATGATCCTAGTTATTCTGAACCTGCGGCTCAAGTCACAAGCTATGTCAGTGACTAAGAATCTGATTCTAAACCAATCACATTGTTTGCATTAGTGACTTAAGTCAAAACTTAGCCTGATGTATTTCTGCGAACTCCAGCCCTTGTCTCAGCAGGTAGAATTCGGTTATTTGGAGATTGCACTTTAACGCCTGATTTGTCAACAAAATATAATTTCATATTTTGTAAAATGTGTGAGGTATGGATTATGTAATACATGTATCTCTCTCTCTCTTCCAGATCATCATTCCGTTCTTCAGCCTCTTCATCAAGGACATGTACTTCTTGAATGAAGGATGCCACAACAGGCTGGATGATGGTCATGTTAACTTTGAGGTATTAAAAAAAAAAACAACAACCAGAATTTCTTGCAAACAACTAGCGGTATATTAGATATATATAAATATGAAAACTGGATTGGATGGGTTTGAACTGTAGTCTTGAAGTGACATGAAATGCAAACATGAAATTTGGTAGTAAAAAAAGACTGAGGTAGTAGCAGATCGCTTCTTCTGCTCCGTAAAATGACCATTAGCATGATTAAAAGTAGAAAAAAATCTACCAATGCAATTTCCGTACATTGGGTTTCATAACAAAACTTTCTTGGGAGAAAAGCAAAGTAGTCTACCATAGTTACTAGCTGTAATTGTCCATTGCCCGCATCTTAAATCACGTGGTTTCTTTTTCAGAAATTTTGGCAACTTGCCAAGCAGATCTCGGAGTTCATCAGCTGGCGGCAAGTGGAGGTAAGTTAACTACAGATAATACTGAAGCACAAACCTGTCTGCAGTTGCAGAGTTCAGTGGTCCCTCTTTTAAGATCACCCATTGGACCATGGAAATGTGGTCTTACATTGCAGGTGGTCTTAAAATAAAGGTTCATTGGCGTATAAATTTTTCTTCGGGATAAAAAAATTATGTGGTCTTAAGGTAGTCTTAAAATATAAACCGTTGGAAAATAAGAGCGACGACTACAATCATTTATTAGAGCAGTTCTCCTATTATAATGGCAGACGATATTGTCTATTGTTGCTAGCAGTATGTGGCGTCTGTTGTTGCTGTGTAATTGTTATATATTACCTGGAGTGGTCCTGCTGTCTGCCATAGCTGGTATACTGCACTAACATTTCTGTAGATAGAGTAGCCTAATGCTTTGTCAGATTGTTCTTTATATACATGTATCTGTTGTCTGACGGCATTTTCTCTCCCATTTCAGTGTCCCTTTGACCGACATCCTGCTGTGCTGAACTACCTGTTAACAAACCCAGTTTTCTCAGAGAACTGTAAGTTGGTGACAGAGAAACTGAGACACCAGAATATTGCACAACCCTTGCTGTGCTGTTAAAGTGTAAAGATTGTGTGGCATTTCATACAATTTTAATAACAGAACCTACGTTCAATTCCTTGTAGGCTGTATTGGATAAAAGGGAAAAAAAATTCTTTAGCATCACGTGATGCCTACATCTTATACATATGAATGTACGAATAAGGATTGTATTGGCAAGTGATATTCATAGAGTTTCAAATAATACATGTAGTACACGTATGCAGGTAACAGCCTAATAAAAAGTTAAGTTTGTGTCAGAAAATATGCTTGAAAGAGAAATTTAAAACATCCTTTGCTGTATGAGACTGATCACGTGTAATAACTGGGTTTGCTTACTTTCAGCGTTATCCCTGGCCTCCTTTGAATGTGAACCTCCAGAAAACAGCTACGAGCGGCAAAGATACAAAAGTCTTAAGTAAGTATTAAAAAGTATACTGGTTCATTACAGCTACTGTTACGATATTTATGCAGAATAGCCAGTTACACTGTTATAAAACCATCTAAGCCATAATTAATATGCGGGGTGCAACAAAATTCAGTTTGACTGAAGCATTTTCACTGAGGAGCGGGGATAAGGGGGTAACGTCATATGGTGAAGAAGCAGATAACCGTGGTCTGTGATGAAAATATTGTATAAACCAGTGTGGAAACAACTTTGTTTATGGCATTGTAAAGCAAGGTAAAGTGTGAATGGTTTTGAGGCTAAAATTTAGCAAAAGTAACAATGAAGTAGCTTGATACTTAAAGTGAAGAAGACCTGTATCATGTACATAAACCGAATGGATCATCTCATTTCTTGCATTTATACATTGTTAGCAACATGCATGGAAATGTCTATGAATATATAGATAACAATGTTTTGTATCTTTCAGGGAGCAGGCAGGTTTATGAGGCTGACCCCGCCAGCCTGTGTCATACATGGTGCTGTTATCCAGTGAAGAGCCGGGCCCCCCTCACGCTGAAGTAGGCCTATGCATCGGCGTCCGATAGCCCTCCATGTTTCCTGGCCTTCCAGCTTCTCTGGTGTATGTGCTTTACCAGTGCAGGCGTACTAGATTGCTGCGCGTACCAGTGCATATGTACTAGGGTAGTACACACATGGTGTGAGCGTTGGTCCTTCAGACCCGTTGATCCGATCGAGGCATTAGCGAGGAAAAGCCACAACAAGAGAGCCAGAACTTCATCTACACCTAGACTTGTGAGTGCGAGTCTATAAGAGCGAATTGTGCTCTCTGAAACAGTGATGGCTGCATTTATTCAAGTTTGGGCTCTGTGCGAGAAGCGACTAGCAAGTGTATACCGCCTGGGATGATTGGATAGAGGTTGAGAAGAATAAGGGTGCGGTCAAGCAAGAATGCAGACAACTGGGACGCTGATGGCTGTTGCATGCTGCAAGATGAAAATGAAAAAAAAAATCATCAAACAGACTGGCAGATGATGTGCAGCAGGGTGCCAGTGT
>JAAUYG010073984.1_pt1 | contig 11861 bp, 10 predicted proteins | sample 7278091 | NCBI WGS metagenome assembly JAAUYG01 (sample SAMN14350201, study PRJNA611818) | marine sediment metagenome | isolation source: surface marine sediment (0.6m) | place: French Polynesia: Moorea | collected 2018-08 | reverse complement strand
TTGTCTGATGAGCGTGTGAGCGGTGATGGAGTGAACCTGTCATTGCCAATAAACGAGTCAATGCCGAAAGACAAGCTTTGCCATTCTCAATGGGGATCACGATGCAGGCAGACCAGGGTGGACCCGTCGCTGGCACCAGAACGTGGGGTTCCTGCTAGGGAGGGTCGGTTAGATAGACGACAGACGGACCGAGATAGAGTGAGGGTAGACTCCCGACGTCGGGACGAGAGGAAAGATAGAGGATTGCTGCCCCCGCAGTGGACCTGAACCGCCGTTGTAGAAGACTCAGTAGTAGGGGAAGCCGTGGAGCGTCCCGCGGAGAGGGACGAGCTCGACTGAGGCAAGTCCAGAGTATAACGGACCGTGGACCGGGACGTGCAGTCGGAGACGGGGCAACGAGCCGACGAAAACCCCCTAGTCAACCGACGAAGGCCCTGCGACTTCGACGACGACCCGGACGCAGCGCGGACGCCACAGTATATACATATATGTGTCCCCAGGGCCATGCAGCTACAGGGTACCTTTTGTTTGTATAAGCACTCAACGTGTGTCAGTTTACTTTCGTCTTTGTATAAAACGTTAATAAAGCAGCTAGTATATATTTTTTGTGTGCTGGGCGTGTGCAGCAGATTTGCTTGGAAATTATAGCAGCATATATCGTATATGTTTGAAGGAATGATGATCCTCCAATACACAACTTTATAAATCTGGTTAAACCAAAAACAGCAGTGTTAGAAAAGAAATAAGACCAACTCTAAAAACGATAATTTATTTGCTTTAAATTCTACTAAAAACGATGCTCCTGAAAAGTATATTAAGGGGAACAAATATGTTGAGTGGCACACATCTGGCTCATATATTACATACCGTGGTTACATAAATCGTTTAATAACAAAGTGACTATTGTATATACACACACTAGTACTGATAACTATTTTATCTGTTTATATAGGGGTCAGTAAATGATGTCCTGCCACTCATGTCGATAGTTTGATCGAATAGACGAAAAATAATGTACCTTCCTGAATTGAGTGGAGTCCCAGGAGGAGTAGATCTGCTAGCATAGGAGTATACATGGGTCTATAAAATATTGCCTGGTTCGAGTTTTATCTTTTAACAGAGAACTATGAATCGGAGATTATTATAAGACTCCTATCTGAATAGTGTATCAACATTTAACAGCCGCGGATCGTTGTTTTAGCGAGGGGCTGGCTCGATCATCAGATAGTACTTTTATAGTGGACTGGCTCACGAATCGGCAGTTAACTGGGGCACTAGTCACTCTTTAGCAAGGAGTGCAGATCGTGAATCGCAAAAAAAGAATTTTGTTGGTTCGCTAGATCAATTTGCCAAAAAGGCCAGTTCGCGCGATTCGGTTGATTCAATTTTTACCTATGTATGCCCCTAACATGTTTTAATTAGCTATGTTTAACTTCCGTATACATATGCTTATTGATCAGAATGCACACCAAAGAATGAAAAATCCAGATCAGTGTGATTGTCACCATGCAAAGGTTATCAAGGAAGGTCAGAATTCCGGCGTCAGGATATATGATGTCCATATTATAAGGGGTACACATAATGATATGGGTCTATAAAATATGGCCCGATTTGAGTTTTATTTTTTAACAGAGAACTACGAATCGCAGATCATTATTTAAGACCCCTCTCTGAATCGTATATCAATATTTTACAGCCATGGCGAGTCGCGGATAACTCTTTAGCAGAAATGGTCTAGTCGCAGATCAATTTTTAACAACCATGGTAGAGTCGCAGGTCAATCTTTAACAGACATCACCCCGGAGATCGGAATATAACAGCAACTGCAAGCTGTGGATTATCATTTTAGCAAGGGACTGGCTAATCAGATCGTAGTCTTATAGGACAGCTGGCTCACGAATCGGCAGTTAAGAGGGGTACCAAATCGCTAATCGCTTTAGTGAGCAGTGCAGATCATGCCTCGCAAGATAAGAATTTTGTCGTTTCGCTAGATCAATTTACTAAAACGGCTGGTTCACGCAATTTGATTTTTTAACCCATGTGTACCCCTATTATATCCACAGTGACGTACTTATCATGATGTGTTAGAAGCTGCCAAAAACTAAGGCCAAACATGTGTGGGAGGGTTCTGTACTAAACTTGACAATAGCTAGCAGTATGGACATAGCTTTTGCATGTATTAATTAACCATTATTAATGTTGTACTCACTGAACAACGTACACATATATCTTCCAAGTCTTAATACTTCTCAAATGTGTCCCATGTAGAACTAGCTAGTTCGCTTAATGTGATAATTATGAGATAAGTTTGTAGCGGTAATAGTACTAGTAAACACACATATTAGTTAATATTTTTTTTTTTTGGCTGGGGGGGGGGGGGGCAGCTCATTGGTAGAGCACCTGGTTCTTATGCTGTAGGTCCCAGGTTGTAATATCTCCTGAGCCAGAAGGAAAAGAGAGGTAAGTTCACGTGTCATGACGCAAGTCCTCTGTTCAGAGTCGAATGGTAAAAAACCGGGTCTGGATGGTAGATGTGCTAGTTTGTGCTAGCGGTGATGATTGGGAAAGCAGATACAGATGTATCCTGATTCATGTGGGCTGCCTAATAAATTTCACACAAGCATATATAGAACAGAAGTCCTCACACATACACTGCATACACCTACAACACGGGGAGATTCAAGAGCAGTCAATCGGTATTGAAGCCTGAAAGACTGAAAAAGGGGAGATTCAAGGGCAATGAATAGATATTGAAGCCTGGAAGACTGAAAAATAGATATGATGCCATAAACAATATTATAATATTGGGTAGCACTAATTGACTTCCTGTCATATAGTTCCTTTTAAACTCAGTAGATGCATGAAACTGGCCCCTAAAGGTTCTCTCCAAGCTTAATATCACTAACTGTCATCCCGGGCTGTGATAGCCTACCGCAGGTAGCTTACTGTAAATTAGTGCACCCACATTAAAGACACTGCATGGCCAGTGCATTAGGGATTTACTACCGAACTTAAATCTGTCATGAAGTATAACACGTATTGCAACATAGTATACCACTTTGTGTTAAGGCGGAGGGGGGATAAGGCAGGTTCAATCCACCAATGTTTAATTGCTCTGTTTGCTCTGTTTCCGTGAATGTTACACGTAACACTTCTAAGCCCGTCACACTTAGCTACACTTACCAATAATAAACTATCAAATGTTCTCGTGAGACCAGTGAGCTCGGGCCTGCGGACGTGAACAGTGCAAGGTCAAAATGTTTGGAATTGGAGAATATCCCCCTGAATATAATGCAAAAATACATGGTCCTTACGATCCCTCAAGATTCTATGGCAAAGGTATAGAAAAATAATTTCCACCGGCTTTTTAGTCTGTCCTAAGTTGACCTTTTTCTTTACTTTCTGTGACTTTTCTATTATCGCCCAGAACACTGACACGGTCTCATTACAGCAAGTGTTCTGACTACGTTTTTGTCGAATGTAATCAATTCGCAAGGCAGAGGTTTCCTCAGTCACTTTTGTTTAACTGGGTTGTATTGTCGGATAGTGACCCCACCCTCGAAATTTTAAGACTACCCCGGTACCCGCCGGCCAAAGTTAGCTAGCGTGTCTAACTGCTTTCTGAGAAAGTTATAAACAGTGATAAAGGGTTTGTGGTTCAGGTTAGGCGAATATTGTAAACGTTTTTAAACGCTAAGTCGCAATGAAATTAAAATTTGGCCTAACCGGACGAAATTCCTGTCTGTTTCTGTGGGAAATGTTTTTATCAGCCATTGTCACTGTTGACGATACGCTGTCTTTCTCCTTGATCACATGGCCACAAAAATCAAAAAGGCAAATTCCATAATGGGAGTTATAGGGAGAACCTGTGCCTACCTGGACACTGCTGGATGATGACAGCTTCCTCTTACTCTACAAGGCACTAGTCAGGCCGCACCTGGAGTATGCAAACCAAGTGCGCTCCCCGCACCAGAGGAAGGATATCGTGGCAATAGAGAATGTATTGACCATGTCTGGATATATAACCCTATAACCCTGATGAAAACAACAATATATAATAACAACAATATATAACAATATAACCCTGATGAAAACAAGCTCACCTGTACCTGGCGCATGCAGAGTGGGCAAGATTTAGATCTGACAGGAGAGGAATCAGCCTGAAGTCAGAAGTGGACTTGTAAGAACTTGTATGTTGACGTACATGACTCATAAAGCAAAAGTTACCTTGTCTCACAACTATAATAGTGCGTTTTGATGCAGTATTCATCAGGGAATCTATTTTGAACAGTTTATTTCAAATGATTTTTTTTGTATCAAGCCATATTTGTTACTTTTTAATGAAGCACCAGAATAGTAATCAGAATACCATTGTTATGGCCAACATCCACATAGACTGAGGGCGGGTCATCTTAAAATCTTTCGGATGGGCCGTCTGTGGGGCGGATTCACTGTACGACGTATTGTCTGGATACGTATGCGAAATCATTCTTGAGTATGTGACACGGGACCAAAGGATGTACAGTGAATCTGCCCCACAGGCGTGTTGCCTTCAAAATTTTAAGACAACACGCCCTCAATGTTGGTGGATGTTGGCCATAATAACTGTATTCTGATGCTTCATAAGAGTGACAAAATATAGCTTGATACCCTAAAAAAAATCATTTGAAATGTTGCAAATGGAAATCCATTTGCAACATTAAATTAAGGTGTACATCAAAACGCATTATTGTAGTTGTGAGACTAGGCAACTTTGGCTAAGGATCGAGTCATGTATATCAACATGGCACACATTTCCCACAGAAATTGACAGGAATTTCGCCTGGTTAGGGCAAATTTTAATTTCATTGTAAGTTAAGATTTGCAAACGTTTTTGAATGTTCGCCTAACTGGGCCACAAATTCTTCCATAACTTTCTCGGAAAGCAACTAACATGACTAAGTTTGGGCGGATTGTCTTAATATTTTGAGGGGGGGTCGTCTGGGGGGGGGGGGGGCACTTCTATCCGGACCAAAGGTGGAGGAGGGTGCCATTGCGGTAATACAAATACCGGAACGGACCACGTTTTGCAGAATGAACAGGAACAGACCTGGCTGTTACATTTGCAAGATATATCAAAAATCACTATTAGGATGCAAAATCAGGAACGGTTCTGTTACTTTTCGTGTCCAAAGTTGTTTTTAAACCTTCAGTTTAATGAAAAAACATTTGACAACAAAAATAACTAAGATCGCCTTTAGTATTGCAAAAGCTGAAAGAGCAACACACGGTATATATTAATGCTCTATATTCATAAGTATGCATACTGAATGCAGGTCATAAGCTCAATGTTCAATCATTAAAAAAAAATTCAATTTTATATAAATATTTAAATTTTACAAATGTATATAAATTTAGTGATTCCACCTCTACTATGTTTCAGGAAGGGAGTTCCATAGTGCAACTACTCTACTTGTGAAGCTATGTTTACAGAGATTCAGGCATGGTCTTTCATGCAAAAATATTTAGATGATTGCCTTTAGTCCTCTCTAGCAGTGTGAGGAAAAGAAAAACAGAACTGTAGAAAATTATTGACAATATGCTGTCATTTGCTCCATTCCGATCCGTTCCAAGGAACGGTGTCCACTCGAGTATTTAGTACTGCCAGTGGCTAACAGCCTATCTGGCTCTTGAAAGATTCAAGAGAGCCTGCCTCTGTGATACAGGCAGGAAGGCAGTTCCACTCAGTGGTAGTTAATGGTTATAGTGGGATGAAGGAGCCTGGCAGTTCCTTGCTACATCCCTGCTCATGGCATAGCTTGGGGACATGCATGGACTTGGTATAGTAGTTGTCTGCAGGATGAAAGAGGGATTTAACCCCACCCCACCCACCCCCGCGCCCTCCTCTTTCTAAAGTGCATAGAAGTAAGAAAAGCCTTGACTCATTGCGATCATTCTGCACTTTCTCATTTTGCAGCCGACGCAGCCTTGCGTGACGTGAAGCTTGGGGAGCTTGGAAGCTGGATCGCGCGTAGGAATTATCACCCATTAAATTTGGGACAGGCCGTCGTGAGAGGTAGGTGGGAAAACTGTGTTCCAGGTTGTATTTCACCGTGTTATCCATTACATTGAAGTAGAATGTGTTAGTCTTCTAAGAAAAAGGTGGCCATGGAAAGATGGTAAGTGGTATAACAGCAAAGTTGGTGTTTCTCACTGGTAAAATATAACTCTCTAACTTCCGATTTTCGCCCCTCACTGCAATGAGTCACTTTTCATACTGTTAAAAAGAAAATTCTGAAGTTGGCTTTTCGTACTGAGCACAGGTGCATGGATCTGTTAATTATTCCGCTGTTTTAATCAATGCACAGTATGAAAATCCACCCACCAAGTTTTATATGGGCAAGAATAACAACTAGCATGGTCTAGGGATGCGCTCTTTCTTTCTGCGCCAATATGGACCGATTTTATTTTCAAAATGTGTCACAGATGAAGCCATCTCTTAAAACTACTGCCTCTATACTTTAATATGCACTTTTCTTTTTAGGATAGTCTTTGGCTGATTCCTGTTAATCTTTATGCTCTGCTTACTGGTATCTCCTGTTGCTGTATGCAGCAAGTGTAAATTTCACGCATGGCTGGATTGGATATATTGTTACTGCTCATGGTTTTGTGTTTGTCTTTTTCCTCCACAGGCTATTGGCAATGGGCAAGGCGTTGGCTTCATGTAAAAAGGCCGGGCCTAGCACCTTACATCCAGCTTATTGTGCTTTTCTCTGCCTTCAGCTACGCTAGCCAATATGGGTTTGTTAGTAAGTATATGCATTTAATTTTGCAGAATAAATTGGAAGGCTCCAAACTTTACATAATGCCCTGTTTAGTAAAGCGGTTTTAATATGAAAGCTATATACAAGTCACTTTAGTATTGCTGCAGTATCCTTGTTAAAGGAAAATAATAAACTTCTAACAATACAGGCCATCCAAGGTAACAGAGAAATTGCCACGAGACGACCACAAGATTACCATGATGCAATTGTAAGTGACCTTCGCTTAAAAATTGGCCAGTGATTCGTTGGCAGTTTCCATGGTTCATGCACTCCAGGCTTTCTCTGAGAAAAAGAGCGATAAAGACCAACCATGTTATATGAATGTTGTTTTTTTTTTTTTGCAGAATACCATCGTCACACCAAGTATCGGTGGTAACTACGCGGATCGAATGTTGGACAAGAATAGCAGAGAATTTTGAGAGGGACATATTGACATTTTAGCATGGAATACATAAACGCCGCAGCCTCATGGTCGGAATTCCACCAACATGCCTGTTTCACATGTCCAGTTTTCGAGTAGGGAACACCTCTTATAGTATCAAAAGTTTAACAACCCTGTTCCTTGGCTGGTACTTTTGTTTGAATTGAGTCTCCTGTAATAAATCAAGATTGATGAAACTTGTGTTGCTTTTTATCCCACTACATGGATCTCTTGATCCTGCCCAAATAATATATAGTATTGGATTACCTGAAAAATCTAGTAGAAGTGCGAGCCTAAGTTTGCTATTAAATTGCTATCCAAACCAGTTTTGATTGGGCTTTAGATTAATCTTGGGATGAGATTTTTCAACAAACTTGGCCTAACAAATTTGAAAACTGACTTGTAAAAAGCTAGTTATGTCCAGCACAATTGTTTAAAATTTGGCTTGGTTGGCTCGTGAAATATGCAATTGCAACTCGACTGCTTCATTTTGCATCACGAGCAGGCTTTCGGTGTATTTTCTTGTTATGCTTTGTGGTACATGCATCTAACAATCACTTTTTTTTTCAATTAACCTTTTATTACCTTATGCAGTGCACAACAACTGGTCGTGGCATTAAAAACAACGCTGGTAACCTACTAAAATATTCAAGATAATCACAGATACGCTTATATAATATAGTAACAAAAAAAGCGGATTCCAGCCTTACGCATAGAACTAAACTGATTAACCTGTGCGTATTATGCCATATAAGTAGTGCCTTAATTAGTTTCTCGGAATTTCGGAGTGAAATATCCACATTAAATGGCTGCAGGATAAAACTAAACAAAAACATGCTACAGCAAATTACTGATAAGTCAAGTTGCATGTTCAGTTTCATGTACATTTACAAGCATAAAAGCCAAACTATTTGGCCCCAATATAATGGTTGCAATGAAAAACTGATGCTGTGCACATAAGACCGTCTTCTTAAAACATACTGGAGGAGGGGTGCCACAGTATGGATGTGTATTTACGCTATACATTTCATATAGTTTCCACACACTTTTTGTGTCGTAAACATTCATTACTTATGAATAATTCAACCACTGATAAAAAACAACTACAGGAGACTGACAAAGTTTTATGTTAATGTTCAGCTGCATTATTTTCAAAGGCACAACAGTGATAATGCTCAAATACTGCTCAGGAGATAATACTGAAAGCTACAGTAGTCCCCCCTCTAATAGGGACACCTCTGGTGTCAAACAGTTCTGTCCTTATTTAAAGACGTGTCCCTTGTTGAGAGGGAGCATCACATGCCTTCATGGCATTTGATGCCAAGAATTTGTCCTTTCTAGCAGTACATGTATGTCCTCTCTAGAGAGTGTCCTTTAAGAGAGGGACCACTGTACATGTCTTTTGGTACAGGACTCCGTATATATTGTAATATGACCAGCACATGCACATATATATTGTAATATGACCAGCACATGCACAGACGATTTTATAATACTTGGTGGTGGATCTTTTTACTAAAACATATTTACGACACTGCTTTGGCAAAAGGAATATTAAAGTACAGTCGTCCCTGTATTTTAAGACCACCCATTCGACCAGAGAATGTCTTAATTTGAAGGTTGTCTCAAAATGGAGGGATATTTATATTGGAGATGTAAGTGGTGTCGCTGATGGTTGATCTTAAAATAGAGGTAGGTCTGCAAATTGAGGGGCCTTAAATCGCAGGGATCATTGTACCAATCATGTCCATAACATAACAGAAACAACAAAAGCTGATATCTTTATATGTAACAACAGATGAGCGGTGTATCCAAGTAATTGCATGAATTGGGAAATTGGCAATTATAAGACTTGCCTGGAAGCACATCATTTGAAAATTTGTGGTTACCTTTATAAACTCCGTGCCCCATTACCCTGCAGATTGATATGGTATGCAAGACTATTCAGACGATAGTAACAGATACTGCAACAACAAATGCTAACTCAAACATGATACACATCCATATTACTTTAGAGTAGCACATAATTGAATTTCATCTTAAAGCATATGGATATAAATGGTCCATATTGATGGGCCAACTGGAGAACATACTGTGTAAAAAAAATATGACGGCAGTTATGGACTCTTCTCTCGTTCTACTGAAAGTAGAACATAACCAAATTGCATAAGCTTATAAATGCTATAGAAAGTGATATGTTGATGAGTGTAAGTAAGCATGTAACTGAGGATATACCGGTATGCTCTGTAGTTGTAAAAGTTGTGAATCAAACTTTACGCTATATCACAAATTGGCAGAATTCACTCACAAATACAATCGGACTTTCTCTTGAAACGTACAAGTTCTTCTTAATAATATTTTCGCTGGCTACACCAGTTAGTCTGGTGATCAGGGAAAAAAAAAACAACATACAAACAAATGCCAAGTATAAGCACTATGCAAACTTAAGGATTGTACAAAACAAGGCTTTGTTATTTCAGCTAATCTGAGGTCTGGAAGAAAATGTCACACATTTGAATTTATTTGACTGAGCAAAGCATCTGAGCATTGTTGCGACTGCAGCTGGGGGATTTGTTAACCTGGAAATTTTAACTTCTATCTAAAACTTAATTATGAGGTAATCACACTGGATAATTGCCGGCGCTGGTACAGTATTTCTAAACTTGCATGCAATAAGTTTCATACACAAGCAGAGCACATTTTACCCGGTAAATTCATCAATGTAACAAGATATCACATGCAAGGCAAAATTTCCTTTGTATTCCAAAAGGTAAAAAGCACCAAATTCTCCATTCTTTTAACAACAGTCAAATTACAACAGAAGTTACAGCTCAAAAACAAACATCAAAGGGAATTGCAAGAACCAAGAGGGTTATCATTTAATTATCCAGATATGATCAAATCATATTAATTTAAGCAGAATACCCGTAGGTCATTTTCGATGTTTCATAGTAACAGTGTCCAAGGTACCAATAGAAGGAACATAAAATCCATGAAAAACATTTCGGCTACGGAAACAATGGTACATGTACTGAAGCTAGAACAATCTGTTGCAGAAAACGTTTATTTTATCGTTGAGCCATACATGCATTTTATTGCTGTAGTGTATATTCCGTAATCAACCCTGTTTAAAGGCTCCGACACATGAACAGCGACATCCAAATAGTAATTTTCTCACGTTATCCAGTCCTGAACCCTGCCAAAACAAAGCTTTGAAAGTGATTTAGTCCAAATGATTTCAGTTCAGTTTTACAGCTGACATAGAACACAATGTTCTTATATATACATGTGGAGTTTGTTACAAATTGCACTCTGGAAAGATTCTGTGCCTGGGTACATATAGCGCACAGTCATATATATACAGCTGTATTGGTATCGGTCGTTAGTTCTGTCCATTCTCGTCGGTCGGTTCCGGAACCGGCGACGTCCCCGGATCCTTCTCCTGCCGATTCTGTTCAGAGCCTACTGCCTCGCCAGGTATAGAACCACGTGACTCCCTCCCGGTTGGCACCTCCGTGGGGGGTGGAGCGTCGCGAGCGCTCTCCACCCCGGATGCTATACGTGAGGCCAGCCTGGCTGATGTTGGACGTAAAGCGCGGGCTGAGGACGGGCGCGGAGACTGGATGGCGCCATTAGGCTGTCCTGCTGGGGGCTTCGGTCCCGATTCTGGGAGATTCTTCCGAGCTATCTTTGGTGACCTCTCCCCCTGGTTCTAGAGACAAAAAGACAAGGTTTGTGGCATTAGCATGCTACATGCATTTATTCTTTGTGTTAGCTCTTCCAGAATATGTTTTTGACTGAATTATTATAAGGATTTATCTATAGTCCATCTCTTCAGATGATTTTAACTTTAACTATTATCTTCAAATATCTTCAAATCCATATTATTAAATCAGCACATCTCATGCACCTAAAGCAGATAATTAAACCTGAGATACAATATCTCGGCATACACGTTCTCTTCTCTGCGCAAATTCTTACACTGATAAGGTTTGGCAGGCGGCCATCTTGTGGCAGGCGACCATCTTGTGCTAAACGTCCCTTGTAGATGTGCCCATCAGCACCTTGAATGTCAGTCTCTTCCCTAAACAAACAATCAATCAGTGTGGCTGATTTAGTCTGACACATTAAAAGGAGATCTTAAGACAGGGACAGAAAGGTATCAGTCTTGAATAGTTCTTGGACGATAAGGTCCTATAATTATTACAAATACATCATGTATCCCCCCATACTGGATAATGCTGTGATGATGATTATATATATACATTAAATATATTACTAATATACATTAAACATTAATATATACATTTATAAATGATTTCAGTAGATCTTACTATGTATTCTTAAAATATAGACAAAGTGCTCATTTAATTTCTTAAGAAGAAGTTATTTCGTACTTTTGTGTTGGTGGTATGGATTCATCATCCTGGAATAAGGTACTGGAAAAAAAATAATACCAGTTCAGGTCAGGTAATTAGGTCACACAATTTAGGACAAACTAACAACAGAGCTGCTCATACTTTCAAATTTAAAAAAGTCAGAAAACAACTGTAAAGATGCTGACAGCCTTATGTGTATAACACTATTTGTATATACAGGGCACTTCTGACTGTTAAGTGTTCAAGGTCATTCTGAGG
>JAAUYG010261369.1_pt1 | contig 11862 bp, 6 predicted proteins | sample 7278091 | NCBI WGS metagenome assembly JAAUYG01 (sample SAMN14350201, study PRJNA611818) | marine sediment metagenome | isolation source: surface marine sediment (0.6m) | place: French Polynesia: Moorea | collected 2018-08 | reverse complement strand
GGTCTTTGAAGTAGGGTGGTCTCCAATGGCCATGGATTTGATCACAGTGTATAAAGACTACTGAGCCAGGGTCAGAATTCTCAATAAGTTAGAGTTTTGATCAAAATTACCAAAATGATCAAATGTGATTGGGTATCAAGTATGTTACAGAATTACAGCCAAAATTTCCTTTATATTAAACTGAGACCTTAAAGAAGGTAAGGAAACCACAGGTTTCTTGATGAAAAATGTTGTTCACGTGTACAGTTGTCCCCTCTAGTACAGACATCCCTTCTTCCAAACAATTTCGTCCTTACTAGAAAGGTGTCTTTTGGTGAGAGGGAGCATTACGAACATTCATAGTATTTGCTTTGTCACCAAGCATTTGTGTCACCAAGCATTTGTGTCACCAAGCATTTGTGTCACCAAGCATTTGTGTCACCAGGCATTTGTGTCCTTTCTACAGGAATGTCCTTTGTAGAGAGTGTCCTTTACCATGTGTTTACAAGATTGAGCACTGTACATGTATGTACCTCCAATATTGACTCCAGTGCAAAACTTTGCTCTCCTCAGGCTTCTAGTAATAACTCTTCGAGCCACCTATAAGCGAGATACTTCTGTTGGGACTGAATGTTTGTGATGTTACCTCTTCTTGGAGAAGATTAACTCCATATTAGTATTGCTCATTTGATTAGGACCAGTACTAATGGTACATAGACTGCCTGTTTAAAGGGATCCTCAAGAGCTATATGCACAATTTCAAGTCACATGTAATGTGTGTATGAAAGCATTTGGTGGTCAAATACTATGCAAAATTATAATAAAATTTTCTTCCTTCTAGAGACATTTGGGGAAGTCGAACCGAACCTACCATTACCACGGTGTTCCCAACAGCACCTTCAGGTATGTACACAATTTCATATATAATAGCCTTAATTCAAAAAATTTAAAAATTTAAATCTTATGTTCATATTTGGAGCTTGAATGCAATGTATTTTCACTGCTGTAGTACCGGTATTACTTATACTCACAGTTATCCATGTACAGTAAATGCTGTGTCTAATCTGGGTTTCTGTAGGTCCGAAATGCGCGAAATACATGTACATTTGTACAGAGTCAAAGGTAACATAGGCTACCTTTGAGCCTCTTTCTTGATATGTGATATCATGCAGACCTGTTTCTTATCATGCTTATGAACCTGTTAAAGCAGGATACCTAGATACCAGGTATAGGTAATGTTTTTTTTTAAGAAAAAACTTTTTAAGTTTTTCGCCCAAGTAAATGCGATTACCATGTCTGTTACAGCTACTGTTGTCTATACATGCACGGCGCCACAAAAAACTTAACAGCAGCCTTGAAAAACACACTTTTATTTTGTTGGCACGGTGTATTGGAAGAATGCCATGTCCTCATGATGTCATATTTGACTTTCCAGTGTCGCGGTGGTGCTCCCTGACTACGCGCAATTTTACGTGTCAGGTGTAACCCCCATTAGTGTGGAGAGAGGTAATTAGCAATCACTGTAATTTATATATTTGAAAGATAATTATGTATATTTAGTGTAAAATAATAGTAAAAAAATATTTTGTCTGGTAGAACCTTTAGTAGCATTGAAAACTACATGTAGATTGTAGTAAACATTGCTTGTATGTAGATTTCTATTTGTTGGCATGTTGCACCAGTTTGCATCTCGTTTGGCATTTCAAGACTTGTACCACATGCTGGCATGCATTGACTACATTACAATACAACTCTAATGATTGATATAAAACACACCACAATATTGCACATGATACATGTACATGGATCTACATGTAAATTATCTTGTTTGTGAGAATATCTGCATTATTAAAGTGTCACAAGCTTACGTGACAACTGCTATACCCAGTCTCTCTCTCCATCTTCCAGCTGTGGACTGGCTGACCACAGAGCACAGTGCTGTGCTGTTGGATCCCAGGTGATTAAAAAAAAAAAAATATACCAACTGTATTCTCTAAAAGTAGAAATGTTCACATGAAATTTATTCTGTAGATTTCATGGGTCAGTAAACTCATGAACGTGAAGCCATTGCCGGTATATCTTGGAGCAAACTTAAATTTCTGTGAACATATGCATTCAGTAAAAACACAAACGATATTCTATTTTTACAGTGTTTCCAATTGCTGTGGTTTCCGATGAATAGGGACCGTATTCATGGGGGAGCGCTGTTATAATTGAAAACTGTAAAAATAGTTATAGGGACGCCTCTTCTGCCAAACAATGCTGTCCACTTTATAGTTATAGAAGTCTCCTTTGATGAGAGGAAGCAAACATAATACAGTGGTCCCTCTCTTAGTGACCACTCTCACCAGAGACCACCCTCTTTAATAAGGCCACAAATCTTTGCCGCTACTGCAGTAGTCCCTCTCTAATAAGGCCACCCTGTTTTACCAAGATATTGTGGCCACATTAGAGAGGTGGCCTTTGATGAGAGAGAGAAGTAAATACATTTAACTAGAGAGTGTCCTTTAAGAGAGGGACCACCAAATATATAAAATAATTTCTTTGCTTAATAAATGGTATTACGTCATTATAAGATGACCATAGTCCACTGAATAACGCTACATTGCTGTTTCTATATCGAGTACATATACAAGTCATGTAACATGTGTGTAATATGTATATGTACATTCAGTGGAAGGTGACACATCTGATTTTATACAAATGATTACTTCAACTTATGACCCGTAAGGTGCATATTAAAGCAGTAAAAATCCAACGTGCTTACTGGGTTTTAATATGAGTTGTTGACAGGACTCAATTTGGTGATTCGTTCAACTGTTCGTTTCATCTTGCAGTAAATTTTGCAACAATATTGAGCCGGTTGGTAATGACAGCACTTCAATGGAGGACTTTGTCAACAAGCTTCAGACTGCATATGATGAATGTAAGTACCGTACCAAAAATAGTGTCATCAATGTAATTTCGTAATGTGTACTGATTTATAGCTGTTTGTATTTATCTGTATATTAATGCATAAATCAACATATTAAACAACAAAAATGCTGTATTAAGACAAGACTATAATATATTTGCCTTGGCAACCATAAGGTTGAATTGACAATCATACACTAAGTGCTGGATATGTGGTGTACGGGTAGTTGTGCGGTAGTTGCTAAATGTGATCTTGTTACCAAGCCGGGGTTACCAATAATTATCATGAGCAATGTCAACAGCACACAATAAAGAAATGCTTTTGCTAGTAGCCAGTGTAAGAGTGCTGTTTTTCTTCAGGAGAGAGTAACTTGTCACAAAAAAAAACACAAAATCTATTTATTTATTGGCTGGAGTTACAAAGCAAATCCTTTACCTAATCACCATATTTTGTTCCTGATGACAAGTTAGAGCTGCCTCAAGTGTTTTCTGTCTTGCTGTGACATGTGACATATCTGTTTCCAGGTAATGACACTCTAGTTCAAATCATGTTCCACGATGCCAAATTGACGGCGGATATGGTGAATACCTGGTGAGAACAAAAAAAAAAAGTTACTGCCAAGGATGTATTTACATGTACATGTACTTCATGAGAAACGTGTCTCAGCAATGCCTTGTCCACAAGAAATATAGTAACTTGCCTTTGTATAGATGTTTGTTTTTAGCACAGCAGTGGCGTTTGAATCTAGGAGATAATTAATTGCAAATTGACCCAAAATTGTGAACAACCAAGGTGTTATACAGTAGTCCCTGCGATTTAAGACCGCCCATTCATCCAGCAAAATATGGTCTTGAATTGAAGGTGGTCTTAAAATAGAGGGATATTTATACTGAAAATATACAAGTGGTGTTACTGGTATCCGGTCTTAAAATGCAGGAAATTGTTAAATAGAGGGGTCTTAAATCGCAGGGACCACTGTATAGCATATGGTGCTCAGAAAGCGCCCGCTGTAGTAACTGCTGTGACATCGGTAATATTGCCGAGCCATGGTGTATAATGATTGTGCAAAGAATGTAGTTCTTCGCTGAAGGCCAGCATAAAGGAAATTTATTATAGGAAAATGTTTTTGTTTTCTCCTCAACAATGTGACATGCTGTAATAATAAGAGTTGATTCTCACCATCCTCATCCATAATAATGATATTTCATGTTACAAAATTCACGAAAATGGCATTTAACTATCATTTGGTGCTTTTACGGTGAATCACTTTGAAATATTGAAGTAAATAGCATTTCAATAAATCAGTTGTTTCAGTAGTGCTAAATTAAGCAAATCGGAACTAGCCAAGTGTCCGTTGTTGTCTGAATCCATTATGGAAACATGCCATAACACCCTACCAGGCAATTGCACAGCTAGGTCAGGGAACTCTGTTGCTGCCGATTGGCCGGGGTTTTGGCACCCCTGCGCTGCTTGCATGTCCCACCGCGCTAACCTAGTGACGGTCCTGCCATTATCGGGAAGCCCGTGTGCCATGCAAAACTCATCAAGGGATCACTTAGCGGAAAGCTTTCCTGCTTATGTTTTATTGCCTGTTTTGTTGCAAGGAATCAGTTTAAAAGCTCCAGACCTGCCACCTTAATTGGCAGTGCACTCGTTTTCTTCTTGCTCGCAGGCTGCTTTACGGCTCGCATACACGACACCGGGCGCCGCCATGCCTCGTGATGGAACCACGCGATTTTCCTTTCATGGTTAAGAATTTAGTCTTGAGGCTGCATGCCATCCCCTTTAGTGCCTGCCTGTGGAAAGGATGGCCCTGGTTAAAGCACTGCAGTTCATTGTTATGCAGATTAACTTTAAAGACTTCCACGGATGTCTGCAATTAAGCTGGACAAGGGTCATAATGGACTCGCGGTGTCTCCACTGTCACACCCAAGGTCAGGGGACGAGATTTCTCTACTGAAAGTAACACATGCGGAATTACCGGTATACATTGTCAATGGGGTCACAATGGCAGGACTTTAACGGCGATGGTTTTCCGTGGCCGTTTCTATTGACCAAAAGATCTCAGTTTATATCTCAGTCCCTTCCGTATGACAACAAGAAACAAAGAAACTTTAAAACGAAAAGCAGAATCCATAAACGGTAGGACAATTGATATGAAGACTTACAGTCCTACTTACACAAAGGACGGTTTCTCTCCCTACTGGGCAAAGGACCAAGGTACAGCCAGCTGCACCAGGGACGTATGATTTGATGGCAAATTTGATGGCAGTATGAACTGAGGTCGTTCTGCAGTCACTGTGAGTCTGTACCAGCATATATATCCTGCCGGCTGTGGATTTCCTGTCACCAGGGATAACCCAATATGTCTGGCCGTGCGATAGCTTGACTGTGCCGGGGTTCGGGTTCGCAACAACCGGGACCGCTACTGCATAATCAAGACCTCATTTGTCTTATTCAGCATCGCCTTGTTGCCGAGTCCGTCGTGGTTCCGTACAGCGCCACCTGTGAGGGAATGCGGAAACCACCGGTGCCATGTGAGCCCCACCATCTGAGGGATTTAATTTGACGTGGGTCACTGTTCACTGTGTCTTAGCAACACCAGTTGCTCCGCGCATAATCCCGTTTGAATATTAAAGGGTTTTGCGCAGCGTCCCATGGCCTGACTAAGTGGATTAGCTCAGCTTAGAGGTTGCCAAATTAGGATACTGTAACCTTGCGGGAAGATATAATTGCAGCAATTGTTCACATGGACCAGCCGATATTGGCAAAGAGAAACTTGTTCTGCAAGCTCGTCAACTGCAGATCAAGGTAAAGTCAGTGGTAGTAACAGCTCAGAATGATAGCGTCGAGTAGAATTGTAGCGATTTTTTCTGGATATGTGCTCTGCATACCAAACATATGCCCATAGAATTCTTGTTTCTTTTTTAAAATTACATAATATATATATAGTTTTAAAATCAAGTCTCTACTGCTTGATGAAAGCCAATCAATTCATGCCAGTTATACATGTACCTGTGTTTCATTTATTTTCACGTGTTATAGTTGTCTAAATTATGGGCACATTCTTATACGCAAACCTATGCTAAGGGTGAAGGTTCCAGTACTGGACTTCCATCATAACAAGTGATATACTGAACCTTTGATTTGAGTAGTAGTAATAGCTCTGAACGATAGCGTTTGACTAGAATTATAGTGATTTGAGTTTTCTGGAAATGTGCTCTGCATGCCGTACAGTGATGCCCATAGCATTATTGTTTCTTTTTATATTAATGTACAGTCAAACCCCCTTAAAGACCACCTGTATATAAAGAATACCTACCTATAAAGACCATGTGTTTACAGGTCCCCATGGGTATACTTTCCATGTTACTGAACCTGTATATAAAGGCCACCTGTGTATAAAGACCACATTTTGTTGCTCTCCATGGTGGTCTGTATATACAAGTTTCACTGTATATAGATTTAAAATCAAGTCTACTGCTTGATGAATGCCAATCAACTCATGCCAGTTGTACATGTACATGTATTTACTGTTGTCTAAAATTTGAACACTTTCTTATAAGCAAACCTTCGACTTTCATAATAACAAGTGATACACTGAACCTTTAATTTGCTCAGAAAATCAATCCTGTCTGATTATTCTCCCCAAGGACTCTGCGAGTCACAATTGATTTGATTTTTACTAATCCGCTCAGACAGGACATAATTGGGCAGAACTCTAACTGAAAGGGGTTGGAAAGTATATACTTCTCCCTGTAGGCCGGGACCTTGAAACATCTCCAAAGTTACACGCACAGTGAAAACACGAGTGTTTTCGCACCAGATCTGATTCCATTGTTATTGCCAAGTCAGCAGAGTTTGTTTTCTCTGGCCAAATTGGTGGGATGAGCCGATAGATTCCTCCCTGGCTCCGGCGCTTTCTGTAAGATACTCCCAGAAGCCACTTCCTGGTCCCGGGCTCCAGAAAGGTGCAGGGATACATTTACCAACTGACTCATCTGTCAGTCTCCCTCACCCATTGGGGCAGCAGTAACACATGCATTGCAATATTTGATATTGGCGCTGAGCTTTTTGTGGAATAATTTGAGTGATTCGGGAATTTTTTTTCATGATCAACAATTATGTTAACAAAATCAACATGATCAAGAATTATGTTAACAAAAAGTATATACCGGGGTATTGTTAAAAGTGTTCTTTTATTAACACATCTACATTCATTTTAAGTAGTACATTGTAATTAATGTTCCAAGTATATACCGGGTTGGCTGAAAAATGTAGTTGTAGGTTGTACCCGGTAGTAGTTAGTAGTAGTAGTACAAGAGTTCTAGTAGTAGTAGTAGTAGTAGTAGTAGTAGTAGTAGTAGTAGTAGTAGTAGTTGTTGTTGTAACGCCAGAGTTCTAGTAGTAGTAGTAGTAGTAGTAGTAATAGTTGTTGTAGTGCCAGAGTTCTAATATTAGTAGTAGTAGTTGTTGTTGTTGTAGCGCCAGAGTTCTAGTAGTAGTAGTAGTAGTAGTAGTAGTAGTAGTACATGTAGTACATGTAGTAGTAGTAGGTAGTAGTAGTAGTAGTAGTTGTTGTTGTAGTGCCAGAGTTCTAGTAGTAGTAGTAGTAGTAGTAGCAGTAGCAGTAGTAGTAGCAGTAGTAGTTGTAGTCGTAGTAGTAGTAGTAGCAGTACACTGGTCCCTTTTTCAAAGGACTATCTCTAGAGATTGCCCCTCTCCAGAAAGGAAAAGTCCTCTAGAGAGGACACAAATCTCATCAGCACCTCCCTAATGTGGACAGAATTATTTGGCAGATTAGGGGATGTCCCTATTAGAAGGAGAGTGTACTATGCAATGTACTTACTTCTTTATTATGGTACTAGAAACACCTTATATAGTCCGTCACATGTGGTATAATGAAGGTCGTAGGTTCAAATCCAGTCTGACCCACAATTGCATAAAAGTTCCTGCATTTTGCACGGCTTGAGTTACCATGAGATTTGTGCAAAAAGAGGGCCAAATCACCAAACCTGAGTCAAATTGTATCATTTATAACTGAAGGTGTATGCCAAAAGAATCATATACTACAGGTCAATTGATTATTGTGTTTATTGATTATAGTGTTTATTGATTATAGTGTTTATTGATTATTGTATTTATTATGTTTATTATCCCATCAGAATATGAAGCTGCCACTTTTACGTTTGCATCATGTCAGTCACAAGTACAATGTAACTTGTACATGGCTTCAAAGATAATAGCAGTACCTATGTGTAGTTGTACCAATCACCTCAGGTTAGACTGAGCAGAATGCAGAATGATACCACAAAAAATCCCACATGCATACAGCGGCATAATTATACTGTTTCTATTGTGTTAGAACATGTATTAGTGCTAGAATATTCTAGTCACCCAGATATTACAATGAGACAAGCTTCAGATTAGACATTGTTTCCCCCAGGAGGTTTGAGTTATGCATATATATGTACATTGTGTGCATTGTGTAATCAAGCAACATTATGTAATCATGAACTCACTGTCACATGCTTATGACTGCATGCATGGTCCTGGAATGCACTGTCACTGAAAAAGTTAATTAGGTCATGTCCTGGGACAGCTTGTCAGCTTCTGGGCACACTATGTACACTGGAATGGTCTCTGCAGTGGGGGCTAGCAGACTTGGAACCCACTTTGATACCCCAGGCATGCCTTGACTTGCTAATGGGGTCTACAGAAGGAGAGTTCTCTCCTGGGAGATAAAGCTCCTGTCACACACAAAGGTAAGCCCTGCATACACATAAGGTAACACTTGGGGGTGAATTTGCATATTCATGAGGCTCAAGCATCAAGGACTTCCTACCGCGTATACTTTTTTCTTCAAGTTTTCGCAGTTTCTTCCTTTTGATTGGCTGCTGAACTTTTAGGTTAGAAAGTTGATTGGTGGGCTTGTCAGGTCTGAGGCATTGCTACAAAAGATCATTTGGGAATTGAAATGGATCTATTCATTTTGTGTGTTGAGTGGAAAATGTTTTTTTAAGCTATTATAAAACATACAGTGTATTATCAAGTCCACAAATGCTGAGGCAAATTATTTATGGGATGTTGGTTAAAAACAGCAATGGAGGGACTACAGGCCATGTCAGCAAGCTGGCATCAATCTTGCAGCATCTTAAGCTTCCATCAGATAAGAGCTGATGAAGTTTTTCACCATCATATCCTCCTAGCTATTGGCATGGGACAGCAGCTTGTGCCGTGCTTATCCGTTATGCCACGGAGGGCAGTTATCACACTGCCTATTCTGCCGTTCTCCCGGCACCGCTATACATCCCGGGTAAAGTTCTCTGCAAAAGCTTCTGCGTGACTGATCAGTGGCGGCCGCAGATGGCAAGACTTGCCTTTCCCAGCTTGTGATTATCGCTTTTGCCCCTTCCCTCTTGCACCCCGAATTCCACGGCGATGTGAGCCGCATTTTCAACGAGGCGAGCGAGCAGCATGGTGACACAAGCGACTCCTGTCGGTGCCACCGAGAAAGTGTGGTGACCGTCCACACTTGGGTCTGACAGGCATTGGGGGGGGGGGGGGGGGGTGAGTCATCCGCGCAAACCGCTTCATTTGGGCAGAATGGCAACATGGAAAAGGAGGAGGAAAAAACGGCCATAGACAGATTGCTTTAGGGTAGGGGGATGGCAGCAATTTCTTTATACTCCTAGGGAAGTTCTGGGACAGTGAGTCCAGCTTAACTAAGTTGGTGTGTGATATACAGATATAGAGCTTGGAAAAAGCTGCTATGTGAGATGTCTACAATTCAATAGATATCTTAATTTTCAGATATTCAAAGGAATAATGTTGCTATATATAGTGGTCCCTCTCTTAGTGGCCACTCTCAACAGAGGCCACCTTCTCTAATGTGGCCACAACTTTTTGGCCCTACTACTATGAATGCATTTACTTCTCCCTCTCGACAAAGGCCACCTGTCTAAGGTGGCCACAATTTCTTGGCAAATAGGGTGGCCTTATTAGAGGGGGACTACTGTACATGCATAACTGTTCTAAAACTTTGTTTTCATTGATATTTTGTATCTAAACTGCCTTATGATTCCTTTCTGGCTAAAGATGATGATTATAACATTATGGATAATATGGAATAGTGGACATCAGTTACACATTTAATATGTTTCTTCAAATAAAATAGTAGAGCAGAGGCTAAGAAAAAGGAGCAATTTAAACTACTCTGGTGTCCATCACTCATAAAACAAGAATGTAATTATATGTACAGTGTACCGGTACAAAGATTTTTTGTACAGTGGAACTTCAGATTTAAGTCACCCACAGCAGAGGCAAAAAAAAACAACAGGTGGTCTCTGATGGCAGTGGTCTTTCAAGACAGGTTTCACTGTATAACCTTTGGTAGTCTCATGTAATGGTCCTAATTCCCAGAGGTTTTTGTATTTCAAGGGTGACGGCAGGTTTCACTGTAATACACCACTCTGATCAAGCTGAATCACAACTTCCGTTTGCCGTTAAATCCAGTGACTTTTCATAATCATTGATAATCTAATTTCAGAAATCTCGCTTGTTCATATAAAGCTGTCCTCCGCACTGGCCCATACTGTCCATTTATGCCCTTGATGGATGGGTGGCCACTTGTTATAAAATTAGAGATCCAGTTAATCAGATTAATATTCTGTCAGAAGGGAGCCTTTAAGGTCTGTCTGCGTGAGTCATAATGTTTGGGCTGTTTATATGCTAAGATGCTGATGTCCCTCTTGCCTGGCTCTTAGACTGTTAGCTTTGGAAGAATGAGTGGTAGCAAGAGAAGATAGCTAGAACTAAAGCTATCAGCTATTGCTTGTACCACATACATGTACCCATTGGTTCTTGGTAAATGAATGTCAACATCTTCCGTTAGGTAACAGTTTACTTCAAAAGATGAAATTCCTTTCAATACATGAACATGTTTGAACACCTTGATCAAAGTCCAAATTGAGCAAATATTTAACCCCAGAAAGTCCACTCAAACTTGTGAGGTCTCTTAGGCGTAAGGTGAAAAATACAAATCTAACTACATGTTTAAAAGTTCAAGCATTGCTCCTCTCCCCTCTGTCATTGAGTCCTTACAAAAATGGGGAGTGATGTTAAAGGGTGACTGCTGCAGTAAAAACTGTATTTAAAGACCGCCCTATTAGCCATAAAATTTGGTCTGTCGACAGGTGGTCTTTGGTAACAGGTTGAATTTCACTAAAATCTAGGAATTTCTGACAGAACTGCGGTCTTTCAAAACAGGCAGTGTCTGTGATGACAGTTGTCTGTCAAGACAGGTTTCACTGTATTAAGCATGGCCATGCTCTAGTAAGTATACTACTGTGTGGATTCTATGGGGCTTTATAATGCAGTGTCTCAGCCTTTGGCTGATGGGGCTAAAATCCAGGGAACATTGGAAATATAGTGTTTCCTAGTATGTTATCAATTTCGATTGTGTGGATGTCACTTATATCATGAGATATTTATGCACGTCTTGAAGCACCATTAGTAGTAATAATGACCTTTTACAACTCCCTAAAGTCGATTTATCTGGAATGGGTCATACTTGTACATGCCAGGATAATAATAATGATCTTTTACAACTTTCTAAAGTCTATTTATCTGGAATGGTCATACTTGTACATGCCAGGATAAATCTTTCTTAGCTCTGCTTGACTTACTGTCTTGGTGTGCTCGTCCGTTGTCCATCCATTCGTCATCTGTATTTAACTCACATTTCTCACAAAAACCATCATGGATCTAGACCAAACTTTGTGGCATTAAGCTACCAATGTGCAATATCGCCAGACCATATTTTTTCTTTCAAAATTTTCAGTTTTCAAATTTTTACAATTTTTAGCTCTGCTTGACTATGTCAGCAGAGCTCATGAAATCGCAATTTGTCCGTCGTCCGTCGTCCGTCCGTCCGTCCGTCCGTCCGTCCGTCGTCCGTCGTCCGTCCG
>JAAUYG010294862.1_pt1 | contig 11863 bp, 7 predicted proteins | sample 7278091 | NCBI WGS metagenome assembly JAAUYG01 (sample SAMN14350201, study PRJNA611818) | marine sediment metagenome | isolation source: surface marine sediment (0.6m) | place: French Polynesia: Moorea | collected 2018-08 | reverse complement strand
GTGGCCGGGAGCCACGGCAGAGAGTTATGGTTTGATACCTCACGGTGAGAATATATAAATTCATGCGAATTTATGAAATTCTCACCGTGAGGTGTCAAACCGTAACTCGACCCTCTGCTATGTAAGGCCTCTTCCCTCCCTCCCCAAGTTCCGGGGATAGGGTCCTCAATTTACTGTCCAGCTCGTCTGGATCTTCGTTTAAAACTGAATTATTGCCCTACAACAATGCCTATAGTTTTTGGCTGTGGCAAGCTACGCTTGGCCCCCTTTCATTTGGGATACACCCTCTTCGGTGGCTCAAAGGTGCCATGTATCTTCTCTCATTGGACACCCTTTGGAGGTCCCATTTCAGGCCTTACAGGGGTACTTCATGACCAGGTTGGCTGGGTCATTTCATTTTCAGACGGCTAGGGGTCCGTGGCCAGGAGCCATGGCATAAAGTTACGGTTTGACACCTCACTGTGAGAATATATAAGTTCGTGCGAATTTACTAAATGTTCCTGTCTTCTTGGCTTAAAACAGGAAAGGAGAAAAGTGCCATCGGGGTTGTCACATGTGTTTCAAGAGAAGAATTTTGATTTATCTAGCCATGTAGATTTATCTAGCAGTGTAATTTGTAATTTGGAGTTGAAGTTTCGTGGGTTTTCAATCTTTTTTTAAATAAACAGTATTATGATCTTAGGTGAGCTTGACTGAACGGTAAGAAAATCGGCTGCATTATAATAATGTTTCTTATGTTGTAACCTTGGGTTTTCATTTTAGATCCTACCTATAATTCGTCGAAAATCTAAATTTGGACTCGGCTACTCAGCAGCACCAGCGCAGCAGCAGCAACAGCTAACCAAGCAGCAGCGGGTGGAAGCAAGGAAGTTAAAGAAGAAAATGAAAAAGGAGAAGAAACTAGAGAACAATCAGGGAGATCCGTAAGTTCTGATCATGACTGGGGCTTTCAAAAATACTCAAGTCTTAAGTTTTGACTTGAGTCTGGTTTTCAGCCAATCACATTGCACGAATTTTACCTAAGTATGTTGAAGAACTCCGGCTCAGGAGGTTGTGCTTTATTTTTCATTGTATTGTAAAGTGGCTCTTCAGCATTCATCATTAAGACGTTTGTTATCTGCTGTGCGTGAGCAGCATAAGGCTTGACTGTGTGCAAGAATTGTTTAGAGCCCTGCTTCATGTCTGATTCCACTACAGACTGCTAAATTTGCTATAGGAAACCACTGTCTAGGTTTTTGGCAGTGTTACAGACTGGGGGTTAAATTGGATGTAAATAAACATATAGGTCATGGAATGGTTTGGTGGCCAATCTGTAAGTGGTAATTTGCAGAAAATTGTACTAGATACTGAATAATTCAGGTAATTGTGAGTCTGAGAATATGACTGCTTCTGTCAGTTTTACCCACAAAAGGGTCAGTTTGGACAAGTGTGTTTTTCGGATGTAGCCAGTTGTTCAAATTAGGCACAACAACTCCCCAGATTTTTACCCGTGCACACATACAATCATTGTAATCCCCTCTTTGTTTGTTGCAGATGGGGATTAATGCAGCTGGGTCGACTAGGGAGGTTTAAGAAACAACCCGCCAAACTAGAGAATATAGCTTACAGAGGACTCAGCCAGCCACAGAGACGGCATTGCCAGAGAATGGCAAAGTGGATCCGTCTTCTGAGGGACGAGGTTGTGTTGCTGAGGGAAGCTCGCGCTAAGTGTCCGACATGTTCACAATCTGGGGATACAGAGTACTTTGCAGCACTCGCACAGACAGGTGTCAGGGAAGGAGGCTCATCTACTGCCCCTTCCTCAGCAGTGCTGGCACAGTCAGAGGTACAAAAACCAGAGGTTAACATGGTGGACTCTGATGACAGTTACGACAGCGATGTGGAGATACTGTTCAACACGGAAAATGACCAGCCCCCTGGCACACCTGTCTTAATAAGTAGTGACAGTGATGACGCTGCTGATGACGCCGAGTATTACAGCAGCGGTTCAGAGAGTCCAAGCTTCAAAGACAAGTCACGTGATCGAGCAGCTGACCCGCCGCAGTCAATCACAGACACAGGTAAACAGTCGGGAGCCACAGCTAGCAGCAGCGATAAAAGGTCATATCAGGCTCACTCAATGTTACCATACAGTACTGGCACTACCGTTTCGTCTTCAGCAGCGCAACAACAACAAGTAACGAATTACAATAACTCTTCACTCCCCAGGACAGACAATGCTTTTACATACCCTGCACAAAGAGAAGATGTTGGCTATGTTATGGAATACGGCCGATCTGCCCTTCCCACCAACCCGGCCTCCAGCCATCTCTACACTAGCACCCCAGCCTACACCAGACAAATGGATGGATATCTAGGGTCACGTCAATGACTTGCGTCTGGTGTTGGTGAAATAACTGGTATGATAACTATTTTGTTAACTAATGTTCAGTGCAACCCTCCCATTAAGAATTTAAGACCACCCTGGAATATGACCACCCCACCATTAAGACCTCTAGTACAGTGATCCCTGCTAAAGGACACTTGCCACCGGACACCTCTCTAATAAGGACAGAATTATTTGGTAGTAAGTACTGTGAATGCATGTGGTGCTCCCTCTCTCCAAAGGACACCTCTCTAATGAGGACAAAAATATTCGGCGGAAGGGGTGTCCCTATTAGAGGAGGACTGCTGTACTGGATATAACCAGAATTTACACCACCAATACTAGTTTGTTTCAGAAGTAAAACCAACCTCAGAAAAATAAGACAACTTTGGTTTTTACCATGGGTGGTCTTTATTCGACGCTTCCACTGTGCATAAAACAAGAGAATATAAAAAATGTGCCAAGAGGCTTTAGACTGCCAGTAAACACCAACAACAATGTTCTAATGTATGTTGCTTATACTCGCGGTTCATAGAAAACCATAGCATTATCACCCTGGCCTTACTGGCAAGATAAGTCTTGAATTATTAAGATCACAATGTATTCAAGAATTGCAAGGTATTGTGGAAGTATATGAAGCCTAAATGAAAATGATTGCTTTTAAAATTTGTTTTAAGTTTCCTCACATAACCCTATGTGAGCATACTGTAACATGTATTGGTATTGCATACACAATTAATACAGTTGTTATTCTTGTTGTTAAGACATAAGATATATGATCTCACAAGTTGTAATTCTCTTTGGTTTGATCCAAAAGCTCGATGGTGAAAATAATTGTCAGTAAGAGTAGACACGCTTTTGCAAAATGTGTAAATACTGTGCTGTGAAAAAATTCTGTGATTTTTGTTAGAACATGTAGAAGCCACTAACAGTTCTTGTAAGGAATTTATTCTATATATACATACATGTATATACACACATATATAGATATATGAGTGTTATAAGCGCACTGTTGACATGGAATGATGCTAGAGGCATGGTTATTGAAGAAGGGAAGAAATGTTTAGCATATGGTAAAATGTATTTGAATGTTTTGGTTCACGTTATTATTTGAAAATGGTGCCAAATCTTCCGGACACTACTTTTCATGGTTTTGGTTCATAAGAGTTTCAACTAGAAATTTGTTCCAACTCCACATTTATGTAATTATGGATTATAGCTGTACAAGTTCACTGACCTCTTTTTGTAGGGACTCCCCACTGCATGCTGGCTGAGCTTGCTATTCAGGCATGGCAGTGGCAAGTACATACAACAAGAAATGTTGAACATGTTTGATAAAATGCCACTATTGTTGTATACCCAGTACTTTATTTTAAGCAAATGTTTTAGACATAACATTGCTCTGAATGTACTTCCTTGTCATGGTTTGTGTGCATTGCAACACCCTATGACTTTGCTGACACAGCTAGAATTAAAAAATAGAATATGTTAAGATAGACGACCTGCACTTCTGCTGTTTGCTGGAAAACTGAGCCGGAGTTATCGTGTAATATACATAAGTCATGGTGCAGTTAACCAATTTCTCTTACAATCAGTCCAGTGGTAAGAATAAGAGATTTTGCAGGTATTGTATGCAGGTACAGACGTGTGCTGTGGTCATGGTAAAAGCTGTGCATTTGACTCCGGCCTTCTACTCATACATGTAATCTGGCAAATCAGTCGGTCTTCTTACCAATTAATACTGCTCAGCTTAGTGGGTTGACTGTTGTAATTGTATCAAATATAAAGTCCTGTCCAGTCTTGAATAAACAAATACAAAATAATAAATACTCCATGACTGTGCACAAGATGAAGGAAGTACAGTTGATAAGAACTCCTATTGCTTGACATTTCTGCTGCCCAGTGTGTTATGTTGAGAAAACTGACTTCAGTGGTAGTTACCCTTTTACATTTGTATATACATCACATAGCAGTAGCTCGAATAACATTCTATGATATAACGTAATGTGCATGGGTTTCAAAACTGGCTTCACCATTGGCTGATAATATCCTCTTTGCTACACCAAAGATTGGAAAATATTGCAGATCAGTAAAAGCGGCTGAATAACTGATGTATTGTGCAACTTGTACCATGTGTACTAGTTTGGCTTAATATTTTGGAACCTGGAGATTCAGTTGTATGGTTTCTAAAATATTTTACACAGTTGATTATAGAAGTCACAGATTCTTATGGAAGTTTGTATGAGTTTCATAAGTGTGTCTGTATGTTGTGTGTGTGTCTTGAATTAAACATACAGGGAAGTTAAACTGGCATTTAAACGATAACTCTGCATGATGTAGGTGCTTGGAGGTTTCCCTTGTAGTATGAAAATAGTATAAAGACTTTTTTCCGGTTATTCTAAGGTATTCTGTACTCAAATAATCTGAATTCTAGACATTGGCTCACATTTAATACTTCCAATATAGATCTGTGCACAGTGTACATTGTCTACCCTTTCCCAATAGCTATACTAGGTGGAGGTCATAAGTTGGATATATGTAAGAATGTTAGAAGCAAAGCATCCTGTAAAAGTGAGGCTGCAAGTTGATTTCACAGCTTGAAGTGTATTATGTTGCCAGAAGTGCTGGAATAAAAAAAGTTTTTGAAAACTTTTGAGTGTAACACTGCATCTTGATGGTCTTCAAAGACCACACTTACTTGGCCTATACGCCTGTATTTCAGTACAACTGAGCCTGAATCAAAACCAAATCAAGGCTTCAAGACCCAACAGTCTTGTACTCAGCAACTCTGTTCATAGCTAAATTACACATTCAATTTCAACTTCAGAGACAAGAATTATTCAAATGATGGTATATAGTTGGAAGTTAAGGAACTATGCCTTTGTAGTTTCTCACTCTGTAGTCATGAGGAACTATTCAAATTTTACCTCTACTGAAGTTGTTGCATAACTTGAAATTTAGGAAGTTGAAATTGACAAAGTATAAATTGTCCCTAATAAGGAACAATGATTTCAAAATCTGATCTACCCAGGTCTAATAGTGTACACAACACCCCCCCCCCCCCCTCCCTTTGAAAAGCAGCTGTACTTCAGATATAGATCCACCTGTGCCTTTTGAGTTGACGCCATCAAGGACAGTTCCCCAGGTACTTAACCTCAAAAGCAGTATGTCTGAATTCCCTATATACCACATATACGCCCCAGACAAAATGTATACATGTGATACAAATGTTTTAACTACTAACCAAGGAGGGACACGTTAAATTCATTACTTACATTGATAAGGAAAAGGTGTTCTCTTTTCATGTTAACTTTGGCCTAAGGCCACACTGATTCTCCAAAGATCGAGAAAATGGCTTCAGTTCAGGACAGTTCAAGGTTACTGTGCCATTTTAGAGATGTACAATATTGGGGGAGGGGGGGGGGGGGGTAATGAAATATGTCTCCTGGCTTAAGTATGCGCCAGTCTGGTCATAATTAATTTACATGTACTTCAAAAAGCATTTACTGGGATTAAGCTCTTGCATAAGTTTCAACATGATCGTATTACCATACCAGCCAAGTTTTCCACATGAGTACTAGTTGGGTACCCAAACACTAAAAGTTTCAGGTAATTGGCCCTGTGGTTAGTCGATGTAACTGGCTTATTATAGAGGTAGAGTGTACACCCAGGAATTACAGCCGAGCAACCAAGCAGAGCCACATGCACCGACCACTCTCATCTCTGGCTTCTAATGATCAGCACTTACCTGGCAGTCAGTGATTCAGGTTTTATGGATCTGGATCTGGATAAGTAATCTATAATCTCCTGCAGGAGTATCACACAGATGAAACAGATATTTTACGGACTTTATGGAATTTTCCATGTCCTTAATTGGATTCGTGTGAGTACTTTGGTCATTCTTGTACAGTGGTTGTATCTCCACTCTACTATCAGGTGTGGGCTTTTCATCTTTCCATTTAATGGAGGGTCTCGTGTCTGTGGGGTCACTGGCTGTGGCTGCGATCTTGGCTTTTTATTTATAGACCACCTCTAATTCAGAATCGTCCCACACGAGGGAGTGGAAGAGATCATCCTGGTAGTCGTGCATCCTCCCTTCCCTCATACACCCTCCCCGCATTTCCGCCTGCCTAAGAAAAAAGGTACAGGTCAATCCTTGGTGCAGCTCAGTAATGCTGACTCCCATTCCACATCCCAACCCGACTCTAGCACATAACCTAGAGCTCCATCTCACAATCGCCAACACCCCCATCCCCGTTCTTGGAAGATACTTTATCCTTCTTTGGCCTACTTGAGTTTGGGTTCTTTTAAACGTTCGTGTTCTAACTCATCATTGACGAATAGGCATGCCAAATCCTGTCACCTCTCCTCCAAGGGTAAACGGAGTTCTGTCACAGTCTCATCTAAATTTGGTTCTGTTCTTCCCTCCTATTCTGGTCTCAAAGACCCAGGAGCAGCTGTGGGGCAACCTACTAGTGTCGTCATGAGGCATCCTATGGCACCTGGTGACATCTTATTCCAGTCATCATGAAGGCTCACGTGGTCGTCCCCGAACAGGCAAGGATACAGAGGCAGCCACATCAGCAGGCTCTCACTGCCCAGGAGGGGGCTCACCCAGTGACCTGGAAGGAGAGGGAGTCTTGTCGCCATTCCAGTTTGTTAGAGGCTCTGGCAATGTTCAGGATTCTCAGAATCTTCAAGCCAAGTCTCCAGAAGGAAGTCAACCTTGTACAGACTGACAACACCATGGTCCTGTCTCACTCCAACAGGCTGGGAGGGACCAGATTCCACTGGTTCAACCACATATTTCAGGAGGTCACTCTTTGTTGTCTAAGCAGGGAAACCACCCTTTGGGCTGTCCATCTGGCAGATTGTGACAAGGTAGATACAGACCTCTCGTATGAATTGAACGAGTATTAGAGAAGTTGAGTGGTCTCTCAATCAGAGGATAACTGGTCTTTTCATTTTGGTGTTGTTGGAGTCCCTTGGTAGAGTTCTTCATGACACAGGCCAATATGAAAGTTTGTATGTTTTACAGTTGAGTCTTGGAACACTTGGGCTGTCGGGCTGATGCTCTGCAGGCCGCCTCGTCCAGAGGTCTACTTTACATATACCCACCATTGCCACTGCTTCATCTAGTGCTACACCATAATTATAGCAATGGAGGGAGTGGAAGCCATAGCCATTCTTCCGTGGGGGTGGTCATGGTGGTATCCACGGGTTCTGAGCCTGTGGGTGGACCTTCAAATGCTTCTTTCAGGCCGTCGAGACCTCTTGTGGGATCCTAATGGGGAGTTACACTCGAATCTCTACAGAACCTGGTTGGATGCTTGATGGCTCTGTGGTAGACCCTCCAGTTCAGGCCTGGCTGCACAGACCATCTGTGCTTCTAAGAGGTCAGGAAATGCACGATTTTCATGATACCAACCAGGTGGCAGTTTTCTCTCGTTCATGCTAGGGAAGGGATACCCTCCTACTCAAGTCAGTCCTAGATCCTTAGGGGCACATTTCTTCTATTCAGCTCAAGCATAACAGGATTATTACCCATGTGTGTGTGCTTAGCTTGTATTTGGGCAAGCTGGACTCCAAGTGAGTGGGTATTCATCCTCTTCCTTTGGCCTAGGCTACAGGTCGCAAGATGTGCTTTTCTCTCAGTAAATGACGGTGTCCCGCTGGGATTTGGAGGTGGTTTAGTATGCTTGATGGATAAACTGTTTGAGCCATTTGGATAGAGTGGAGCTGAAGTTTCTGATGTGCAACATTCTTTTCTGGGTAGCTATTGCCTCTGTGTGCTGGATTTTCGATGGACCCTCCTTTCCTGATTGGAAGGTCACATTCGTTTGACCCTGCACGTGGCTTCATTCCTAATGTGCATACGGAAGCAGCCTTTTTTGTTAATATTCTACCTCAGCTCTTCTACCCAGATCCTCAGAGTCAGATGGAGCGAATCTTCCACCTTATAGAACTAGCCTATGTGCAGAGTGAGGGCTTTGAAGATCTATTCGGATCGAACTGAAGAAATCCGTCGTAGAACAGAACCTTGTTTTTTAATTGAGCCTGCCAAGGATCCCTCAGCATATCTCTTAAGGTGACGCTTAGCTATTGTGTGACAGAGGCAATTCGCCTTGCCTATAGCGTCCTCGACCTTGAGAACGAGATTGTTTGGGCTAACCCCTACTTGGTTAGGAGTGTGGCATCATGTTGGGTGGCGATTGCTATAGACATTTGCCAGGCCGCTACCTGGCTTTTTGAGCTTTTTTGCTCCTCAAATGCTGAAAGCAGCCACAAGTGGGCATGTAAAGTAGCAGGCTAATTAAGATCCATCACCCCTTCTTCCCTTTGAACGTTTTTGTCTAGGTACCTTATCTCATTGACGGGATGTGTAAATTGGGATTTTGCATAGCAGGTGGGCTTTTTATCCTCTACGCTAACTGCACACTTCGTGGCTTCCTTTGTCGCCGTTTTGCCTCTTGAGGTTGTTTGTGTCACATGCACCTTGTCTTCCATCATGTTTTCCCAGTCCTCTTCCTGGGTGGGTCAGACTGCGCCAGTCCAGTCGTGGTTCCCCCAGGGTCACCCAGGATTTTGGAACGTTGCTTCCTCTCCTCTGTGCGTCGCCTGCCTTTTGGAGTGGCAGCCTTAGCTAGCCTTCCTTTGACGCCTATTCTATTTCTGGCCAGCCCCCTTCTTTTTCTTCCCCCAACACAAGCCTGGGATCTTCGGTTTGCTTTCCTATCAATGTTTACTAGTAATATATGGCATGACTCTGTTCCTTTACAAGATATAAGGCTTCAAAATCTTGACCTTGACCTTTCAACGTCACTCAAGGTCAAATATGATGGTATCATTGGACTCGTCATATATATAAAATGTCACATAAAATGTCATATAAAATGTGTAGAAAGTCAATTGTTTCTATATAAAATGTCGTTAAAAATCGGTAACTCAAAAAATTTTTTAAATCCCAAAGTAGATTTGTGAGGACCATTAAAAAGTCAGGACAGGTTTCAAAAACAGAAGTGAAAAATCCGACTGCCCCAACTGGCGAGGAATCACGTACCGTGCTCTCCAGTCTCCACGGCACGATTACGCCGACACCAACTGATCTAAGTGATACACAGCTCATCTTAGACGCCTTCACTTTAATAACAAAACACTGTCTTTGCGTAAAACATAACTTGCAGCTCTGCCCAAGAACGTCTATTAGGTAAAGACAAGCGTGCCAAAAAATGGTGTCGTATTAAAGTTTTCTATTTTTACACTCGTTGGATCAAGTTATCATTTGGCGTGAGGCATCTATCGGAACAGGCAGAATTGCACCCTCATATAAATACTACGCTATCCTAGCTCGACACGAGACCATTGGTTGGATCGACGCTAATTTTAAGGATTAGCGGAGGATAGTAGTTATCGACATCTCTGACCGTTATATTCCTATTTACTATTTCAATTTCAATATTTTTCATTTTCTAGAACAACGGACTAAATGGCACTAAAGTTCATATGATATTATGGCATTATGCCGTTGTTTTTCGTTTGCTAGGCATGCAGGCTCTCCGGCCAAAACGTTGGTAAAATAATTGTAAAAAAACCCTGATATATCAAAAATTTTATTTTTGGTAATTTTTGTCTGTTTTCACCGCTTAACATGATATTTAATGGGGAACTTGTGAAAATGTGAAATATCTGTAAACGGGTCTGCCTTAGAACGAAACAGACAAAAATATTGACCTCGAGGGACCAAGGCCATTCTGAGATCAGGCGATGCATTCCTAATCTTTAATATCGCGAAAATGGCTACATAGTCGTACAGGAAAACAGATTAAAAGTGTGGATCTCCGACTCGGTAATGTTTGGTGTACACAGGGTACTTGAAATTTTGTTTTCAAAAATACGATTTTCAAAAGGCTACCATAAGGTTATAATTCTCTTATAACCAAACTTATAGATGTTCCCTGTGACAGTCCACACTAAAAGCTTACTTTTTTATGCCAGGACACAAACATTGGAGCGTAGTGAGCATAATTTTTGTTTTCTTTTTAAAGAGCTTGGTGATTGCCAGTTATTTGCATTAAAATTTTAATTATCCTTGTGTTTTTCAATGTCATTCTGCGGTCATCCGGTGTATTGTTTGAAAAGCACTTAATCACTTCTACAGCAAGGTACATGTAGATGACAACTTGGGTTTATAGGTTTATTTTAATGTGTAGTGTACATGTCCACGAGGGGGGGGGGGGGTTCACGGCAACTCCACAACTCCTGATCTGTTGCTGGGAGCTAGGTAAGCCTTCATTCATCATCATTCTTAACACTGAAAAGTAAAGCCGAAAAGTCTGACTGTTTCAAATATTGCGACAGATCATGGAACGTCTCCGACCGAGCCGGCAGCAAGAGTTTTAACCCCCATGTGCCGGGTAAAATGTGGAAAATGTAAAATCTGTAACTGGAACATTTACAATTTATGAGATATTGCAACCAATTCCATCCAAATTTTCATCCACACAAGCAAACACGACGAGATATTAGCTGGCGCATGTGCATCACATGTCTAACATCTTGGTCATGTGGCAAGTTTTGATAATTGTATGGCACCAGCCTTGCAATTTTAACACGGGCGTCAACTGGAAATCAGAATTCAAAGAATATCTCATGAACTGCAGTCGTAGAACGGGTAGTGCAAAATTTGTGTCTCATTGGGTCCTATAATTTAGCACCAATGTGTGACCTGGATTGAGACATGGATATGTCAGTATCATTCCTTTGAACGACGTTGTTGAAAATCGGCACGTTACATGTATCTCTACAGAGGCTGAGCTGCGTTTCTAGTTAGTAAACTGTGGCCGTCGTACTTTAAGACACGTCAGGGTCATTCCGGTGCCATATCCCGTGTACATTTCGAAATCGGCTCATGGGAGCTGGAACACCGCTGTTTATAGATCACAAAGAAAGAAAATGTGAAGCTCTGCACGGTCCTAACAGCAGAGGTATTTTAAAGCTTCAACTTCAAGTTCATTTTAGCTCTGCTTGACTATGTCAGCAGAGCTGTCCGTTGTTCACAGCTGGTTGTTCGTCCGTGTCGCAAATATCTATACCTAATGCATGGATTTCTTTCAAATTTTAGCTGTTGCTTCTTCTGGCAAAAAACACGTTTTCCATGTTTTTGCCTTCGTTAAAATCACACCACATGAAGGCAATAAATAAGTAAATAAATAAATAAATAAATAAATAAATAAATAAATAAATAAATAAATCAATCAATCAATAAATAAATAAATAAATAAATAAATAAATAAATAAATAAATAAATAAATAAAACCCTAGTCCTACAAATCGCAGCCAGAAGTTTTCAAAGTTTCCTGAATTTTTCTTCTCATTTGTTCTCATAAAACTACGTTTGGGACTTTTTGAAAATTTCGATTTTAACGTATTTTTAGCTCCCGAGCTACTGTCATGGCGCAGGCGTCCGTCGTCCGTCCGTCCGTCCGTTATCCGTAAACT
>JAAUYG010063141.1_pt1 | contig 11863 bp, 10 predicted proteins | sample 7278091 | NCBI WGS metagenome assembly JAAUYG01 (sample SAMN14350201, study PRJNA611818) | marine sediment metagenome | isolation source: surface marine sediment (0.6m) | place: French Polynesia: Moorea | collected 2018-08 | reverse complement strand
GGTTTGCTTTGCATCCTGAGCTTCAATCGAGATGAGCATTAGTGTACAGATGCTCAGATCATTACTCAACAGCATTATGTTCTGACCATTGTTAAATTCTTTCGGGGGATGAAAATACCCAAAGTCTAAACTGTGATCCCTTAATTTTTTTGAGCAGTGTACAAACTGGCACCAGCATGCAAAACTGTAAACGCGTTCATATACATGTACATCAGGTAAGCACGTCGGCTTTAATGTGTGTAATAATGTAAGTGCATAGAATACGTATTAGCTAAACTACCGACGGACGCACTAGAGGCACTGACCAGGGGTGCTGGATATCAACAGCGTAAAAGAGTTAACCACAAAGCAGTGTCGGGTTATCCCCCAGTGAGGTCATCCCAGTAATCTAAGTACCAAACGGAGCTTGAACCTGAACCTTAAAATAAGGATCCCATTACCACACACCCCAAGGAGAAGCAAGACTGGGGGTACACCAGAGCTTTATTTTGTAGTCCCCACTTGCCTCATATCGCCCTTTAGCAACTCACCCTGACGATCAGGTTTGCGTTTAGTGACCATTTACATGTAGCTGACGTGAAAGACTCCAATTTTGATATTTTAGGGCAAAAACGACTGTCACATCTGCCTGTCAAGAGTTCTAAACAGTATCAAAATATATCACATTGTAAAACATCATTTAGAATATGATGTCCCTGAAGCATACTTCTCTATTAACGTTATGTGACAATATGTTTAAAGGTCGCGAAGGTTAATCGCGACACCACATTCTGCTAGTAGCTAAAGCATTTCCTAATGGTATTTTGTGGTAACATAAGTAATCCTTGTGAGCTATAGGTCCTGGGCTGTATGACTTAAAGCTTAACGTGTAATAACCTTTATTCTGAATATATGATCAGCGTTAATAAAGTTCCAGTGTAAAAAAGCATTATGAAATCGGATATTTAACTAACTTAACGTTAGTGTTTAGGACAAACTCAGCCTCATAATGCATCAATGATTGATGAGTAGCTGCTAGACGTTGACGTTGTACGATTTCGATTGTGACTGTCCAATGTCAACAAACTAAGGTACATTACAGGGTCACCTCTCATATTCTATGCTAAACGAAGCTCCAAGATGCATAGTTTGAGGGCCGCAGAAGAATTCTAATATTTCAAATTGGGACCCATGTTAAATATCCTCCACTGGCGATCATTACGAATTTTCGAATTTTCATTGATGTTCATCACGTTTACATGTACGAAATTTCATAGTTTTGATGTCAAGAAACAGATGTTTGGGAATACACCGAAGATAAAAAAGAAAGGGTTGGATAATATATTCTGGCTATATGGTTCTCTGTTAACGAGAATTTTAACATCGCGAAAATTCGAAGGTGCATCCTACGGGAAAAACAATAATCAAACATTATTTTGTGAACTTTGGGAAAACAAGATCAATAGAGTTTAACAGGAGATAGCGACAGGAAGTTTAGGGCCCATGCAAGGTTGATGTGAAACTAACTCGCGTTTATACGATGACGGACGCCATTGGTTCTGCTAATACTTTATTTCTGCGGTGTTAGGCAAAGCGAAAACAAAACCACACACGCAAGATTTTAATTGGGTAAATCACTTTCCATCGATTTGACCATTTGGAGTTGGAGAGACTGTTGTTTATGTACAGTTTTAGTTAAGCAGATCTTGTACCACATTAAAATACGCAAATTTCCTTTTATTGCGGGGATATACATTGTAGCTATACCAGAGCGTCGTTCAATTGAGAAAGAACATACCTTGGCGTTGAAATCTGACAACGTTGTTAACGCTCAGTACCTAATCACGGACAACAGGCAACAAACCAATTACCGGCCATGCGGCATGGCTGATCATTTCAAATTTTATGACTTGTCCTTAAAATCGGTAAAATGACACACATTTCAATATATTTGTCTACATGTAAGATGTCTACATGTAAGATAATCAATATTGGGATATTACATGGCAGAAGTTTTTCATTGTACGAGTACGTTTCCTTACTCCGAGTACGTTTTTCTTACTCCTTTAGATTCCTATAAAACACATGTATACGGCATCACCCAAAGCCAAACGTTTAGTCATCGCCATTTGAAAACTTACACTGTGTAGTCGTTGTTGGAGGAGCTGCGGTTGTTGCTGGAGGCGCGGTCTCTGAAACGGACAGGGCCAAGCGGAATAAACTGTCTTAATGTGACATAAACGTCTGATTTTCAATCGAAAAGCAAAGTTTGGTGTTGACTAAGTTTAAATTTAAGTCTAAGCAACAGGGAAAGTAAGGTACTACAAAAAGACCGCGTACACATTTTGAATAACCAAATGCCACATGCAGATACGTACACACATAGATACATAGATACTTGCATGCATACATACATACATACATACATACATACATACATACATACATACATACATACATACATACATACAGACAGACAGACAGACAGACAGACAGACAGACAGACATACAAATGTATATACAGTAAAACCCTGTGTCTTTGTGCATCTTGTCCTTAAAATTGTAGTGGAACAGATTTGAACCTTTTCCGTTAAAGAAAAGGGTTATTCAGCTGAATCAGAACATTCTGGTACAGCAAGTTAACCGCTATTTCGCCGAGGCATCTTGCGGGGTGGTGTTTCTTGTATTGTGTATTCATGCATGTTGGATTATAGACGTGCCTACACAAACAGCGTAGTGACGGAAATACAGCCCGTGACAGCGTGTTATTGCACGTGACAGACAGAATTGCGTTGGTTCTCGTACTTCATTACATTGTCCAAAATGCGGTATCCGAGGGTCAGAAGCGCGCTAACTCAGGCTTTTCGATACTGGCTGCCAGTGGGTGTGGACTGCAATGGTGAAGCAGTAGTAGTTGCTCGAAGCTCCACTTAACTACCAGTTCCTCCCGAGTGTTTCATTAATTTCATTAAGCTGACACTGGTTGGTGTGTCGTGGTTCACATAAATGCTTCCAATTGTAAAAAAAATGAGAATGAAGAATGTATGTACTACGAATTTGTACGCATGCTAAAATATACCAAAGACCAAAGTGGCGAAAAAAAAACTTGTGACTACTTTAGCACTTATAATCTTCACAGCCGATGTCTTTTTTCACAGATCGACCTCATTTCCGGCTAGCTGGACCAGACGACATTGGCTGTTGACTTAAAAGTTGTGCTTTGATACCCTTTGTTGTTGACCATGAACTGTTGTCGAGGGACACTTTTAAAAGTCAAACTTGATTTATTGCATCAGGCATTTCTAAACCGACAGTATTGGAAACTAAATTTGCAATATTGTCACCGTAGTTTAACACACTTTGTTAAATGAATTAAGGTTTAGTAATATATTAAAAATTACTCCAAAGGACCCATTAGGCTGCTTTGTTCGTTTATGGACTTTGCTTCGGGACATAAGCAATAAAATACAAGTTTAAGTTTAAATGTGCCTTAGACATAATGTCTAGTAGCGCCTTGGCCGAACGGTATTAGTCGTTTGGCTTCCCATCGATGGGTGAAGAGTTCGAATATAGCCTGAGACACTTAAATCTCTCACCTCACGCAGTTAGCCGGGCATCACTTTGAGCAGAAACATCATAAATCGGAACATTTCATTTCATTGTAGTAAAATATATCTCTTTGAAAGGTATATTTGTAATAAACTTTGATTCCTGTGTCGGTTAGCCAGCATCGAGCAAAAACGTGGCCAATTTACATGATTTAGCGAAGCAGTCGTGTCGTATGACTTAATACTAGCATTTAAGTTTTTGTCATTAAAATTGTATTTCTTTAATTGTTGCATATTATTGTACCCCTTTATATATTATACCCGCTGGTATAATATAATACCAGCGTAAAGGCTGTATTATTACTGTCGTACTCACGACAGGTGCTTCCTGTGTACCCGTTCACACACAGGCACTTCGGGGCGTTCGTTGATGCACTTATGGACTGCTTGACGCAGACTCCTCCGTTCTGACATGGGCTTGAACTGCAAGGATCGCCACCTGGGAGACATATATGTATGCAGTAGTAGTAGTAGTAGTAGTAAGTAGTAGTAGTAGTAGTAGTAGTAGTAGTAGTAGTAGTAGTAGTAGTAGTAGTAGTAGAACGAGGCAGGCACATGAAGTGACAACACTTCCCAGGAATTCCAGAATCAGAATACCCGCCGGCAAACGCGATTTATAATGTTGCTTGGATACAAGTATGGCTGATATAGAGTGGCCTAGCCTTTCAAGGTAGTCCAGCATCAATTCTAGTAATACCTCTGGGCTCGCAATATTATTACCCCTTGATTTTCAACGATATATAAAAGATTTCGACTAGTTTCTGACATATATATGCACTTAGAATTTGAGTCAGATGTGTGACATTTCAAGATGGCTCAAAGTGTTATAATTACTGATGCCGCCAAGCAGAGAGCAAATGTCCATGGAGGTCTTGTTTTAGTTATGAGTCAGTCGATTTTCATAGAACTGCACAGAATGACTTCACCCTGATCTCAAAATTATCCACCTCAAATATTTTAGATATGTAGCCCTGAAGACCCCAATTTTATTCTAAAGTTATCCCTTTCGCCTCTACGACTAGGTGTTTTTTAGATAATCCATGTTAGAGGCTTTTTCCAAAGACTCCCATGTTAAATATGGGTCAGATGATGATGATGATGATGATGGTATCACAGTTTAACGGCACATCAACACCAAAAGGGTCATACCGTGCCAAAACAGGTGATAATGATTGCAACGTCAATTCAAGTCGCTACAGTTAGGCCAAGTCTGAACAAAATGTCCGACAAGACCTGATACCCAGGGTGCGCCACGGGGAGGCTGCTCTCATGCACCCCTAAATATGGGTAAGATTGTTTAACTTGGCAAATTGCAAAGAAAAGCAAGAGCATGTATTTCTCTATGGTTAGTAATAGTCTCGGAATGTAAATATTTCTAAGTGTCAGGTAATCAATTTTTAATATTGGAAGATCCCCAAAAGGTAATTACCCGTACCCCTACCCAGTCTCCTCGATTACAATATTCATATTTTGCGAGTAAAATCACACCGTATAAACCCCAAACTGACTTCAATAATGTGACACGATAAATGCCTGAAAACCATTGTAACAAATTTCCATCTATTGGTTCGACAATTTACCGTTTTCGAGATATTTCATTTTTTTTTTTTTTTTTAGGATTTCCAATTCATCCCCACGTTAAAGTTTCAAATTGCCATTTCAGAGATTAATCAATAGGATTAATTTCACGTCACATTATAACAAATGAGTAGTTGGTTTCATTTGGAAGCCGAACAACCCTAGGTAATCACGTGCCCTTCGGTCAATCTCATCGGGAGTCTATAGTTTTGATCAAGTATACGCGCACGGGCAGTTTCCGAGACTTTTCGCCTTCATTCGGACATCATGGGGCACTATTCCAACCGAGGGGTTTAAAACACTCCTTATTGCCAAAAACACAGTAATGTCTATTTTTTTCCATCAAAGTTAACAATGGCCCCAGAACATTTTGCTGAAACTGGATGAAAACAATATGGGAGGAGGGAGGGGTTTGATTTTTCTCTGCCCACATCGAACAAAAATGAAAGTGCTATGAAATTGTTGATATTTGGCAGATCTCCGCAACAGTAATAGACTGTGTTCTCCCACGGTTACCATTTTATCATGGAATTTGGTTGAAGTTGGCTGACCATTTTCGAGAGCAAGAGAGATTATTGTCCACCAAATCGAAAAATAATTATTAAAGGAAACGGTTTCTAAGAAAGCAGTTTTTACAAAGGGATGACGATGGATGACTGACGTTCCTGATATGACATTAACGCCACTGACAGAGTCAATCAGAGCTTAACATTTGGGTTGTACCAACTTTTTTGATAGGAAAATCACAGAAAGCAGGGAATGGCGTGGGCTGTACGATCAGGATCGCCTTTGTCTACAAGTTACTGCTGCCTCAATATGTTTCATATTCGTTCGTTCCTCGTGCCGTACGTAGGCTTCCAGCATAGTCAAAACAAATACTATAACAGTTGAAATATCGCGCCTACTTCTTTATTTGAATTTAAAAAATGGTGTTTTACCCTCAACATTTCCGAAACTTGGTCCAGATTTTTAGAACTATTTGCTTCATGTACAAAACATCATATCAGGGACACCAAAACGCCAACGCCGCTGTTAACTGCCTCAGTGGGCTGGAATCCACCCGGACACCTACTTTTGAATAAAACAAAACACAATTTTCATTATATTTTTATGAGGTGTTCAGAGAATGTACCCATGATAATGAGTTTGGCCACCGGCTCAGGATGTACAATGTAGCAAAGAGAGCCAGGACCAATTGGGTTGAGTTTAAATTCAATTTATAATTTTTAAATCTATGAAGTACTGTTTGTATATACGCACCACCCAGGTGACATACGCTGCTACATGATGTCATCAAACAACATGAAAATGAAACTGATTATGAACTGCTTAATAGCCAACCTAGCTAAACTGAAATGCCCAGATACAATAACTTAATAGTCAAAATTGATAAACTGTGTCATGAAATTTTGTAGTGGATAAATAAAATTGGCTAACATATATGCGGAAATAAAGATATCGATCATACAACATTACTGTTGGTAAAATAATGTACACAGCATAAGCAGAGATTAACCTAAAAGACCAGAAAATGATATTTCAAAGACAACAATTTCAGTACGAAATAAACAGTTCTCAAATATCTGACCCAAAGGGTGGGAAAGTTTAACGTTAAGAGGTAAATATTTAACATTAAACCAATAAATAAGTAAACAAGGTCGACATGCAGTAAGATAATAGGTAACTACCCGATTTAAAATATTGAGGCTGATAAAAATGTGGAAACAACCGTTTTTGTGCAAATACAAAGCTGGAAAAATATCCGTTTGTTCCCCAGGCCCGTGAACAAGCATCAGACGAGAGAGAGAAAGAGTGTCTAAGAATAGAACATCCCAACATACTGGTAAAACAAAGGTATTATCTAGCCGAAGCGTTTTACGTCCTTCTTCTATGGTCCTGGTCCTTCGCCCCTAAATGCCTGCGAGGGCTGCCGATAACATGCTCCTTCGATTAGGGATCGGCTGATATCCTAGTATGCGAACATGGAACAGACATTTCTGTCAAACAGCCTACCACCGCGGTTCCATTGTGGATTTGGTAAGGATTTATTGTAGATTAGAGGCAATAATATGGCTGGAAACCAGGCCAGGAACCGCGATTTGGCAATCGCAGCCCACACGTCGATGGTGGGCATTCGTCAACAGCACTTTTTGGGCAATACTAGCAAGAGAAAGTGTGGGGATTCTGTTTAGAAGACAACAACCATTTTAAATTTTGGAAATACAGTGAACATGGTGCAGATAATCGTTCTGTTCAAATAACCCGTGATTTGGTGGAAACAAATACCCGGATATGGAACAGCAATTATGGCATACGCGGGGGTCTGCCGAGTCGCAGTCCTTACGCGGATCTTTAGTGTATCCAGAGGCGCCGACATTCACCAACTACAGGCGATCCCAGTCTCAGGTCTGTGGCATCCTGATGATCATCTGCGGGGTGATATCAGTGAGTGTTCAGACCACGGCACAGCTGGTTCTGGTCGCAGACACGAGGATATTTGTCTGGGGGACCGGAATATGGTGTGGAATCTTGGTAAGGAGAGGGAACGGGTATACAAAAATAATTTCAAAATGACAGTGAGTCTCTGGAAAGAGCAAAGAATTGACCACAACCCTTATCAGACTGCATGAAAATTAACCTGAAATTGAGAATCAAGAACTGTTTTGAAGTTTAAACCTACATCAGCAGATTCTTCTTTGTCCCACTCAAACCCATTTTGCATTTTGCTATTCCATTGCACACGCCGATTCCACCCTACCGTTATCGCAGAATAGAGGAAATATTCTACCTAGATTGCAAGACTAATATTAAATAATTGCTAACGACACATACATACATGTAACTGAGAATTTTGGCATAGAGGGGGTAATAACTGCACAGTATTTACGCTACAAAATAATTCATTTTGGAGAAAGATAATAGCCATTTGGCGGGCCTACTATTAAGTCCATAAGGACTGATTACCATGTGACCAAATTAAAGAGTGTAAAAGTTCTATTTTTACACTCTTTGATCTGACCACCATCGTCTTATTTCTCTCAGCATGTTTTGGCGGGAGTACTCGCCATTGCCGCTGCAAGACGACCCACGGGAACGCGGATCCTGGTTACCATGGTGACCGCTATAATTTCTGCCATGTTTGCCATGGTCCAGAGCGGGTTCTTCATTTCCATGTCGGTTATGCTGACGTCAGATGTAGATGACAGCTTCAGAGAAGAGGTTGATCAGGTGACAAGGGAAAACCAACAATTTGGGTCTAATTTCAATACGTAGGTCTAGGCATCAAAGTTAGTAGACACATGCATTTTTGCAAGTGGCATTTTGCCCTAGTCTGATACCAAAGGCTTGGCTGGATACGCGATGAATCACTCTCCCACCATTAATTTGGCACATTGATAAGGGACAGGGGGAAACTGCCAAGTCCCTATAACAGCTGGGTGAGGAAGGATTGACATGTAGCTACTATTAGACACTAATAGGAAGTCATATATGGGGAGTCCAACTGAAAAAAGATATTTAACTTTTAGCGACTTTGTAAGGTCAAATTCACAGCCACTCAGATTGTATCTCGTAAACGACCCGAGTGAGCCCATAATTATGTTACTATTAAACATTAATATGTAGGGAAATATATGGGGAGTCCAATGGCACTATCACACCTGACCTCGAATGACCCTAGAAGTTCAAGGTCTCAGATTTCGGAGGCTTATATCTCGTAAAGGGCCAAGTTAGTCCTTATACTACTATTACTATCAAACACTAATAGGAAATCCTACACGGGGAATCGAATACACCATTAAATTTGATCTTGGTTGACTTTGAAGGTTAAAGGCAAGGTGAATTATATGTTGAATGGTAGGGGACGGGCGAGTGGGGATTTCTGATGTTACCCAAAACATTGTTTTTAAATATCAATTCTATTGAGACGAGGTACTCAAAAACTTGTATTCAGTACACTCTAAAACGTTATGTGTTTAAAACTTCAGAAATGGTTACTTCAGTGATGGCGCTAGTGTTGACAAAAATGTCAATTACGGATGTAATTAAAATATTGATTAATTAATAATTACAAATAGTTAAGCGTGCCAATCAACAAATATAATTTTTACCTTTCTAGCTGACTTTGAAACAAAACGCTATAAAAATAGTATTTCGTTTTTTTCCATTCTTTTCTGAATTCAAAGTGCAAGGGAACTTGAGAATGACGCGTAACCATACAAGGACCACATTTTGTCCGTATAATGCGGTATTTTACTGTATTGCATACAGGGCACCATGAAAATTAAATAAGAACTGTTGAATTCCAGCCTGCCGTGTGTCTGATATTCTGTCTGCTGCTGTTGCTGTCGGGGTTGTGTCAGGCAGTGGTAGCTGTGGGGACATCTACTCTCGCCTGCAGGATGGCCATAGAATCCCAGGTAATCTGAGTACAGCATACTCCTCTCAGTTGACACCGCGCCCATGAGACCTGCGTGTTGTATTCTGGGTAAGGGTGGGTTTGCGATCGTATTAGGAACGATGTGCACACGTGAGACACCTGTTAACAGTACAACTAATTGTGTAAATAGGTTCAGCAAATCTAATACGTCTATAAAATTTACCATCAGCATCTCTCAGGTCGACGTGGGCACCATCTACCAGTAGATTTATTTTGGCAGTTTCCTCTATGATAACCCGCCATTGTTTGCAGACATATCCCACAATCTCCTGAGGATTATATTCACCGAAAACCTCATTTACGAATGGCTTATCATTTACCAGAAGAGCAAATGCTCTCTAAATTTGAATAAACGCACATGTAGTGTTCACTTGTCCACTGAACCACTGAATCAGTAGTACTGAAGGAATACTACTGAATCATTAAAATCACGCACCAAACGCTTAGGAATGCGCTTCTATAATCTTTAGCCTTATGCAAGCGTGGTATCAATGCAATCTTAAGTTCTGATCAATGTTGATTTATCACGGAATCTAGCTTACACAATTTAAATTTTAAAAAAATAAAAATGACGTTCTGCTTTGGGTATGCCATCTGGGTTGCGTCCCATGCAAACTGGGTAATGGGACTATTAAGTTAAAGCAATTATCAGGCTCTGGAGTCGTGTAAAATGAGAGTGACTTTCCATGAACAACAAACTACAAGCTTAGGAAGGAAGTGAACACAATGCACCCATGGATGGCGTGGTAAATTTTGGACAGCTACATGCAGTTTTCACCAATACTGGAGCTGGAATTGGGGCATGCTCAATGTTGGGGGGAGGGGGGGGGGCATCTTAGTTTACAACTTCATGCAAAACCTAATTGTTCTTTGCGGATTGTCCTCTGCAGACTGGCGTCATTTAAAAAAAAATAAAGTGACAAGAACATGAAACGACCGGGTTGTATTAAGTTACTGGGAGCTGCTATATGATATCAAGATATTGTAGCAAGAACGACTTAATACATTTATTTTACTTCATGGTCAAATGTTCCTTGATTCGTGGGGAACTTAGGACATCCAACAGTTTTTTTTTTAAATATTATCTTAAGACAATGAGACCATCATTATTGATCGTTGCCCACACGAATTTCACAATCTATTACTTTGTGGTTCAGTTCTTCTGGATGAATGGCTTAATATATGTGACTTTAAAGCCGCTCAGTGCAACCTATATACTAATTAGTTGAGTCTTGAGGTTTATCGAGCGATAGAATTTGGCATGCATTATGCTCGTCGTCTACTGGCATTCAGCGCACATTGCTAGAATTAATCATTAATATGCAATTAATCATTAATATGCAATTAATCATTAATATGCAATTGACATGTTTGCTTGTTGAGGGTTTCATTCAAGTTGATCAGTTGATTCAAGTTGATTTCGGGCTTTCGAGATAGGTTGTCAAGATCTCGAGATAGGATATGGGACATTCCTATCTCAAGACCTCGTGAATATCATCTCAAGATATTGAGTTATTCTCTCAAGGTCTTGACGACACCCTATCTCAATTTATCGAGATGCGATATCGTTTTCCTGAGATATAATACTAAAACATATGCTGGAAATACTAAATCAGCTACCGTGCCATGATCAACTAGAGCCTATCTACTTTTTCCGACCATATTCTATATGCAATTGATTTTATAATCCAAGCATAGGTCGCCTCCCAAGAAAGGAAGTTCACTTTCTGTGCATGCACATGTATTTAACTTGATGTCGCAAAACTAGTCACAGCAAAGTGTGTGAAACACGTCGTTCACAGAATAAGTAATTAAGCAGTAAATTAACTGGCGGTGTGAAACAGTCGTTGGGTCTCACACGATGTATCTCGCTATAAATACAGACCAAATCAAGAACAATCTTCCCTATGACAGCGCTGCAACTAAGAACTGGCGGCTTGTTTATTTATCTATTTAATAGCAACGAAGTGATTTTCTGCCCAAGCGCCCTGTTAAAACAGTACAGTATACAGGTATGGCAGAAATACAAGGATGCAGGATGTGCTCTCGTGGTCAGGCCGTAGGTCATTTATAATAAATAAATAAATAAATAAATAAATAAATAAATAAATAAATAAATAAATAAATAAATAAATAATGCACATGTAAATAAATAAATAAATACACATGTAAATAAATAATATAAAAAATAATAAATAAATAATAATAAATAAATAAATAAACAAATATATAATAAATAAATAAATAAATAAATAAAAGC
>JAAUYG010220441.1_pt1 | contig 11864 bp, 5 predicted proteins | sample 7278091 | NCBI WGS metagenome assembly JAAUYG01 (sample SAMN14350201, study PRJNA611818) | marine sediment metagenome | isolation source: surface marine sediment (0.6m) | place: French Polynesia: Moorea | collected 2018-08 | reverse complement strand
GCTGCTGCTGCTGCTGCTTCTTCTTCTTCTTCTTCTTCTTCTTCTTCTTCTTCTTCTTCTTCTTCTTCTTCTTCTTCTTCTTCTTCTTCTTCTTCTTCTTCTTCTTCTTCTAGGCGACACACTTAGCGACCACCCTAAAACAACTTGTACATGTAGCTGCGGGACTTGACCTCCACAAACGCAACTACCTAAATCACCCTCTCATCACGAAATGCTGCAAAGACAAGTTAACAACTCTGTCACGAGATAACTACCAAGCGTGCAACCTATCTGAACCGGTGGTAAAGAGATTTGAAGTAGAGGAATCTCTTACATTAATACGTGACGAAGCATTTTTTAATACCGGAGAAGGAAACTGGTGTTCCCTGATCCAACGCTGCAACACCGCTTGGGGCTTTCAAGCACCAAACCGGACAAACTGTGCATGCTGCTCAGAATAATGCAATATGTTCCTGCGCCACAGATTCCTAGCAATATCCCACCACCATACCGTACACAATTCGACATGTTGTCCGAAAGAGTATCTTACACATGTAAATTGCTTGGGGTCAATAATTCCCGAATTGTACAAAAAGCTACATGTCATAGTATAGATAGGTGAAATATACGGCACATGCTTTGAGAGTGTGAATATCGATCATTTAGTTTGTAAGTCACGCACGATAAAATAATTACATCTCAATGCGATTGTTTTAAAATGTATGAATCTTGTTAGCTATTTCCCAAAGGTCATAGTAAGAAGCTTTCTGGTAGAGAAAAAAATATATATAAAATATGAAAAAAATATATACAATGATAAAGAGTAATTAGGCCGTACCCACTCAATTCTTACTCATTGAACAGTACATCCAATACTGAAATATAAGACAACATCCAAATCGTACAATACTGTATGTCTGTCCGGTACCACAAAACCAAACCGTAATAATCTGTACATTCATCAAGATAAGATAAGCAATTAAATTACAAATAAGTGATAAAGAATTTTTTTTCAAAATTTCCTCTGATGTTTAGGTAATACGTATGTTATCTTACGTGTTTAGTAACATTTGGGATTTCGAGATTGTGTTTTATTACATTTTTACCATACCCGAAAGACAGTAATTTATCTATTATTGTTCATGGAAAATGACTTTTATCAAAATGTTTTCTCATTGATTATCGTTAATTATCTTGTATTACTAAGCATATACAGGTGCAAAAATGATGTCCGATTCTGGTAGCATGGGCGATCACCTTTGTGTCCCATCCAACAACTTTTTGGCGTAAGTCTTGTGTTTGAAGAAATTAATGAACAAATAAAGAAAAAATGCAAAATCTCCCGTCGTTCCCCGACAAAACGTGGCCTCAAACCTTGGTTTGCGATAAAATGTACGGATTTGTATGGTTTTGGGTGTTTTTCGAGTAAATGGTGTAAACCTGCAAAGGATATGCCAGAATATTTCAAAATGGTTGATAAATATTTGCAAATATATTCAAATAAAGTCCTCAGTCAAATATAAATACAAATATTATATCATAATTTTACAAGGTCTGATTCAAATACAAAGACAAATATTTGTTCAATTAAATACAAATACAAATGAATAACATAGTTTTGCCGAACCCTGTTTAATAGAAATGTCGTTTTTTTGTAATAAATGTTCCAGCTTGCCAATTCTGTTGTTTTTCATGCAGATAATTGAAATTAACAAAGGTGGAAAATTTTTGATATCATAAATACATGGAATTGTGTTTATGACGGTTTATGACAAATCATGTGATAAAGCTATTTATGACAGCCGGTTTATAACCGGCTCTTGTCATAAAACTGCGAACCTTGCCTAGGCAAGCAACCAGCAGGCTGGTTAAGGTCAGTTAAAATAATTTATAATTTGTTATAAACGCTCTACCTTCAAGTAGAGATTTTTTCCAAACTAAACAATTAGAAGATTGGGCTACAATCAGTTTATATGATCAGCTGGATATTCTACACTTGGAGCTTAATGGCTGGTTGGTACAAGTACTATTACTGAGGCCCTGGATATAGCTACATGCATATTGTTGAACAAAGAAAGAAGAAATTGAATATCAACAAAACCTAGTATGCTAACTCTACTTCAAGTCTCTATGACTACATGTAATTCCCCTAGAGTAAGACCTTGACATTTAGAATTGTCACCCAATAGAATACTTTACTCTGTTTATTATCGTTGTACATGAATGCATTTGGCGGAAATATCTTCAGTATGAATGCATACTAATTAATAATTTTGTAATGCCCAGAGGCTCTGCCAGGTCTACTGTCTATCGGGAAACCTACACCACATAGTTTTTCATCCAGTCACATTGAATAGTTGTTGTGGGGTTGTTAAAAAAGACAGACTGAATAAAAGATTTTCCTGCGTTACGGCATTTGTTCAGTAATGAAATTAATATTATTTGACCTGGTGCCATGATGAATATTGCGCTTTTGGGTGTTATGGCGTTTGACTGTGAGGGTAACATATAGCCTCCAAAAATGAAAGCAATGGATTTTTTTCATCACATATCAAGTCTTTATTGGCTATGGTACACTACACCCTGCTTCAGTTTGTGGAGTGGCCCTTCCAGATGCACATCAAGCTTCTTGAGCATCAGAAGTAATGCCAAACAACCAAGGATGGCCTATTTACCTGTATAAGAGATGCAAATGTGTATGTGCTTTGTAAACTTACAAAAAAATCTGCCTTGGTATCTGCTTGCTGAAAAATTGAGCACACAAAGGTTACAAAATACTTCATCACGCATTTCTTCGTTATTCAATTATTATAGTATATTGTACTGACACGTCAGTATACTAAATTTTATATCTGTGTTAAATTTTACTCAATATGGGTCATCTTGATAAATGACTACTGCGGTTATAGTTCAATACTCTTCCATTTGTAAATATTTATATCTCATTACTTACTGTGAACTCAAATGAAGGCAATGTATATATGCTATAGTCACCACCAGGATGTGAAAACTACATCCCCCGCTGATGAGCTGAACCGGCCAGGCATATGTACAATAACAGATGATTGATGGATGACGAGTGGTTGGTGAAACTTTTAATAATGTAAACCATAAATTTCTACAGGAATATCAAACAGAGAAGTGTTTCCTGAAGTCAGAACGCTGAATCTACAATGTATATCTTTGATTTATTCTGTGTACATGAACATGTTCTGATCAAGGGCAGCCCGGCTACTATTGTCAAGCCATACATGTACGTATGTGCTGCTTTCCAATATCTTTCATAAACAGATTATAAGATCATGATTATTTGCTACGGTGAGTAATTTTCAAGCATTTGTTTGAAAATTCTTACTGAAATCAGGTGACATTAAGGAGGCCAATAGGGCCTTGTCTTGGCCCCCATCTCGGGGCCCCTATCATCATGGCTTTTCCGTCAGAGTCATTTAGGGAGATAGCCGAAGATGTGCAAAGCTCACAAAAGGCAGCACTAGACCAACTTGCGAATTTTTAGCGATGATTAACGTTTGTTGCATGCATGCAAACTTAGGACGATCCCCGTAGTCTGCAAAAGACGATGATGTTCCAATTATCAAACTTTCCAAGCGATTTGGGCAGTATCAAAAGCGCGAAAGTAGGGGCGTTTTGCAAGGCTTGTACTGTAGATCAGGTCTTTTGAAGTTCGCAGGTGAGGCAGCAATACATCTATTAACGACTTCATAGTGAGAAGATATTTAGGTGTCAATGGTAACATCCGAATCATACAGATTCTCGGCAGAAAGTGGACGACTGTTAACAACAAATAAAACTTAGGAAGGACTGTTGTGCGACCTTCATCATTCAGCTGAGTGTCAGCCTTGACTAGAACACCATTCAACAATAAATGCACAGTACGTATTTAATGCTCTCATGCACTACCCAAGTTACTTGCATGTGAAGGATTCATCTTGAACTCGAACAAATCACAACCCTCACCCGACATTAACTGTTGTACAGATGAAGTGTTCAGTTTGCTGATCTCTGCCTCAAACTCCTTGTATTGACGACGTTTGTACCTCTGTCTGACCATAGCAACCGAATGAGTCCACGTATGCTCTGAAATCTACGAAGAGCATTGATGAACGAGGATGTATCAAGTGATGAGACACTCTCTAGGCAAACAGCCCTTGAAGGCAAGCAGGTAAACAGTACACCTCAACGTTTGAGTTCACGCCGTTCTTCCTTGATTAGAAAGGTCATAAAATAAACTCCATCCAGTTAGGAGGCAAGTCAGACATTTTCGGTGTGAGTAGTGTGCCATGAAGTCTTATATATGTGATACTCTGATGAATGAATTTCAAAAGTGCAGAAGATCCACGTGTCATTCAATACCCATGATCTCTGACAGCATTCAAAGTGTTCCTACAACCTCGGTGTCCAACCTTACAGTGGCAGTACTCAATCAACAGTTTGGTAACATGATGGGTCCATTGTGCAATCACAGGATGCCTCAAGGCAGGTGACAGTCAAGAGTGACAAAGTCTGTCACCTACATACAACAAACCCTTTTCATTAATGAAAAGATCCATTGCCGGAAGTCGCGTATGTTCCCAAGTCTGAGCTCTGGTCGAATGCTACCTCTTGATGCAAAATCTTAATGAAACTCTGCCTTTGAGCTTTCCTCAATATGGGTAATGCTGCATTGTTGAACTCAGACGCTGTAAGTGATTAAGTGGTTGTAGGTAAGTGATACGATTCTTGTGAGCCTTCAACCTCTTCTGTCATGTTCCGCAGAACCTGAGACTGGGCTTCCAACACATTTGGACGTTACTTAGTATTTTATTTAGGCGTATAGGCTATTGCTATACAATTTCAACTACAGCCCTGTATGAAGCAGGAAGGTGTGTACTTCGAGGCTGTGACAAACATTCGACAGCCACTGGCTGGATTTAGGAATTCCCCAGTCTAATTGTGGTAATACATGTGGGAATGTCCTTCTTATCACAGTGCTAGACTAGGGGAGTGCTAAGCATCTTATCTGATAATCATGTAACTTTTCTTCAGGCACCAGGGATGCCATGTATCCTATCTGTGTTAGCGAGAACAATGGTTTCTTGCTCACCAGTTGCACCGGTAGTTATTTGTAGTGGGGTGTTTACAAATGACATGGGTAGTGTAAGAGATTGTGCGTTCCAGCTCCACAAAAGGCAAAAGAAACTATTTCAGAATTTATATTCTAGGATGCTCACTAACAGTCTATTTTCAGGAATTTCAAAGAAGAAAAAATATTTCCCATTGTTGTAGCTGCACTTCGAGTCCAGGCTGGCTGGTAATTACCAGAGCTGTTGGGACTTGGATGGTCTTAGTCTCTATAAGTTGTTTGTTCATAAAACATTTCCAGTCTCTGGTCTTTGTTTGGATGTTATTGCATCATATGCTTTACATGTATACACATAAGACTGTGTTAGCTGGAGATTGAAAAAATAGACACACAGGGCTGTCTCAGTTTATAGCCCAGTCCCAGTGAGGCTGTCCTAGATAGAGACCAGAGTGTGAGAAAGCGAAACAGTTTTTGTTTGTTTTCAGATAAACATGAGCAGTGTAATAGTGTCACTGTATTGGAGAATTATGCTATGTATTTGTAGCCTGTTAACAATATTAAATGTTATTGCTTGTATTTATTGCTCTAAATCATAATTATGCTATTATTTTTATGGTGCCGTTAAAATATAACAGTGGCACTGATGTAAGTTAGTTTATATTATATCTAGCTGTTATCGCAGCTTGGTGGCTTTAGCATGTGTTTAGTCTGTGACAAAAATAATTTGAAACTGGCCTGTGACCTGTTAAAGCCTGATTGCAAAATTGTATGTGACCCAACGCTGACTCTGTGCAATGCCCCGTGTTGCATAGTGTCTAGAGTGTCCGCTCAGGGTGCAGGAAGCCATGGTTCGATCCCCAACCGTGTCACACCAAAGACGTAAAAAATGGGAGGTTTGCGCTACTCAGCTTGACACTTAATGAGTTAGGCATCCGAGTCAGTATAAATGGTCTGAGTGACTCCTTTCTGCTCACCTGTGGAGGGAAATGAATCGGTGGCTTGGCACCCAAAAACTGTCGGGCGTAGATTGTTCAGCCCAAAAACAATACAGGTCCACATTAAATCACCACGCATACACATGCATACAACCACCAAATCCAACTTGCAGTCAGTGATATGACCATGAGTGGTTGAAAGCCGACTATAATCCTTATTACCCCCTCCCCTTCCACCCCCAACCTGGCTCTGTGCACAAGTGTGTACAGTGACGGAGCTTCATGTAGCTGCCCAGTCTGGGATACTGAAGCAGCGATCTACTCCTTATTTAAAGTGAAAAATCTAAAAATACACCTTCGCAGGGTGGTCCGTGGTCCAGTATAAGGGCTGATTCATAGAACTTTGCTGGCTGGTTATATTGCATTTGATAAATACTGGCTGCGAGGAATGTTTGACACTGAAACAGTGTCAGGTGCTGTTGCTTGAGTTCATGTGCACTTGCCGTACACTGGACTGCTAGCAGACGATGGCTGCACTGTTTTCCAATCAGAGAGAAAAGTTTTCTTGTTTTAAACTTAGGCGTATGATATAACGGCACACAATTCCACCTAAATATTAAAAAAATAGGGAGTAATGTATCTTAGCTCATATATTCTGTATGTAGCAAATGGATACAAGTGCTATTTAAAGACTATTTAGCCTTGGTTGCTAGATGATATAAAAAGAAATTAAGTGTCATGAATTATCAGTGCTGTGAGTTCTGACATATGTCTTCAAGGCCAGTAGACCTTACTTGGTACCCAAGGGTTGCTTACCACCACATGTGGCTTGAATTTTCAAGTTAAAGGATTAACTGATTTGCTTTCTCCAGGTTTTCTCCAGGTAATAAGGGAAGCAGAGATCAGCCTGATAAAAAAGATGCAGCCACCGTCACGTGTGTACAGCTCAACAGAAAACCCATTCTCAAACTGGAGGATCTGTCTAGCACGGGGGCTGCCAAACGCTGCCTTCCTCCTGGGCCTATCTACCTTAGCTCTGCCCAGCCATCAGAGGTGAGGAAGACTCCTTCCGCTGTGGTCATGTCTACCTTTCTGGGTGGAAAAGGCTGATGTCAGATTGCCAGGCCTGTGCCTATCATGAAGGCAGATACTCCCAGGGTGGTGGCTATGTGGCTGCGGTTTAACCATCGTGTGGGGCTGCTCCTCCATGGAGAGTCCAACACTCGTTGGGCCTGGGGGGATCCTGATGCCAATCAGACAATTCTCCCATGGTTCTTTCTACCATCAGCCCTGAGGGTGAGGACCCCTCCTCTGTACCAGACTCTGTCCACCAACCCACCAGGGATGCGAACTCTCAAACATTTAAAAGGTTGTTAACTGCAGCCTATCATGCAGGACGCCAGCACGAGGGCAAGTAAAAGGCCCGATTTAGGAGTTGAATAGTGCACTGACAGAGGTGGCCAAGAATAGGATTGACATTGCTCAAATGGAGGAAATGGTGGAGATGTAATATCGGGTTCTTGGCTGGGCTTTCAGCTTGCCCAACCTTGCCCACGCTGCATACATCCTGCTTCCTCCCTTCCCGAGGATGGGAATTATGTGGTCACCCCAGCCTAGCTTTGAGCCACCCCAGGCACCATTCAACATGGCGCACTTTTCACATGCACCGTTGGTCTCCGCTGGTGACCAGTGCTGCCGTTGGTGACCAGTGCTGCTATGGGCACCAGGATCCAGACCATTGCTAATCCTGTTTTTATGACAGTGACTGGCCAGCCACACCAGTAAGTCTGGGACTGGCTGACTAGCAGACCAGAGCGGTGCTCTAGGCCCTGGAATTATATGCTAACTCTGGTGGGAGGTACAGGTTCACCTGACAAACCCATTTGGGGTTTGTTCAAAGGAGATAGAATCCTGGAGTGATCTAGCGCTAAAATTGACCTGTAGCTGCCACAGTGCCTTGTCTCCTTCAAGTGTTCCTGATGGACGGTGGTGTGCAAGGACTGTGATAGGACGTGAAGACAGGCTGCGCCATTTCTATCATAAGGTTTCTGTCATGAAGCTTACCAGTTCAGGAGCAGGCGAGAGGATGAGTGCTTGCAAGAACTGTCTTTGTCCTGTGGCATCTCTGTCAATATGAAGACCAGCATGGAGTGATTGTTCTTCCTGATTTATGCTACTTTCCCTTAACTGGAAATTTGCATTTGATGTTTCCTGGGATAATATTGAGAGGGATGTGTGGTGAGCCTAAGCTATACCTGACACTTGGAGCACAATGGTTGGCTTTTCAAACCCCAAGTTCTCATTAAAAATGTTGCGAGATTGATCTGTTAGTGATGTCTGTTGGTGGTTTACGGCCTGTTTGCTGTATCAGCTATTGAACGGAACGAAGTCCATGTCTGCGCATCGTTGGATCAGTAAGACCAGCACACCAGGTCCCATGTACAGGGGTGTGTGCGATACGAGATTTCCCATCATTTGTACAAAGTTGCATACAGATTTCCTTGGTGTCAAATTGGACGTCCTGTAACATACACGTGCACTATCGTTTTTCCTTACATGACCGAGAAGCAACGGGGTGGCATTGGGAGGCACCGGAAAGAAAGAAAAAATGTTGGGATGATGCTTGTTACATTAGCCCCGGTATTGCGAGCACCATATCCTGGAATGAAGCCCAGGCAAATTGTGAAGACATAAACGGGAGCTTGCTGAGCGTTAACAGTGATACTGAGTGGAAGAGGCTGACATCCACAGACCTCATTCCATGGTATAGTTCAAGTATGTTTTATATTGGATACCGCACACAGGTAATTGACTAGGCAGTCTCGTTGAAACACTCCAATGTCTATATATTATAGACTTAAATATAATAGTGCTTCTCTAATTACTATTACCAGGAATACTAGAATGACGCCATTCTATTATTCATCCTATTACTAAAACATGGCAAAATACATGCGTTTGTTTCTGTTAAATGACTTCAAGCTGCTGATATAATGAAAATGTTTACTTAAAATTAGCAGAATAAATCCATTACAGAGCCTATTTACTGCCTCAAAAATTTCCTCTCTCATTCAAAATTTTGTTTGGGATAAGGTTATAATACACAACGCTAGTAGGGAATGGGGAGTTTAAAAATATGAGAGGTGGATTCATAAATATGTCACCCATTGTTTTATCTTTATTGCAGGGTAATAATACAAGTCACCAATGGAATGATGGTTCACCATACACATTCCAAATGTGGGAACAACGTTTCAACAACTCAGCTAAAGTATGCACCTACCTGGTAGAAAAGGGGTATAGACACACAATGCTTAAAAGAAATTACGTAGTTTATATTCAGCCATTTTCAGTTATAATACATGCCTGTACAGCAGCAGTTTATAATGCCAATGGCGCCATTAAATGGATGAAAATTCCTTGTGCTGGAGTTCATCATGGTTCTTCGTACATTTGCGAGATCAGATTTCATCATAAAATCAATAAAACTATATTCCAGCATTGGCTGAGACGGCAAACAGGTATTGCTGTTGAATGTCCTATTGGAACCTTTAAGTTGTTAGATACTTGTATTGGATTTTGCACTTACGGTTTGTGGACACCCGATAATTGGAAAGACAGGTGCACGAATAAGGGAGGAAAGATATATACAATACCAGACATTATTTTGTCAAAGGACTTATCATTTTATACTGACCACGAAAAGTTGTTTGCCAATGTGCTACAAACCATGAACCACAGATGGTATGGACTGTCAGAACATTCAACAATGGCCGTAGACAAAATCATAAAGGAACATCAAGGAACATCACACATCTGTGCTTCAATTTTTGCAGACCAACTTTTCACATATGGAGATTTCGGATTTCAACATTGGCGAACACAATGGAGCTTTACATGTGGCCTGTGAGTTTCGTCTGCTCCCAGCCATTAATGACTGCTTAACCGGACATTTTGAGTGTTCAGATGGAACGTGTGTCCTTGATCACTATGTTTGTGATGGAGTGGTATAGTAGACTCTCCTGATAACTCAGATGAGATGAACTGTGACCATATGAGCCTTTTTTTCAATGTGACATCTGGGGAGAATGATTGTTTCACTAAATGCTTTCCTGGTAATTCCTCTTGCAGCAATATATACTTCCAATGTCATTTAAGAGGTTGTGTTCCCTGGTCTCGGGTACGTGACAGCATTGAAGACTGTCCTAATAATGAAGATGAAGAAAATTGTGACTTAAATGACGTAGACAAAGGCTCAAATAAACTTGTGCTAGCAAAACATGTGCTAGATTTCGTAAATGAGGTGCACGAGGTTGAGGATACATTTCAATGCCACTCTGGTGGAGAAATCTTAGCCAGTATGAAGAATGATCTAATTCCTGACTGCTTGGATCAATCTGACGAGATTGAGTATAAGAACTTCTTACTTAATGGGAGCAAAACGACTTACTCTACACAGAAGTTATTGTGCAATGCGACAGATAAAACTACATGTGTCAAAAATTATCCTGATGTATGTTATCCCCGTCATTTACACTGTATATATGAGCCAAATGACATAGCTTTGTTACGCTGTAGAAACTCTGGTCACCTGTCAAACTGCCAGCACCATGCTTGTCCATCTCATTTTAAATGCCCGCATTCATATTGCATCCCGATACACAGTGTATGTGATAGTAAACAGGATTACCCTAATGGTGAAGATGAAAAGGTATTGCTCTCCAATGTCCTGTCCTAGATTTCTCCTTTGCAGACATGACAAGGTTTGTGTCCATCGTTATGATGTCTGGGCTGGACATGTGAAGTGTCGAAAATCTCTGGATGACAAAGCTTTACAAGATGTTGCAGAATGTCCAGAAAATTGTGTTGTGAATGCCGGCTAAAGACCTTGTCTGTGACGTCATCATGTTGATAAAAGGGACTGCGTGGCCGTGCTCGCCGCAGATGCCAGTTTAGTTTCACACTGTGTTGACGTGTTGTCGTGTCCCCGGACTGGGGTTTCAGTTTGCATGTTTGCATGATGTATTTATAATGTCTTGAACTGTAATTAACATGTATAAAGGAGGATTCACGGATCACTGACCTGCACAATGGATGGACGATGAATATTCGACTACGGACTGGGCTTATGAAGGGTAACAACCAGTATCGAAAGTGTTATTTGCCTGGACGGCTTCGTGTAGTGAGCCGGGTGGGGAATTTTGTTATGTGTATGTTTCCATAATAAAGTTTCTGTAAATTCACTACAATTGTTTATGTTCTGGCTATGCTTTAAAATGTACAAGTGGAAGGCCTTTCGTTCTTCCACAACTTTCACCACTGCAAAGGATTGTTTTCCTGGACAATATTCACATTAGTCTGGATGATATTAGATTCAAAAAAGGAAAGTTTATCTTCCTGATGTGCTTACAGCTCACAAATGCTGGGTTAAAAGGCATCCAACCACACCAGATTTCACATTTAACATTCCTGAAAGAACTTAACCTCAGCCACAATAGCATTGTGGATTTAAAATCCAGCACGTTTTTTATGTTAAAAAACCTCCTGTCCGTAGATCTTAGTTAAAATCAGTTAACCAGCTTGAACCCAAGTATATTCGTCAGTGCTGGGTTAATAACTCGAATTTACTTAAAACAAAAAAACCCGCCTAATTTCGCATTGCACATTTGAACCTATGATGCAGCTCAGAGTTTTGGTATTATCTGAGAACAACATTGATGAACTAGGGGAAATATCCTCTGTACTTTAAGTCTCAATATTTTAGATATTAGCAATAATCCCTTATCTAGGGTGGATAAAATTAGTCTGATAGAGAGTTATCAACATTTAAAACAGCTTAATACATCACCCAATGAAATCTGTTGTCACAT
>JAAUYG010302112.1_pt1 | contig 11865 bp, 12 predicted proteins | sample 7278091 | NCBI WGS metagenome assembly JAAUYG01 (sample SAMN14350201, study PRJNA611818) | marine sediment metagenome | isolation source: surface marine sediment (0.6m) | place: French Polynesia: Moorea | collected 2018-08 | reverse complement strand
CGGACGCAACACGCGCATGTCCCATCAATAACGCGGCGATGATGAAGGTTGCTGCTGCGTGCGTGCGTGCGGTTTGTTTCTGTGAACATCCCAGTGAAAACTTTGCCTCGTGTTGAAATACCATCATTCCCATGGTGCAATCAATGTCTGCTGTTGTGCTGGGAAAAAATCTTACGTCAAAAAATGGGACCCCAGAACAACTTGTTATGTTAAGGTGATGTTCATATGATCTTTTGCCCCGTCCTGTGAGTTTGCAGCTCTTTGCGGAAACTGGAAACTCCTGACCAAAGAACGGCTCGTTTCCCAGGCATTTTACTGAAAGCAAGTGAACAACTATCACAGAGAACAACAGATCGTCGTCAAGAAACATCATCTTGGGGATTTTTTTTTTGTTTCATTTGCAAGTATCTTGAACTCTTTACACCAGGTCCACTGCTGATGAATGATGTTCTTGTTCTGGGGGCTAGAAATGTTGTTTGCGCAGCGTCGTGGCTCATGGCTACGCACGTCCCGTATGAAAAGGCTGTTTCCTGTGCAGGAAGGTGGAGTGGTAATTTCCGAGCGTGATTGCTGATCTTCTCATGAGAGCAGCTCATGATTGAGATTTCCCTGCATTGTTTTCGCATCTCCGGGGACAGGATGGAAAATCCCTTATCTTTGCAGGCAGATTGCTGCAGGAGCGCAGCGCAGGACAATGTAACGGCGTGTTTTGCTGTTTCTGCCTTGAACGCCCGTGCTCTGCTATTTGCCGTGAATTGTTTTCAGCATCTAAAAGACGAACACCAAATAATTCAAACCTAAACGCTGATCACTCCTGAATTCTCCCTACTTTAACTTGTGTTGCAGTCAAACATGAACATTTTCACATTTTCACACAACAAGGTTGTTGCAACTGAGGTGCGGACTTGCGTTTGGTGCTTTGAACTGTCTGGTGTCTTTGCTCTGCCATTTTGAATTTGGCTGCAGACCCCCTCCCCCTAAAAAACCCATAAAAATTTCCTTCTGGAATAAAAGTCTGTGCACAGGTTCCCTTGAGCACGCTCTGATAAATGAGCAACGACGTTTTGATTGCCTCCAGCATTCCGCGGACAATGAACAGAAAAAGGGAAAGTTCAGAAACACAATGAACAGAAAAAGGGAAAGTTCAGAAACACAATGAACATCTTCACTTTGTTAATGAGTATTAATCACGAGTGGCGCTCTTAAAGCATTGAGCCTGAGCCTGGCGGGTCTGAGGAGTGCAGGGTGTCTGTCCCCACTGCTGGATTCCTGAGCTGAACACAGCGCATTGTGGCCTGTTCAGCTCATTGTGGCCCATGATGGGCGGGTTAGTGTAGCGGGGTGTGAAGCAGCATATTGGTCCCTACTAAATACAAATGGCTCGGATTAAAGCAGCTCGTTTAGGAGAATGTAATTATGCCCATTTAAGCTGTGAAGTGGAACTAATGAAGCCAGGCTTCTGGCTCGTAGGGTTTCTTTCATCGATCCACCTGTGAGATACGGGACTTGCTGAGGTTTCTAACTCAGTGTGAACCCGGCATTTTGATTTGAAATTTTTTTTTCTGCGCTTATCTTCAGTCCAGACAGCGCTTTTTTTTTTCTTTTTCTTTTTTTCAAAAAACAAAAACACACACACACACAAAACGGAACCACATTCGGTGGACCGTACTGGATTTGTGGCAGTCATGCCTTTTTTGTTTTTGTTGGGATGATTTCCCATTAATTCTAACAGAACCAACAGAAGTTGTTTTTCCCCGATAAAATTCGCATGTTTGAATTTTTTATCCGCTACCAACCACAATGGCGGTTGACGTTGACGATACAATTCCTGGGGGTCTGTCAGCTTCATGCAAGCTGTTCAGGCTCCAAGTGCTGACAATGGTACAGGAACGGGCCCTGCTTCCTCGTGACAGAAAAATCATTCACAATTAAATAAAATGCTTGACAACGAGAAAAGGCGAGGCGAGGCTGGTTGCGGGCACTGTGTGTACAGGTGCCTCCCGCTTTATTCCAAAAAAGTTTTTTTGACCAAGTAAAAATTTTTCGAATTTAGGGAATTTTGAATTGAGCAGGCAGATGAGAAACAAGAGAGTGATTTCCACACAGGTGGGTTCCACTTTTGTCTGAAAATGGACAATCCAAATTCCAGACAATTCACAGTCCTATGCAAATCACATACACATCGTTCATGTGTTAATCTGCCCACTTGATTCAAAATGGGGTTGTTCCAAAAGAATTTTACTTGGTATTAGTTTTTCGGATTAAGCGAGACCCACCTGTGCAGTTTGTACTGACTCCCGTAATGATTTCGCTCTTCAGTCCCGCCGCCCGTACTGCAATTATTAGAAATGGAGGGTCTTTTGTTCAGCTGGAGCAGAGAAATCTTCATCAATAATGGGACGAGATGACTTCTCTCAGCGCACTGGTGCCAAGTCACTGAAATAATGTTTTGCCAGCATTGGCCCCGTTCACTCAGCATAAGCAGAGGTTTGCACACAAATTTGCACGCAAACCGCCCCCTCCCTTTGATGTTGCCTGCAAGCTGTGTGAACACTCTCATACACCACAGTGTGTTCCATTGTTTGTGTATGCCTGTTGCGAAGTGCTTTGCGTCGTGTTTGAACAGGGCCTTGTATTACATTGGAGATAGCCATCCAGAGGTTTTCGCGTGTGACCATCGGATGGCATCACCTGATGTTCGGCGAAAAGACTCAGTCCCGTTGAACAGACACATTCAAGATTGCTTGACATTGAAAATCCGGAAAATGGCAGGCAGAGTTAAAAAATTTTCAACGCCATTCTCGGGATTTTGGTTCGCCGGCGAAAACAACAACAGCGCACATAGATCTACATTTGTCATTGTGCAGCAGCAAATTAAGAGGACGTTTTGTTTGCCCAGAGTGCTGCTTTCTGTTCTTTTGTTCAGAATCCTGAAATGTCTTTGAAAGTCACGTTTTTGCTGTGAGATTCCTGAGCAATTTTTTGACAAGTGTGATGTGATGCTATGCGACGTTATGGAGGGGGCAGGGGGACCCGGGGAATGAGGAGAGGAGGGGAGGGGCGACGAGAACTGGATGAATGGTCCGGGAAGCACCGGGGGAGGAGGGGGACATTATGGATGGGAATGACTCACTATTGTCATGTCGCGCCTGCTGATAACGTCGCTCTTAATTAAAAATTCAAGGTTCCGCCGTTATCTTGCGAAGCCCGAGGGTGCGTCATGTCAGCCGCGTGCCTCCATTGTCTTTTAATCGCTGCTCATTTTCCCGAGGAATTTTTTGTGCAGCAAAACTTTATTTCAATGATCCCTGTCCACAGATTGCCTCTTTTAGTTTTAGTTGTGCCTGAATTGCTTTTGCCTGTGGAAAATTTTCAATGACTCCTGAAGGATATGGACAGGTCCAGTTGTTCTTTTTCCCTTTTCGCCATATTGCATTTGATAATTTTGTTTGTCCAGTTTCCCGCACACTCGCCCATAACGTTGTGTGCGATCGGTTATCGTAGCAGTGTGCGCCCCATTCTACCGTGGATCCCGGGACCCCACAATAGAAGAACCACCACCAGCATTGTGCACTGCACTGCCTGCCCCTCTGCCCCCTGTAAAGCTGCATTATCTGATTAGTCATAAGATGTTTGCCAGTAATGAGTGCGTGTTGTCTGTTCACTTAACGAGCCGCCATTGTTGAATGAGCAAATCTGAAATTCCTATGCTTTGCAATTGATGGTTTGATGTGAATGGCCGCGTACCCTTCCCTGGTAATTTCTTTTGCTGATTTCCAAGCACAACTATGTTCTGAGTTACACAAGTAAAAACGGATGAATTTCCATATGAATATAATGGGACACATCTTTTTTTCAACAAATGGGAATGATTCGTGTCCGTTTGGGTGTATTTTCCTGTTGTTTCAGGTGTAAGGAAGAAGAGATTTAATTTCCTTGCTAAGTTCGACGGGGGCTGAACGGAAAGATTGGAGATTAAGATGTGGTCTGAAGAAGTAGTTTACTCCTTCATTCTTCATCGCACATTACTTAAAACTCTGTGAAATGTTCTTCATGCTAGAAAAGCTTGCCTTTAATGGAAGGCTCTACTTGATCACAATGGAACTCTTTGCGTCAGGGCTGGCAGTGACGCTGGAATCAATCAATAGGCCTTCTGCGAAAACCTGTTTTGCCCTAACTTTTTAGCAGGCACACTGCAGCAGCACCCACCCCAGAAGGGCCCTTCCTGTACAGGAAGTGCCGGCTTTTCCGCACAGTGTCTTCATTCGCAAACATTGCTTTAGATTGGGTTTCTGGCGAGGGGAATGTTTCAGGCCCTCCCTATTGCCGAAATGCCTCATTTAATTCAATATCGCCGTTTCGGATTGGCAAATGTGCCATGTAGCTCAATATTGAATTGGACCGCGTACGCCCGAAAGGCACCTTGGTGGGATTTAATAGTGTCTTATAGGATGGGAATTGTCAGTGAGTTGGCAAACTTATTGATAATCTTGTGCCAGTAAATATGATCTATGCCGAGGGGGAAAGGCTTTTATGGCGAGTAATAGAATGCAGGAAACATTTCTCCTTGTTTTGCTGGAGATGTTTCTTCTTGATGCCTTTTTTTCTTCCTCCTTCCTGCAGGCTTCCTGCAGAATGTTACATTGATTTGTGTGCATTTGCGGAAGATTGGGTTTCCACGCTGAATTCAATGAAACTTTCAGCCCTGCAGTTGCCCTGTTTAAATTTGCCTGCAGTTTGATTGATTACGTTCGCTCCTTCTGGGTCAATGGACAAAAAGATGGATTTGAAGTGAGAGATTAAACTTCTATTTATTTGGGAGAAGCACGTCGTAAATTCAATGCGGAGATGTTCCTCGTTTCTGTGTAAGCTCGTCGAGGAAATGCCGTCACGAATGAAGGACGCCATCGCTCTGTCGTGCCCTTCCGACCACCCGACACGGCCCTGAACCCGCCCCAGGAAGAGGGAGCGCACTTTCACTTCCGATAATCTTTTTCCTCGGCACGATATAAAATCTGCCCAGCCCTCATCAGTGTAGCTCTCTCTCTCTCTCTTTCCCTCTCGCTCTCTCTGCCTTTCTATCTCTCTCTCCTTCCCTCTCACTCTCCCTCCCTCTCTCCCGTCTCTCTCTCCCTCACTCTCTCTCGCTCTCTGAACTTACTGTGTGCGAAAAGTGGATGGAGACCAAGAGTTAGGTTATTCGCCTCAGAGCCTCAGCGCGAGCAGCAGATGGTGTGTGTACAGATGTTGGTGCATGCCTGCGGTGATGTTGGATCATGTCAGATACTGATGATTTCCGCGGAATCCGGACTATCCATCCAACAATAACAAGAAACCTCTGAGAAGACTGAGCAGTCCTTCCTTCCGAATTCCCTGGGCTTCGTGCTGCAAATAGCAACGAGCCCAGATCCTCTTCCCCGGGTTAAGTCAACACAAAGTGGAGCACAGCTAATTTGCAGCGAAGTTTGAGCCTGTTGAAGTTAATTGCCTGTGTCAGTCAATGTTTTCCAGGCAAAACTGCAGCTTGGGTATCAAAATATAACGGGGTATGGTGCCCCACCCTCTGCTTGGGTATGTCTGACACGCTTTGAGTTCAGGCCTTCACAACTTCTGGATTTAATGGTGGAACTTGCAGTGCACCCACAGTGTGCTGTCGCTTTACATCCCTCTCCTGGGAAAAGCAATTTGGTGGTGACAATATACATTGGACAAACAGCTGAAATTTCTGCTCTTTTATGTTGCCCCAACTTTACCGCGCTGGGATACTTGCAGGAAAAGTGGGTCAAATGGCAATTCCCCTTTCAAGAGGATTGGCAGTATCGAGCCTCTGATGTTTTGTACGCACTGCGCACATTCTGGTCTCCTTCCTCTCATTTCAGGGTGAAGGGAACTTGTTTGTCCAAGGGCTGCTTAGTAGGGGGAAGGGGTTTGCTGCGTTTCTCTTCTTTCGTCCATCTTTCTTCCTTATCCTCATCCACACAGCTCAATGACAACTTTGCTCGAGCTTGACTTTTGTCTCAGAACATATGATCAATCCACACTGGACGCGAGGCGCAAATGGAACCTGCTGCTGCAAATGGAAGTGTTCACACCGGACAACATCAAAGGATTTGCGCGCAAAGTTACGTGCTGGCGTCCAGTGTGGATTGGGCCGAAATCCCTGGCGACTCCAGGTTGGACCACAATGACAATGGTGGTAACTACCCAAGATGCTGGTTTGTTGCACAAAGCGAATGACCAAAAGAAGCCATGTATGGGACGTGCCGTTTTTGCCCAACAAGTGATTTTAAAAGGAGTGCGTCGAACAAGGGTATCTTTTCATTAGATTTTTAACCAAACTCCCCATTTTTATGCGGAAATTAGGGACACGTCTTTTTTTCAATCTCTCTCTTTTTTCTCTCTTTTGTTTTTTTTTTTTTTTTTCTTCTTCTTCTTATTGCGGTAAAACGGCCTTGAAGACCGTAAATCCCTCAGCATGCAAAACAGCCCTGCAGCCTGAGTTCCCCGCACTTATCAGAGAAACTCGTATTGACTGGCCTGGCACGTACTATCTGCTTCTCTTACGCCAAGTATCGTCTACCTGCCAGCTCGACTGCGCGTTAACTTCTCGCAAACTAGAGCTTTTGTGCAGGTTCCCTTCCCGGAATGATCTTCTTTGTTCGGAAGAATCACTTCTCAGAAATTGTTTTTGCGTTTTGCTTCTTTTGGTGTGTGAAGTGTCCAGCCCTTGAAAGAAAGAACAAAATGATGATCAGATTAGCAAAGGCTGCATTCTGAAGTTCATGAAAGCTGCACAGGTACCTCCCACTTAGTCCTAATATGGATAATCTGAATTCCTGGATAAACCAAAGTCTTATGGAAATCGTACTCGTGTCTCTTGTGTGTTAATCTGCCTGCTTAAATAGCAATTTACAAAATTTCCAAAGAATTTTGTTTGTTATATCTTTTCGAATAAAGCGGGAGGTACCTGTATTCATGTTTTGGAAGAGCCTTGCAGAAATATTTTCCGTCTTGAACATGGCAGATGAAGATTTTTGCTTGTTCACCGAACCTGCAGTTGTTCGCATCATCTGATGTTTGCTTCAAGGTTCTTGATGGTCAAACAGCTGCAGGAAACATCTGATTTGACAAGCGGAGAATGGAGAGGCATTCAGATCGGAGTTTTCCAGACATTCCTTTGTTCGTTACACATTAATCTTTCTATTTGAAGGCAAAAAAGTCCTGTTCAAGTATCAGCTGATTGCAAAAGATCAATTGTTTGTAGCTACGTAAGTCACAATCTTGAAGAGCTGCCAAGGAAGCCTCACATTTGCGCAACTTGCAAAATGGGAGCCCTCCATTTGTTGGGTAATCATGCGAGAGCGTTGTGAAATATCTCGTCCTGCAGCCCAAGGTTCAATGTTTTAAGCCGGGCCGGCTGTAATGGGAGCAGATAGGACGGAGATGATGTTATTTTGCGTGGCTCTGAGCACTAAGCTTCGGGAATGGTGGAGACAGACCATTTCTTAGGCCGACTACTGCCCAAGAGTTATGGGTACAGGTGGGTCCCGGTTAATCGAACAAACAATTCCAAGGAAAATCCTTCAATTTTGGCAAATTTTGATTTGAGCGTGCAGAATAACATTTGAGAGATCTAGGCCTACATGTGATTTCCATAGGACTTTGAATTAACCGGGAATTCCGATTGCCCATATTCGCATTAACCGCGACCCACCTGTGTTTCCTGTCAGGGACAGAACACAGTCTGGCTTTCAGCCGAAACGTGAAAAGAAACAAGGAAAAAGAACACGTCCCTGGGGTGGCTTTCACAAGATTGAAGAACTTATTGAGTTGATACCGAACTGGAAATCCACACCTTGGTTGGGGATGATAATGCATTTGATGGATCGCGGCTCAGAGAAAAGAAAAGTACAATGTCAAGATGGAGCCTTCTCATGTTCGCTGTCACCTCTTTTGTGGAAGGGCAAGACTGATCCGAAGTGCTGCTGCTTGCAGTGCTCGTGCTCAATGCAGGCGACAGTGAATGATGCCCTTTCGACAACAGTTGTAAATTCCTTTGCGAATTCTTTTGCACTGAGATTAGAATTCGCGGGAAGCGACATTTTCTTGTTTCTGTGGGATTTTTCATCTCTTCAATGCAAATGAATAAGCAGCTTGAAATTGAATTCGCAGTTGCTGTTCGCGGACAAAAGTTTCTTTTCGCCTTTCTCCGACAGTGAAAAAAAGTTGAATGTTTCCTCCTCCTCTCTACGGGACTCGAATTATTGAGGATTCTTCTTCTCTATCAGTCGGTGTTGTGGATGAGGCTTGGGTCACGGATCTAACCTGGGTTGTCATGGAAACTCGCATGTGTTGCTAGGCTGGTGTAAGATTGATTGGCAACGGCAGAGCGTCGTCCCCGCCTGCCCGCCTCCCTCCGTCTCTCCCGGCGCTTCTAGCGGGGACAGCGGGAGGTGCCGCACAACAGGCGCTTTCATCTCTCGTCTCCCTCACAAATTTCAGCGCTTCAAGCTTTTTTCATGTTGCACACGAGCCTATTTCAATACCGCATTGATATCTGAACATCACCCTTTTAAATTCGCCTCTTTGATGCCTTCATGTAGCTGGTTGCCGCAGCCGCTGCTAGTGGTTTTCAATGCTGCTATGTTTAGACTCGGGAAGGGATTAGACGTTAGAATGGACGTTTTGATCGGACAGAGTGCAAAGCAACATTAGACTCCAGAACTGACTCCATGTCAATGTGTGATGTATGTGATGCTGTGCTCGGTAAATAAGATTTACGGGCCCTTTATGCGGTGTTGTGCTTTGGTTTCACAACTGTGTAGTTGATGAATCTCATTGTGTGACCTACTTTCCTCAACTGTGGTTGAGCTGGAACTTCACTTTTCCAGGATTTTTCTGCAGAATCTTTTCAGATTTTCTGTGCAGAACATCAAAACACAGGTCTCCAGCTGAAGAGTTGTTCCCTGCTGATCAATGTAATTTTCGCATTGGCAACAAATGTACGATCGGGCACGGAAGTGGATGTACTCTTGGCGCCCAGGTGTTGTGCTAACACGTCAACATTCCGGACGTGATTCGTAGGTTGCACGGCCTGCGCACATTTCTGTTTACCCCCGAAGTGCCCTGTTGTTGCTGATACTTGCGAGAAGTACTGACGTTTCCGTACTGTCTTGTCATGTCTTCGTGTTCCACTGTGGCCGCGCAGCTGAAAGCGTCGTTATTGTTGTTGTCACCGTCGCTTTTATTGTTGAAAATGCACAAACCCATTCCATTGCATTTTCAGGCCGCGCGGTTGGAAGTGGAGCGATTTGTGAGTACCTTTGCCGTCGTTTCTGTTGTCATCGTCCTGGATTCACTCCCACCTCCACACCCCCGCCAAAAAAAATAATGCAGCATTCATGGCCGACGTTGATAAGCGCCCTTGTTTTCGCTTTGTTTTCAAGCAGCAGCTTCGTTAGATAATTTTGTGGCCATAAATACCTTGGTTATCACAGCCGAGTGTTGACAACGAACAGGCCGTGTGTTTGATGACAAAATGACGCTATTGGAAGCGTCTTCTCCTTCCATACACTCTCATTCCAGTTCCTGTTTCAGCGTTTTCATCTTTTGCTGATGATGTATGGGCAACGGGGGTTTTTTTCTGGGGACTGTTCTGCCCAAATTGCAGGTGAATTAAGCGAAGATTGTCAAGGGGGCGAGGTTTGAACGAAGTGCGACAGAAAGCGAACACACGGTCGCTTAACGTAAAAGGGTATGGCGACGTTAAGATGGGTGTTGCCGTTCACTGCGTGTGCACAGCAACATGAATTATTAATTGCACCGGGTAATTAGCTAATTTAGCTGTTGTTGCTTCGCAATGCATTACTCGGGGATTCTTCGGGGATTCGGCTTCATTGTGGCAAGAGTAATGTAATGTGTTCAGCGCGAGATTGAAAAATGCTCGCCTGACTCTGCGGGTCCCTATACTTCATGCGTCAGGGATAATACTCCTCAATCCGCGGTCTTTAACTATTCATGATTCGTGCATAAATTTTCCGCGGCTTTCTTTGTCACTTTCTGGGCTTCTTCGGCGAAGATGTTCCTGATTTACCCGCGCGCAGAATATGGAAACAGAGGCCCAGTGTTCTGGAGGAAGTTGTTTGAAGTGGCAAGAACAACTAATTTCACCTGGCTACACCTTGGCACCCAGATATCTTCCTGTTCATTTGCTGCATGTCATTCAAATCGACATGACGGCTGAAGTAACAGGGGAACATTGCAGTGAAGTGAAGTGAATTTCCCTGGCATTGTCCTGAAATGAGGCCAGAGCCTTGCGTAGCAGTTTTTGGGATTGAAACGGGCCAAAGTGACAGTGGAATTTGCATTGAAGTGAAGATATCTTGAGCATGTTCCTGAAATGAGGCCAGTACCATGAACACTGCAGTTTTTCGGATTCCTGAAACAGGGCGGGGAAGCTCGTATCTTACATGTAACGGTGGTGGGTCTCTAGTTACGGATGGCTCGCACCAATTGAGCTGTTTCTTGTTCAGCGGCCAGAACAGGGTTCCCACTTAGTGGTACAAAACAAAGAAACGATAGATGTGTGGCTCATAAATACAGACAAAACAACCGTAATCCAAAGGCTCTCACCACACACTGAAAGTCTGTACGGAGTGGCCTTTCTGAGTTACTGCCGTCCTTGTGGACATCGTCGTTGTCATCATAGTCGTCGTCGCAGTGGACAGCACCAGACCCTCCCCATCCCGTCCCAATCAGGCGTTGATCAGGTGACCACTCAACTCCAGCAGGATGGCCGCGCGGCCTCGACGCTGACAAACGCCCTTGTTCTCGCCATTGAATCAACACTGCTTCACGTGACATTCCACCATTGGGTGAGAACCATTGTGACGGCAGTTGTGTCCGCAGTTGTTTGACCTTCAAGGAGAGAGAGAGAGAGAGAGAGAAGTGCTCTGCAGGGGGAGGACTGTATTCTGAACCAGGTACTGCGACGCAGTGGTGTAGATTCTCAGTCATTCCGGTGCCCACCAGGATTCATAAGGCCCCGTCCACACTGGACACGACACGAAAAGGGACACAAAAAAATGGATCTTGGTCCCATTTTGATGGACACATAGCTTTTTGTGTGCAGTCTGGACAGTTCTGTTGCTGCAGTGGGTTTTTTGCATCCCAGTTTGCTTTGCTTCTCGCGTTGTGTCCAGTGTGGACGGGGCCTAGGGATTTCATGACCTGTGCTGTTGTTGCAGTGGAAGCCCTGTTTGCTGGTAGCGAATAGAGAACGATGAGAACCGTGCAGTCTGGCGAAGTCTCTCCCTGCCTCCCTGTCTCTCTCACTCTCTCGTTCTCCTCTCTGGTATATTTATTGATAGAAGTAAAGTGCAGCACTCAGCGCGAAGATACATTCTCCACCGTATATCACTAGACAAGTACCGTGCCTGGATGTCGGGAGAGCGGGAGGGGGAGGAGGGACCCGGCCACTGCTACCAGCCTCATCACCGGCCACGCCGCATTATTGCGCAGCCCTAACGTCCCGACGCAATTTTAATTGGTGCAACACGGAATGTGGGGATAATGAACGCACAGAAAGCTACCCCACGCCATCAGGTGGAGTTGGTCCTACGTTAGATTGGTTTCCGTCTCAGTGTCTGTGGATCTAATGTGTGACTCCAGTCTGCGCGAGTGTCCTTTCTGGAAGGCGCCCCACGCATGGATGTCCCAGAGAGCTTGAATAGCACAGAGAACTTGGATATCCTGACGTCCATTCAGATCCTTTCTCACTTGCAACTCAAATCACACGGGCCATGCAGAGGCAACACTCCACCCTCTCTCACATTTCTCAGGTTTTGATAAGCGTCTGAAATGTTG
>JAAUYG010219106.1_pt1 | contig 11866 bp, 10 predicted proteins | sample 7278091 | NCBI WGS metagenome assembly JAAUYG01 (sample SAMN14350201, study PRJNA611818) | marine sediment metagenome | isolation source: surface marine sediment (0.6m) | place: French Polynesia: Moorea | collected 2018-08 | reverse complement strand
TTCATTACCTTCAGCCTATTCCTCTTAAAGGAGAACTTTTTTCTGTGCTTGGCATAACTGAGGAATCGCAAAAGCATTCCTTTGAGGAAGCGGAAATGTCATCTAAACTCAGCGGATACTGTATATTTCCACAACTCAAGCTCATTGCACCTAAATATTTAGGTCAGTAGTGAAGCTAGTTAGATTCTGTTCCGCCCAGTGCTTCAACTGTCGGTACACATTGAGGCGAGCGAAGAAGTGCTTCGAGAAACAGCTATTTATCCAGTTGAAGAACATCGCTGTGTGTACATACTGAGGGCTGCATGTTGCAGTGGATTTGGCTTCTCCGTCTCTCCTCTTTGTGCTGAGTTTTTCGTGAAGCACCCAGTTCAGTGGAATTCAACTTTGGAAAAGTTCACTGACTCGTGTTGTTGTGAGGATAAAATGAGTTTTGTTGTCTGGCGGTTTGAATGATGGTGAACACGGCAAACAACCATCTGTACAACAAGGTAAGAGTGTGTAATGTATCGCATTGAACTGAGGTGCCAAGGAAAATATTCGAGGTTATCATGAGAAATTCAAACAGATACTTGTTTAATGAGCGAGCAAGAGATTCACACGAAAGTACGCATGAAATGCGAGTTGAGGCAAAAACCAGCCGGAGGAAGAAAGGAAATAAACCCGAGGTTGATGTTCTTTGTTGGTAACATTGGTAGGTACGTTTTCCTGGCTTTCTAAAGTGAAACCAAATGGCTGCTCTCTTCCTGGCGGAATCCCAGGAGCCCTTTGATACCTTTCAGATGTTGTCACGTCAATACAAAGGAACATCAGCTATGGGAGGTTGTTCATTCTTCTGACGTGAAAGGTCCCAACGCCTTATCCGTTAATTTCCGGAGAGTCTCTGGTGAAGAGCTCACCAACTCGCAAGAAACTTGCGGGAGAGAAAACGAGCGCAGCTCTCGCTGACATTGGGATGAGGTTTTTTCTCCCCCACCCGCAATTTTCCCTCCCCGAACGTAACTGTAAATTGGCAAGTTAGAAAGTATCTCCCGGAAATGAATTTGTTAATGACCTGACGGCGCAAAGCAACCGAACTGTTCTTTGTCGTAACAACGCCGTATGTATCTATCGTCGTGAAGAAAGAATCACCAAAGATGTGTCTCCTAGCTGGAAACGATGCAGAAAACATTCGTCAAAGCTGCTTTTTCAGACGGTCCAAGCTGGCAGTTCTTCGAGGTTTCTTCCTCAAGCTTTAATGCTGTTTTCTTGCTAGTTATGGATTGCTCAGAGATTTTTGCTGCAGGTAATGCTTTCCACCTGAGGCTATGAATTCAGTGCAGGAGAAAGAATGTGAGAAGCTGTACTTTGTGTTAATCCAGTTTTAGGCAATCATGGTTAACGGCGCTTCTTCGCGATGCTTTATTTGAGTAACCTTTGTGCGAACAGATGAAGTACCCATCCAGGAAAAATATCATTCAGATGAGGAAACAAGAAGTACCTGGGGAGATGTTTTTTACCCAAATGTCACTGACCGAATGAACAGTGGCTTTCAGAGTGTTTCAACATGTCTGTGACTGATTTCAAGACTCCCTCTCCGGAACAAACTGTCGACTGAAGACAAAACGCCCATTGCGCCGCGACAAATTGCCAGTGCAGAACAGCACATGGTCGTTACATTCACTGTGGCGAAGTTGGTAATTTCTTGGGAGGCCCAGAGGAATGTAGGAGCTGCCTTGAGTTTTGACAGAGACGAATGATAATGTTCACATAAGGTGTTAGCGATTGAGATCTTCCCAGGTCGTCTTTCATTCTGTTTTCTTGAAACATCCAGGATTTGTCACAGGGAAGATTAGTGTGTTTCAACAATGTTGGCGTGCCAAGTGTTAGTTTCTGCCTCCCTGTCCTTCCATCGTGCTCAATTTAATGGTGGGTGCTGCCGCCAACATGTCTGCGTTCCTGCCACCAAGGTTAAACTGCCTTAATGTGTTGCGTTTGGTCATATTGGTGGAGCGAGGGAGCAGTTGGGTCAGTGCAGGCATGGATGTAACTCTGGTTGAGCTCATTGATTTGTTGATAGATGGATTTGAAGTGTCCATTCTCATACGCTGGGCGCCGTGGAATTAGGTGTGACAGAGAAGTTTATGGAGGAATTACGTTGTCCTTCAGCAGGGTGCCAGGAATTGCGCAGCTTGTATTTGCCACTGAATTGCAGCCCATTGTTTGAAAATGACTGGTATTCATGGTTCAGCATTGGAGATCTTTGATAGGAAAAAAAAAACACCAATGGTCACACCAGAAAAATGAAGTGAACAAAGCGAGCAACATCACGATGATTCCTACTGTAGCAAAAGCAAAGAAAACAGTTGTGGCAAAGATTTTTTACGAGGCCCACGCTGAGAGGGAAGAAAAAGGAACCGTGATCTTTCATGAACCTGGTTCTTCTGTTCTGTGCCCTGTGTGCAGTTGAGTCTGTGGAAAAAGATTGGTATCACACTGATTGGTATGATTCCGACAAGCAGCCTAAGTGTTTGATGTTATGAACAGCAGAGGAGGAAATTACCTTCTCTCGAGGTTTTCACATCACAGGGCCTTGTTATTCTGCGCCGCCTTTTCATTTTATTTTCAGTTTCCACCACCATTACTGTCGCCCAACAGCGTCAATGTTTATCTCCTCACCACATATCGAACGGCACATCTGACGATGTGAACGATTGAACTGCACGTTCCGTCGCTGTAACAAGATCAGCAGGCGAAGTCATTTCACCGCTGGGTGAAGCCCGAATACCAAAGGCGCCTGAACTCGGCGCTTTAATCTGATTTGAAATTGGAAAGCGATTGACAATTTCATTCAGTCTGATCTGGGGTGTTTCACCCACGAGCCGTCTGACCTGGTGTAATGATATTTAAAGTTTTCTAATTTGGAGGGAAATGAGCCTACTTTTGAAGCCAATTGCAGGACTTGTGGTCTTTCTGTGACCAAAAAGCCCTAATGCGTCTGGGATCTAAAATTTTATTCGATTTTTGCGAAGGGAAGGAAAACAGAACAAAAGAATCACTTGCACGATCAGCTTGTGCTTTGATGGATTCCCTTTTTCTGAGGGAAAGTTCTTGAATTTCTTCGAACCATACAGAGTGAGTCAAGTTGCATTCTGTGGTACGGTTTGGCCGGAGTTTCGTTGAAGAAAACTCCTGAAAAGCTCGCAAATTGCTCCTCTTTGTTGATCGACATCGAACATGGCAGAATCATTCTGGTGCGTGTGTCATCGTAATTTCAATGTGCAAGACGTTGAATGTCATAATTGGTTCCCTTTGAGTTCTACTGTCTCTGGGGTGGTGCTGAAACGAAGACTGCTGTTTGCTGAAAAAGTAAACTTCAGACACACTCGTGTGAAGTTTTCATTGGCAACCTTGCGCCGCTGGGCCCATGCTGAGAACGATTTTCTCTCCCTTAACTTATTACAAAATGTATTACCTCGGACACTGGTTTTTGCCTCAAATGAGCCTGCTCTCGTCCAGTGTTTTCTTGTGCTCGAGGACAGCAGTTCACATTTGTGCCTGCAGTCTTCTCAAACAGTAACATGGGAAATTCCTTCAAGGTTTGTCTTTTCAGCTCTTTATGAAGTTTCATGTGTATTTTCTGCTTTTGAAATGTTCGACTGGCAGGTAGCTGTCATGAAAATTGCAAGAATGAAAGGAGAACAGGTGTCTCAGAAATGCCATCGGTCTTGTTGAACTCCACGCTGTTTGTGGAGTGGGTTGTGGTAAAGTTGGCTTTTTATCACATGTTTGCTGGCTGTTCTCTCTTGCGTTGAAACCCATCTCTGTTCTGTGGAAGAGCTGGAACGGCTGAGTTTGATTTGTTTGCTGAAGAGTACATGTTTCTGTGTCACCCAAAGCTGATATATCTTTTTGTTGTTCGATCTTAAGTACTGGGCAATGAAAGAGATAGCAGGATTCGAATTAACTTCGAAGCAAGAGTTACCTTGGTTCAGATAAAAAGGGGTTGAAACGAGACACGGGTGAAGGGCAAAGCTGCAGATTAAACAGTCGTCTGCAGATGGGCGCAATTGTGGCCTAAGATACTGCAGATGGGCACTCGATCACGTACAAGAGGCAGCATCCCCAAACATCTAAACGTTCTCCAATTATTTCCCCGTGCGTCGTCTCCTAAACGTGTCGTCAGGGCTGCTCGCAGGAGGAAAAAGAGTTTGTGTGTTGTAACCTCAGTCGAGGCAATTATTTCCTGTTTACGCTCGTCTGAGAGCAAATCTGCAGCCATACTTCAACCTCACCAGTGCGGCTAATAGATCACATTGCAGGGTCGTTTACTGAGTTAGTTACACAACGCTCAACGTTGCCTAACACTTGTCCTGGATGCAAGTTGAGACGAAACGCGATAAAAGCGGCGTTACATAGAAAAAACATCCAAGCTGACGAAAAAAAGGGGCAACTTTTTTATCCTGCAAGATGCAGTGCTTCATTGTGTGGCCAATTGAATTCACCCTGATTGTTTTCACCATGACTTCACACTGGAGCCGACTGTGATACGAGTGCAAGAGTGTTGTTAGCAGTTGAATTATCAATATCAATTTCTCTATGCAAATGAAGCGTGGCACGTTATCAAGGCCTGCAGTCTATCCGCTGAAGCAGCTTCCCCAGCATGTTGTCAAGTTGCTGCGCCAGTCGAGATGTTTTCCGTCTAGCATAAGCAGGCTAAATTTACTTGCAGTTTGGGTCGCTTCTTCACAATCATTTTTCAATTGGGCAGTCGGTGATCAGACGGCAATTGTACACGTCAGGTAAATTGTTCAGGTGGTTTACGTTTGCAGTGATACCAGGATGGTAATTCACTGGGTTCTGTGTCATTAGAATCGGATAGTGATTGATTTTGGGATAAAATCACTGTCAGGATTTGGTCGCGTGCTGAATAAAGATTGCTGGGCGTTTCTTTGGTGAATGATGGAGAGAGGAAAAGTCACGCAGGATTTTGTTTTGCAAATTTTTGACACCGAAGTGAGTTTTGCAGAATCTTTTTGTCAAACCGAGGTTTGTGCACTGATTGCAAGGGCACATGTTTTGTGGATGTATCGACTGCTTCAGTGAGGTGTGCAGGCCATGTTGTTGCAACAGAATTCATTGCACATGTACGAATTCGTCTTTGCTATTCGTGGAACCCCATTTCACAGGTGCCACGAACAGTTCCAGCAAGTGAAGCAGTTGAGAATGCATTTGAATGAAGAATCTTGTCGGGAACTGTGAAAGCTACATGAAACTCTTAAAGGAACGCAGCGGTGAAACTCAGATAAGCGAGGCAGCTGCCATAGATTGCAGAGGCTGAGTGAGTTGGCTACCACTGGATCATGAAGCATGTTGAAAATGTTACGTCTTGTTTCTTGAGATCCGACGCGGCACTGCTGTTCAGCTGTGCCGCAGACTGTGAGGGCTGAGTGAGTTTTGAGCTGAACGAATCCACGTACAGGTGGCATTGAGGGAAAATGGTCAAGATTCCGACAAAGATGTATGAGCATGTGTTGCAGATGCGCGTCTTCCTTCTGACTGCAGTGCTTTTTGACGAGTTGTGTTTTTGCGTGCAGACTTCCATCATTGCTTCAGATACATCTGAAGAATTTGAAGGCAATTCAGCGATCGAATGTTGACAACACCAGGTCTGTTCCCATTGCAATTTAGAAATTCACTGATTCCTCAGCGTGGTCGACGTCCGTGGGACAGACATGGATAGGGCAAACGAAGACAGTTTTGACAGGGTTCTTTGTGCCGTTTGTCAGAGCAGCTTGAAAAGCAGTCGCAACGTGAAAGGGAGAGAGGCAAAGGCACGTAGAGAAAAGCCATCAATAAGGCGTAGTGTGAAATAAAGGAGACAACAAGCACCGTGTGAAGACAGTAAATCTCAGTGTTACTTAACGGGAAATGAAAGTCTACAGCAAAGTGCATTTGCTGCAGAACAAGAGCTTTGTCTACATAGTAGTCAAGCTTTGAGGGCTGAAATTTTGGAGAAGAAGCTAAATGCAGGTGTGATGGGATTGCTGCTACGGGCGAGTACAGACACAATAAAGTAATGGTGATTTAGAAGTATTTGCTTTGTGAACACTCTCAAACCTGTGTACCTCACAATGACTGAGTTATTGTGACAGTTATGATTACTGGTACGAATAGGCTGTTGTTTTTGTACGTCCTCCCTGCTGAACAGTGGTTTCAGATGATGCTATGGTGATCCATTGTGTGGGAATTCCTACCACATCGTGAATTTTTGAAGGGCCATTGTTGCTTCGTTCGACAGTGATGGTTGCACTGAAGCGTTCTGTTTAGACTCAGAATTCTGCAGATATAGTTTGCAGGCTTTTGTTTATGACATTTTCAATGCATTGCCGAAGTGCTTGATCCATAATGCATTCCTAATGGAATTCTGGAGCGTGTTTCATTGTGAATTTTAAGGAGTCACGAGTGTCTGCAGAAATCATTGCTGTAATAGATTATCTGAAACCTGACAGCGACATACGCGAATGTATTGGATTGCCATTACCCCGCTTTGCAAACGGGACATGATGAGTTGGCGGTCGAAAGCAGCTTTTGTGGAAGCACATTGGCAAAATGTTGTGCTTCATCATTCGAGATTGCTCTGATTACAATGAAACTTCAACGGAAAGTATCAAATGAAAAAAGAACTGACAATTTTTTTTTCAATGTTCTTTGTTTTGGCATGTTAATTACTCGTATTGAAAACAATGAAGCTGGTGTTTTTACATTTTTGTGCTTTTCAGCAGAAAAGTCGATGACAGAACCGTACTTTACATACGTGCAGAGTTCGCTGTGAAATCAATAGCGAACCTTATGAAAATGTCAGGATTGCACTTCAAGGTACTTCCAGTGTTTGCTATTCAGATGCCCCAGAAGGGAAAGTGAGACAGCCGATATTCTCCAGTAGAATCATTGCTGCTGACGATCTGCAGTTTGAAGACCCGCAGTGGTTCATAAACTTCAGACAACCATCAGTAGCGAGTGTTTATGATTCCGCAGGGAAAGCGAGTGTGCGCTTGGGTCAAGTTTTTGGCTTGCAATTTCGAAGTAAGTGCAAAGAGTCCAATTCATACTCTGGTAAGTGATGGGGAATGTCCCGTTGTATGCTGGTCACACTCACTCTGGGTAAGGACCTCAGGAAACCGGACAGGCGTGCGACTGGAAGTAGGTCAAATGCACGATTCCGCCGAGACGGCAAGAACACCCTGTTCTGTAACGCAAGGATTCTGTTCAGAAGATAAGTTGGCAAGTGGAAGAATAAAACACCAGGGTTCAGCCAGTACGCTTTTGCTTGTGTCTCAGTTGGCAAGAAGACCTTGGGTGGTTTCAATGTTTTGTGTTTGTTGGAGAAAGAATTCTGCCAAGTGCAGTCTGAAGCAATTGGAGGAATACTTTTTGCTCGTGTGACAGTGTTCCCCCTGCGATGTATGGATTCTTATGGGGACCTGTTGACCTGTTTTTGTCATATCTTGACATGCCAGAACAAATTGATGTTACAAACCTGGGAAATGTGGTCTTCTGCAGGCACAGCTGCTTCACTGGAGCAGATGCGGCACAAACTCGATTTTTTTTCACACCCTGAATGTGTATGGCGAGGCATCGCGTGGAATAGGAATTGGCAGCTTGGGAGCTTTCCTGCTGGAATTTAGCGTCGGGATTGCTATGATTTCTTCAATTGGGAAGGAAATTATCTGAGACAGAAGAAGGTGAATTAGTGAAAAGGAGAGACAAGAAATGGAGTGAAACTTTCTCTCGAGAATGCTTCAAGGCGAAATGTTGTGGAAATTGCAAGTTGACCAGTCAAAAGCATTGACCGCATGGAAAATCGTTGCAAAGACGTCGCTTATCTGGGACACCTTGGCGCACGTGTGGTCGAGTCCGCCGTGGATAGTGGTGACTGGGTCGTCATTTCAATTTCTTCTGGCTCATCACACAGAAAAGTCTTTGCGACATGTACAAAACTCTCGGGACCTTTAGGCTTTCCAGTCTGACCCCCTTTGTAGGCCAACGCAAAATGGATGCGACTCTTTATCTTGATGTTATTTGGTGGACAGTAGTGGTTCTGTTCAGGTTTCTATGGAAGGCTGCAGTGTATGTACTTCCAATGCCCAAAATAGTATTTGCCTCAGGCCGGAGAAGGGAATGAACGGTTGCGAGGTTCTGACCTTTACTGGATGCGGCACTCGGATAAACACGCGGTGTTAGAGAGAGGCGTGTTTGAGTCAATCTTGATCTACCTTTCAGGGCTGCACCTTTTACAACCGAGCGTGTTACTCCTACGTAGCTTTCACGCGTGATCCCGGCGGCCTGTACTGGGAAGGGTGATCTCTGCACCATTTGTTCCTCTTGACAGAATAGAATGCGACAACTTCTCTGGAAGAAAATCACTCCAGGACCTGGAGTCTCCTCGCCTTCCAGGAGAAAGATCCACAAGAATGTTATTCCAACATCGTTAGCTCTTCAAGTCCTGTCCAAAGGTTTTCTCCAGCAGGCATTGGACAGTATATTTTGCGGCGTTCGTGAGACTGATGGCTTTTATGTTAAGCCGCGGGATGTTCGTGCCTGTGGTCACAAGAAGAATCAGGACATATGAAAGACGTGGCCGCGAGCAGCTGGCAACGCCGAACCGAAGCGGGCGGTGCTGGGAAACACGAGCGTGACTGCTGACCACTTGGTTCTTCCGCTCTAGGCTTTTTCCCTCCGTCTCTGTTTGAAATTCGAACACCCTTTCCGTGGCAACTGTTTCAATGTCAGCCTTTGGCATCAGGAGTTGAATCCGTTGATTCAGATTGCTGTTGTGCTGTGTAGCAGTTCAATTCCAGCAAGTTTGACGTCAAGGAAGAGTTGTTTTCAGACATCAGCTGTGAAAAATGCTAAATGACGAACCTGGCACAGGCGTTTGTGTGTTGATGTCTTGTGTGCGGTTGGGCAGTTAAGGGTTAGAGCTGACAGCAGCTTGCACTTCCAATTGAGAAGAGAGTGCCTTTCAAAGAAGCTGCTCAGAGGAATACAAAACAGATGAAAGCCTTGGTCTCTCATGCTTCAAGAGCTTTTTCAATCTCTAAATGTATTTTGAATGAAAATCAGATTTGAGGAAGTCCTTTATGGGCAGGATGGAAAGTGTGTGCACATAATACCATGGCGAATGCAATTTTGATGTTCTTTGAATATCGAATGTTTGTGGAAGGAGCTGCAGCTTAGGAAAACAGAAACCAACAGCAAGTAAGAGCATACAGTTCTCAGTTTGATCTTTGGATGGAAAAGGGCAATACAATGGCGTCAGGAATAGAATTTCGTGTCGCTTTCAGATTTTGCATCAGGTGTGCTTGTCAAGGACTTTTTGTGTTGCCGCGTTTGAAGTCATTGTGTTTTGTGGTTGTCATGGCTGATGTGAAAACTGCAATATTGCGTCTGTTTTCCACTGTGTTCTGGCTGACATGTCATTCTCTTATCCAAACACGCATTTCTGTTTTCCTCTTCTGCTTCTGTAAACTCTTCGATCTATGTTCTTTCATTTGATTATGGTTCTAATTTGGATCCATCAGACTGTTGTAATAGGGCTATTTCATTGATTTATCACCTCTGTGAATGGGCATCTCACATGCGACTTCGAAGCCTCGCATGTCGCGGGTTTTTTGTCAATGTATGTAAAGTCAAGGGCTTGAGCCAAAGGCTGCTATTGAATGTCAGGAAATATGCTCAGCTTTTAGATATCAATTTAGACACTGTTGATATTAATTCTCCGAAGTGTTGAGGTTTATGCACGGAGTGCCAAGCTATGCATAGCAATGCCTGGCTGCGCTGCGATACTCCTTGCAGACCTGCGGTTTCTTTGCAGGCAGTTTGAAAGGCAGGATAGATTGAGTGTTCGTTTCTGAATTGAATTGCGTGTATCAAGAGACGTCATGTACTAGTCTGTTCAGGTTCTTGAGAATTTAGTCCACTTTTTTGCGGAAGAAACGGTAAAATTGATTACTGCAGTTGGCACAGACATTGAAGCACCACGACCTCTCTTTCAGGGTTGAAGTCCAGACACCCAAGGACTGAGGCAGAACCAGAGTGCTTTAAGACATTGGTCAACTGAAGGAAACTAGAGTTTCAGCTTGATCTGTTTCAAAATTTGTCCAGTTGTTTTGTAAGGGGTTTCGTTGTTGCTTTGTGGCACACCTAACATCTGTGCTCATGAGGTGTCCTTCAGTTGCCTGGTCTACGTACTTCTTAAAGCTGTCTACAAGTGTACTTGCAGCTTTGCTACAGTGCTCTGGTGTGTGTATTTGCAGGGTTTACTGCAGGCGCACGATGTGGTGGCACACGAGGTGTACAGCGAGGACGCCATCCGTGTGACGCCGCCGCCCCTCGCGTCCTATCTCAACGGCGACGCCGAAGCGGACAGTCCGAACGGCGATGTGGAGATGGAGAACGTGACGAGAGTGCGCCTCGTCCAGTTCCAGAAGAACACAGAGGAACCCATGGTATCTAGAACTTTTACTTCTTGACAAACCCAATGCGCACCGTATGGAAGCGATGCCCTTGGTCACACAATGGAGAAAAAAACTTCTCTTCAGGGGTCGCTTGGTGGTTTTGGGGTCAACATCCTCACTGATCTGTTTCACATGCCTGACTGCCGAGCACTCCCCAAACTACACCAGAAATTTATTGGAATAATTGCACGGTTCGGAGAAATGGCTCTTCGGTGCGTCGTTCTCTGGAGTGAGTGGAGTGCTTCGGCTGAGCTCCTGTAGCGATGCCGCAATAAGTGGGTCATATCATCCGTGATTTTCTTCAACGGGACCAAAATTATTCATTTCACAGGAAACGAAGAGCAGTGCAATCTCAGGGTGGATGCAATATTCCGGGGATACAATTTCGTAATCAACCGTTGCAGCATCCTTATTTTCCCCGAAGTTTTTGTTGAGGGAAGGAATGAGGGAGGGAGGGAGGGAGGGAGAAGTCTCAATCAGAACCTGACAATGCAAGCCATTACTGCAAATATTGCTTGCACAACATCAGTTTCCACCTCGCAGGAGTGACGTGATATTGTTCCATGTCCATCTTTGTTTGCAAGTTTCTCTGTAGTTCACGTTTTTTTTTCGCCAGAACTCGATACAGAGAGCATGGAAATGTACACTTGCCTCATTTAACCGACTCAGAGGGAAAAGAGTGACTTTCATCAACCTCCGTACATAACAATTGATTCTGTACAAGCACAGAACATTTTCCGTCCGATTCGTTTCAATAAAAACGCAAGGCGATGTCCCCTGGATGGTTTGTTATCAAAATGACTGGAAAGTGTTCAGCTCTCTGGAACTCCCCACAGGTTGTCTTCTGTAAAGAATCGATGAATGCAGAAACGGTTGTGTCTTGAACGGGAGTGGTGTCAGAAAGGTGATGTATGTGCGATTAGGGAATGCACTTTCCGTGTAGAGAAGCCCAGTAACTGATGTCTGTTCTTTTCTTTTTCTTCTCGACACGTTTAGGGCATCACCCTCAAGATGAATGAGGATGGTCGGTGTATCGTGGCCAGGATTATGCACGGGGGCATGATCCACCGACAAGGTACTTTTGTATTCTTCACGATCCTTCATTGAATATTCACAGAATTTGTGCAGGAAATAAACACAAAATGAAAAAATGTAATTGCCTCGCCTTTCCATCTGACACAAAGTCAACATTGGTGTCAATCTTTTTTGTCACATACTTTTTTGGCATTCATTGATTGGAAAAGCAAACATAGAATATGAAAACAGATTTTCTTTTCTTCACTCGGAGGCAATAAAAGTCAGTTTCACCAGCTGCTCTGCTAATCGTTATCATCACATTGATTTTTTTCTCTGACTTGACATTTGTGAAT
>JAAUYG010141952.1_pt1 | contig 11866 bp, 7 predicted proteins | sample 7278091 | NCBI WGS metagenome assembly JAAUYG01 (sample SAMN14350201, study PRJNA611818) | marine sediment metagenome | isolation source: surface marine sediment (0.6m) | place: French Polynesia: Moorea | collected 2018-08 | reverse complement strand
CCCCCCCCCCCCCCCCCCCCCCCCCCCCCCCCCCCCCCCCCCCCCCCCCCCCCCCCCCCCCCCCCCCCCCCCCCCCCCCCCCCCCCCCCCCCCCCCCCCCCCCCACAACCCGGATGGAAGGGAAATGGAAGAGTTTCCTCCGATTCACTATGACCAAGTTCAGGCTGCGGACAAACTGCATTACCCGGTAACTCCACTAATTTCAAGAATTTTACGTCACTATCGGACTTGTCAAGTCCATCTTAATTACAGCATCTCAGTCCCTTGACCTACCAAATATATAAAATTTGACCCTGGGTAATACTAAGTGTTGATAGGATTCCTGTGGGTTATTCCAGATACCCTGCATATGCAGTGAAACGTGTATATACCATCCTATAGTCCAACAACAAAATGTGGTCGTTATACACAGGTGGTGTTTATATGCAAGTTCAATACCATGGAAAGTATACCCCTGGGGACCTGTAAAATGTGGTCTTTATAAGCAGATGGTCCTTATTAGGGTGGTGTTCAGAGCAGGTTAGACTGTAGTATTATCCACTGTAGCAGTAATGGCTGTAGGTATCTTATCCTACCTGGGTCTGAGTCACAACACCTGGGGATCTGCTTTCTGGAGCGGCTCCAGAAGTTGATTCATCCCCTCCGGGCTCCAACAGCAACAACACCCTGAGTGATGCCCAGAATAATCCAGAATCCAGGTGGAATCTGCCGGATGGAGATTAGTATAAAGCAGGATGCAAGGATTAGAAATTCCGGATTACTGGGAGGTGATGCAATTGTGATATCAAAAGTAAGCTGCCAGGCCAGGCTCATATTTCCTCAGCTATTATGGAATCAATGCAGGATACTAGATAGTGTATCCACACCTTCTTGAACAAAAAGCTAATCACCATGAAAGTCCTATAACTGATGATTGGTATAAGAGTTTGATTCATGCAGGCAAATATCGGCAATTCAGGTAGTAATAGTAGTCAAGAAGCTGGATGATTAAACTTCGTGTATACATGTTACTGTATGGTACTTTCTGTCCTGCCACGCCCTGCATCACAGTCTTGGAAAATATGTATGAAATCAGCAAATTACTCAGATGAATATGCCAGTCAGTGCCTGTTGGATCAATATGGAATGAAATTGTCCTGTCAGCAAATTACATTTATTGCTGACCATGCTATGCCATTGCAGCACCTGCTATAGACTGTTGGCTGTCCGCTAAATGATCTGAACACTGTCAAATCCAGGGAACAACAAGGAACTGCAGCTGGCAAACTGAAAGATTGAAGACATTGCTCAATTGTACCGATACCGATGAAGCTTGATTATCGTGCCGCTTGGATTGTAAAACACCACCTCGAATATTGAAACATGATTTGTCAAGGTTAATCTGTAAGGTCTGGTCTATACTAGTACAATAATGGAAATTATGTGTGTAATATAATTTGTACCAGTAACTCTTTAGATGAGGTTGCTGCATCTGGCAATACCGGTAATTGATTTTCTATCGATCTCCACAGAAGTTTGCCCCCACCAGTGGTTTCCTGGAAAGGGTGGGGAAGTGTACTAGTAAGGCAGACAGCACTGGTGGACAAGGCTAATGCTCACGCTATACTGGAGGTTATGGTCCAAAGTGGGATGTTTTTTCTTCAGTTGAAATTCAGTAATACCCTAGTAACAGGATACAGACTTTCAACTACCAGGCCTCATCAAGACAAATCAGATCCAGATGGGTAGCATCTTTGAATGGGACATTATGTACAGGATGTGTAAAATAATATGTCTTGCTAGGGCAGAATAAGCCATACAAGTTCACAATGTGGTTGTGAAACCTAAATACTGGATATATGCATACAGTACCTGGTGTTAGCCGCTGCCCTGAGCCGGACTTTTCCTCATGTGTGTACATTACCGTATTTCGTATTTCCATACCTTACTGCTGGTATTTCGTATTTCCATACCTTACTGCTGGTAAAGCGGTTACCGCCAAAGTTGTCAACTCGGATATGACCCTGCCTTTGCTGTTATAATGTGCTGAAATGGCATTTATTACACACCCAGGAGAATTTGCTGACATCTGTGTTTATACCAGCAGACCATGGCACCAACAACAATATAAAGCCAAGAGTTGGCAATGAATTATAACCAACTCAGCTGTAGTGCTATTGATTTTTACAACAGATACACACATCTGTTCTTCACGGGAAGAAATGTTGAGGATTTCTTGCTCTTGTGTACAGTGATGCATCAACCATACAGACCAACAGTGCATTCTGCATGTTAGGGGCACATAGAGGGGCACATAGAGGCAGGAATTGTCACTGTGTGGAATTCCATGTAGTCTGGTAGTAACTACTCCATTACTACCAGTGCTGATAGTGGACACAATGGGTGGCTGGCCTGCAACCTGCATGCTCTGTCTAGTACTATCAGCAGCCAACCTGTTTACATGGCCTAACAGTGGCCATAGTCTACAACCTCTGGTGACTGAAGCCTTTAAAGGTAGCACACAGTGGACTATGGGAGTTGCCTGTAGATGTGCTTGAGTGACTCCTTTGGCAGTTAGAGGCCCCTCCCTACAGTATAGTATATATACAGAGGCAAGCTGACCCAAGCCAAAGGCTCATTTTAGGAAGTCTGATCAGAGAGGATAACACACATACCAGCACAGGGAATGGAAGCATCAGGAGAAATATTTACATAGCAACTGAGGCCAATAGATATTGTGATCCTCATCAATAATTAAGAGGAATAATCTGGCAAAAGGTCAGGTCATCTCCGGCTTATCTACATAGGCCATGCTGGGGGCAGTGCATGCGTGTGAAGGACCCTTGAGGCAGCAGAAGATGTTTGCTTTGCTGGGTGTTGCTGGAAATGGTTCATGAAAGCTGTGGAAATTTGATGGTGCAATCACATTGTTATGGCTTTGGATGTTAGTGACACTGTCCGAAGACTGCCGATGTTCTTCTGTGGATACGTTAGTCACATCCACTGCCATGGGGGCAAGACTATGGTCCAGTGGCAGATGCCCACAACCTAGGATAGAAATATTGATGATGATGCTCTGTTAATATACAAGACCGTGATATACATTGATATCCAGAATGTCGGACTCCAGCTTCATACACACTCGTTACTTCCGAGCAACGTCCCGAAAAAAAAGTAACTCTACATCTGGCAGTGAGAGTCCGTCCCCGACCAGCCCGGCACCGCCTAAAACTCGACACAGGAAAACCGTGTGGTGGCCACGGAAACCTGGAGACACCACTGATGTCACTACGGATGTCAACCACAACAGCAGTGACTGGAATCACAACTATAGCTCGACAGAAGACTACGGTCAGCATCATCATGGTGCAACTCGCACCAAGGAACAGAAATCTCCGACAAAAAAACATTGGCAAAACGGATATTCTCATCATCTTACGCCCTCGAGCAATGGTTTCACCGCCTCGACGTCATCGTATTATGGGCATGACTGTCAAGAAAATTGGTTTGTTCAGAACGGGCACGGAATGCTAGTCAATGATGGACGCAGATATAGCCAGCCAGGTGGATACTGGCCGTATGGATCTAGACAGTATTACCATGACTACCATCAGCAAAACTTGCCGGGGAATGGGTACCCCTATGGCGGTGGGAGTCCGCCATCTTTGTACCACGTTAACCCTTACCCAGGCTCCCACAGTTTGGATTACCACTACAATAGTACCGGTGGGTGGAGTCCCTATTTTGCGACACGCTTGGTTTATTTTTACTTGTGCAGATTCACCCCTTGCGCGGTAGTTGTTTGGGTTTGCCTAAATATGACTGAGACATGCTTGGGTAAACATGGGCGTCCATGTGGAAACGATAAACTGAAGAAAAATTTCAGGTCTTAAAATTTCGGCCCTTCACAGTCCACTGTTACATCTATTTCTGTGGATGGGTGTCTGCTCTTTAGTTTAAATCCATTTCAAAACAAATATGGCGTGTGTGTTTGGGTATGCTTCATTCAACCGCCAAATATAGCACAAGCTATCTTGAGAGTCCACTGTTCCACTTGTCATGAAAAACCACACATTTCTGCCAAAGGAACCTACATTTCAATTTAGGTAAACTTGTCTGGAGAGATGTCTTGAGAGACCAAAGCCATAGTGTAGTGTTTCAGGATATGTTCTGCCCCAAATGAGGGCACATCTGCCAAACCCCCACCCCCACCATGCACACACATACACAAAAATGAAATGGCTGCAAAACTTACTGAATGTGAACGCCTGAGAGATTTATATCGAGAATTCTGAAAATTATTTTTCGGATTCTGATACTCGAATTAAGTGGTCCTATAACTATTGTAGAAATATGCAAAATGAAGTTGCCAATGTTTATTGAGCCTTTTTGTACACAACTGATAGCTAGCGAAACGGGGCCAGACACCAACTGGATGGATAGTGATGTGAAAAATTAAAAGTGCCTCAGTTTGGATTCAAACTCGAAACCTGTCCATCACAATGAAGCCAAATGTCAGTAAATTTTGAATATGGAAAAGGTTAAAAAAAAACTAAATAGAGATAAATGCCTTTACATTTATCAGCTGAACTGGCAGATGTGGCTAAGCTAACAGCTTAGCGCAATATGTAAGCTATACAATGTTGCAAAGCATCCTACGGGTAGCATCAACAACCAGCTACGTAGAGTACACATGTGTATGATCTCAAATATGATGTACATGTAGCCCACTAACGGCAATGCAGTTGGGTAGTAAAGGGTATTGACACAAGAGCATGTGCCTTGCACATGAACAGTAAAGGCTGAACCCCTGTTAATATGTGATATGGTCAGGAGACCAACTGCTGTACGACCTTCACCTTTCATCTTGCAAGAAATAGAGGGGGAGGTGCTATAGATCTCAAGGGATTGTATCGGACGTATCTGATAGGTGATAGGAGGCTATATCGAGCCGCCGGAGCAGCGATTGTTGTGCTGGCTGGCTAGTTTCATGCAGGCTAAGCTAAAATTGATTTTAAACCCGGCTGAAGTGCTTGTGAACTAAGGAAAGATAAATGAGCTGGGGGGGATTTCTGGTTCAGCCGGCCATATGGTAAGGTCCCAGACGGTCAACTCTTGGCTTCTTTGAGCTGGTTCTTGGAGAAATTCACCGGTAGTTTATATATTTTGAGGAATTTGATCAGTATGTAGACTATTGAAATAATGAAATATGCCTTCTTCCTCCAAATATTGTTTGGGACATATCCCAAATATGATATTTATATGTGTTTCTTTGGTTGGTGAGTCCTTTTCCAGCTGTAGAGCACGTTCAACTTCGCCATGTTGTTTGTGGGTGGCAAACAGCTGTTCTGTTTGACGCAATATGGTTTGAATAGAAGTCTTTTACTCTGTGAAAAGACTTTCTCTTGGTGTTGGGCAGCATTTCCGTGTAGTGTATAACGTTTGTAAACGTATTGTATATGGTTTGTGTAAAAGGTTTCAATACTGAGAAATTTTGACATGGGAACAATCCTACTTTCTATTGCAGTGTGAAATCAAGAAGGACATTTTGCAAAGTAAAAGGTTACTTCATGTGACAATTTGCTTTCCATTTCAGCAAGTGGGAATCTTGCAAAGTAAAAGGTTACTTTATGTGTTAAAGGTTGCTTTATGTGACAATCTGCTTTCTATTTCAGCAAGTGGCACTCGAAAACGTAATCGTCAGCAGAAGATGCGGCATCTCAATCGGCAGGGTGATGCGAAGGAAGGGTCGGACATGGACGCCTTCACTGACAAAGCCAGCCCAGCCCAGGTGAGGGGAAAAACTGCAGGAAAAATCTACCTTCTGATAAATGAACAAATTGAACATTTGTATTAGGAATTAAAAATGTTGGCAAACCATGAATTTAGTTAAGGAATGCTGACTTTTCAAGCGACTCTCAGTGTTGGTTGTGGTCATCCATCATTTGCAGAAAGAACTGATGTAAAATATGTGAAGTCTGTGTCTGGTCGGTTGCATTATACCACTATATACCCAACCATTTACTGGTAACTTGACATTGTGTCTTCTCTTTTCCGTTGCCGCTGAAGGCAACTTCCCAAGGTGCTAGTTCGGCGGAGGAAGCGATGGACGCCTCTGTACAGGACTGCGGAGCTACCAGTGGTGCCGCCGCCACTCCCGTAGAAAATAACCTGCCTTCCCCAGTTGTCAAAGACTCCTCGCCTTCAGTTGACTCTACCGCAGTGGATACTGCCTCCGAGGTTGCCAAGGAAAGCAGTTCCAGTTCTAACGCTATTCACGAACCTTTAGTAAATTCTAATTCCATAGACGCATCGCCGGGTGATGTGTCGTCCGAGAATGAGGCTGCTGCTGGTCAGCTGACCCCTCCTGCGACGTCCACTTCCATTGTGCCGCCTGCGGAAACGGACGTTCCCAAAGTTGAAATCGTCGTAGAAGACCGGACTGTAACGGAAAAGAACGAAAGGAATGTTAACGGTGTGGTACGGCAGAACGGTGGTGACACGGACATCTCTTCAAGGGATACCTCTCCGCCGGCCACCACGCAGGGCAACGACGTTGACGTCTCTATAGGAAATTCTACTAACGACGAAAGTGTATTGACTAAACAGGGAGACGAAAATAAGGAGAACGAGGGAGAGATAACCAATGATAGCAACAGCTTGCCGGAGGAAACTGACGCTAAATCTGTGATAAAAAAGGATTCATCAGTCGAACTGAAATATAAATACAAAGAAGGTGAGAGAAACTGAAATGGATATGCAGATTTCATGATGGCTACCTAAACCTATTCTGACATTGCTCCCAATTTAACTAAAGCTACGAGTTTGGAGAAAACTGTGCATCAATATCATTTATTTTGAAACGCTGTATTTGTATTGTATTGTAGTAAGCTTGTGGAAAGGTTGTGTTGGTCAATTGATTTTAGCAAATGTAAAATTACCTGCATACTAATTGGGAATGTGTGAACATACGTAGGGTTGTCACCATGGCAACAATGACCTGCCATGGGTGTCACTATTGTGAAGGCCCAGTGTTGAGTATAGAGCCGATCCTTGTCCCGTTGTCAGCTCTATAATAAACTGGGCCAAAATTAAAACGCATGTAAACCGCCCATGTCTGTACTTGATAGACACTTGGGTTCCCTAGCCATGCCACAGCATATAAACTGGACTTGTGTATCTCTGCTGTAAGTAACCATATACAGTGGTCCCTCTATTTTAAGACCACCCATGGGACGAAGAAAATGCAGTCTTATTTTGCAGCTGGTGTTAAAATAAAGGTCGTTTAACAAAGAATATTGCCCTTTGGGACCAAATCAGGCAGTCTTACTCTTATAATCAAGGGTGGTCTTAAAATAGAGGGTTGTAAAATGGAGGGACTACTGTAGCTTATCAATTGCGATAAGGTTGTAAAATGGAGGGACTACTGTAGCTTATCAATTGCGCATAATACTGAAAATGTCAGTACATTGATGTTAGCCTTGCATTCTAATATTTCCTCACATTATCTGGCCCTCAATATCAAGGTTTCAACTCTATTTTGCATCCTCTAATCAACAGCAGCAAACATCTGGTCATGACACCGTATTAATCTTGGGAGTAATTTACGGGTATTTTTGGGTCAATATTCGGGAGCAAGCGTAATTAGTGCTAATTAGTGCTTCAAACCAGCTGTCCTGCAATGATTGGTTGGGTATCGGCCACCATTAGGACATTAACTAACTTTGACACATAATAAATACTGAAAAATGCCTGGTATTGCTATGTGTTAACACAGGCTGATTCTAATCTCAAATGTGACTCATACCAAACATGTAATTGAGCTGTTTATTGTGACAGTCATAACGGGGGAGATATGCAAATTATTAATATTCGGTTGTAGGTTTACGTGCAATGAAAGGCACCCTTTGGCATTGCATGGGGAAAAAACCCGAGCATCTTAAAAAGTTGTCAAACTTCCCAAGCACAGTGAAACCAGTCTACAGCCACCTTAGAATCAAGACCACCTCAAACTAAAGACCATCCCCCAGAAGTACCAAACTGCATTTTCGGTGTTGAGTAGTCTCACAAACTGCAACCACCTGATAATTGAGACTATTTGATAAGTCGTGGCTGTCATCTTAGTTCTAATGTTGCACTACTGTAAATTAATGTTTGTGTGGATTAATGTTTGCGTTTTTGAGGCAAAAATCTTGCTTGCAGGGATTAATATTTGTGGTTAGCTCAGGTTAGGTTGTTAGTTACCCAGGTACATGAATTATGTTTGTGGGTATTTATTGTTGTGATTTAAAGATGGTCGCGAATTTTGCCAAATAAGTCCCTCACAAACATTAATGAATTTACAGTATATACCCTATACAGATGTTCCACTGTATACCACTTTTTAGAGCATCTCCAAGTCCAGCTAGCTAATTGTGTGAATCGCTTTCAGATCAGTGGAGTCCGTTGAATCCCGAGGGCAAGATGCAGTATGACAGAGCCTTCCTCCTACAGCTGCAGTTCGCCCAGAAGTCTTTGGAGAAGCCTTTCAACCTTCCTCATCTCTCTGATGTCGTTCTGGACAACGTAAGTAAACGGGGAAAAAAGTCTGCGACTTGGATCCTAAATAACACATGTAAGGTAGTAGATGAGGACTATAATTGCTTGTATAGGAAGAGAGACAGGGTCAATTTTAGTTTTAGATTATACAGCTTTCAGGCAGAAACCTGGGACTGAGGGAAATTCTCTTGCTCTTTTCGAAAGATCTCTATGTAAATATTGTATTGGAACTTCTGAGCGTATCCAAGCATTGACATACAACGAAGCAAAGTGCTTGTTTTATTGCGTCCAGTGCAGTGTATCCCCTTGCTGACCAAACTTACTGTCCTTTTCCATCTTCATATCTTATGGGTAACATTGTATGTATATATTATTACCTGGGAACCAGAAGTATTAGAATCGTCAATACAAATATGTCAGTTGCTAGCATCCAGAGCTAAGTGCAAGAGAAACGTGTAGAATATTTGTAACTTTGGGCAGTGAAACCTTACCTTATAACAGGGCCTGTTGAGGAGAGTCTATGTTCAGGCACGCCCTGAAATCCTGGGGGTGGACAGGTTACCACTGCTTTCAGGAAATCCGTGTGCTAAAGTAAAACCTCGCCGTCCTCTGATCTCTTGGTGTTGGGTCAGTGACATCAGGCAGCAGGACAGTGCAGGGCACAGTAACCTGTAACTGTACAGTCAGTGGGACTAACTTTGCAAACCACTTCCATATTAAAACAACCTCAACAATAGGACCACTTTATTCAAAGAAGGAAAAGTACCACCTTTATGACTGCCCCAAGGGTGCTCAGAGATTCAATGTATGTACCTTGTATATCCTTTGTATTCAAACCATAGATCAGTGTGGTTGTAAGAAATTAAGGTGCTTCTGTGTGCTTAAATGGTGTAACCAAGCTGACGTTTGACATGCTTGAATGATTTCAGCCAATCAACCAGAACCAGCGATCAGAGCGACAGTTTAACCAGCAACAGGCGCAGCAGTATCGTGGAATGGTGGACTTCACTCCTGGGTTCATAGTGTCTTCACCGGGCTCCAGGGTAAGAGATATACACCACAACAACACCACTTCTGATCATATCACTCTCAGGATTCTTGATAATGTGAATATTAAACAGATGTACCACGTGTAAAGAAACAAATGGATACATTTGAGGACGGGTTTTCATTAGCTGGTGTAATACCAGGATCCGTGTCCTATTACTCAGCTCAACGATCGAGTGTTGTAAAACCACTGTATAAAAGCAATGCCAGAATACTACTGGACACCTAATGTATGCAATGTATAACCTATTCTACCAGCCACCGGTTAGCGGTCGCCGTAGCAGCCAGCAGAGGCGGGGGGATCGCCCAGACCGGGGGCCCGGCGGGGAGCCACGGAAGATCATCAGCGTCTCCATAGGACAGGAAGTGAAACTACACAAGACCGAAGATGCTTGGAAACCGTCCACACAGAAAGATGAGAAAGAAGTCGACCCTGAGGAAAAAGCCACGCATGTAAGATTATAGCGTTATAGCGTTATATACCTCTACTAAGACTTACAGCAATGTAGTGTACACACAGAATACCTGGGGCGGGGTCAGTTACTAGAAAAACCTCGGCCAAAAACTCGACTTAGTTTGAAAAGACTACGGTTGCCAAGGTGATTGGTAGACCTAGGCTGTGGACTTCAAATCTTTCTGGAAACTGCACCCCTATACATGTAAATTGACACATGTATTCTGCTGTAAAGAAATACAGTGGTCCTTCCATTTTAAGACAACCCATTCAGCCAGAAAATGTGGTCTTAAATTTGAGGTGGTCTTAAAATGGAGGGGTATTTATATTGAAAATATCATAGGAGTCACCGATGGATGGCCTTAAAGTGGAACGAACCGTTAGAGGGTTCTTAAATTGCAGAAATCGCCGTACACCAGAATAAATAAAAATCAGAATTTTTAATGATACGATTGCGGTCGTCCATGGAATATTCCCTGTGTGATGCCCAGTCAGTGATGACTTTCTCCACTCTGATGCGAGGTCTTGGCTTCCATGGTGAGATCTCTCAGTGGAATTCCTCGTCCTGAGGCTGGGTGGGAACTCTGGTCGCACAAACTTCCTTTTAACCTAGGCTGCACAAGGTGGCACACCTGTATGCTAAAAAAAGGTCCACCGTTTGGTGGGTTCAATAGTGATGGGCTTTCAGCTTCTTGATTTTGTGTGCAGAAATGGAGAGATTTGGTGCGAGTTACGTAATACTTAAAGATTTATGTAATACCTTTCCATGTGAAAAATCATCACAGAGAAATCCAGGATGACATGAGACTTATGTTTGGGTGGACAGAAGCGTCTGTTCCTGTCAGCAATGTTAGTCAAATATCAGGATATTAGTATCATTTGGACTTATGCTATTGGTAGTTACGAATATTTGGGCTTGGTCGGTGTGCATTGGTTTATAACCTGAGGATAAAACCATCATTAGTAATCATTTGACGGGAATATCCTTTGACAGTACTGCACTGGAAAGCCACCAGTCTGTGATGACTTTTTCCACTCTGACGCGAGGTCCTTGACTTCGATGTTGAAACCTTTCAGTGGAATTCCTCGTCCTGAGACTGAAATAGGAGACAAAGTATGCAGGTGTGGCGAGGGGAGGGGTGGGGGATGCAGCCTTGGTTGGGGGAGGGGGGGGGGACTGTGCGCACTGTAGCAGGACCAAGCCCATGGTGTCCAATTGGGCCCATAGGTGTTACACTGTGATGATCACAGGAAGTGAGAAAGGAAGCTTGGGTGTACTGTACATGGTGTAGGTGTTACACCTTGTAGGTGTTACATCTAGCCAGGTGCACAGTCATGTAACTCATATACTAAGTACCAATTTGAAATGGGGTATGATGGAAAATCATCTTTTGTCTTCTTTCTGTGTGTTCAATACAGCTGTTTAAGAGCAAAATATCTTTGCCATTCAAACTTACACGGTTGGTGATTCTGAATATTCTGAATATTTAGTCATGGCTGGTGTGTATTGTTTTTGACCTGAAAAGGCTCAACCCATTGCCAAGGCTCCAACCTAGTCACTACCACAGTTTGGGTTGCATAAGAAAAATAACATCATTTGGCAGTACTGTGCTGTACAGACGTAACCCACCAGTCTGTGATGACTTTTTCCACTCTGATGCGAGGTCTTTGACTTCGATGTTGAAACCTTTCAGTGGAATTCCTCGTCCTGAGACTGCAATAGAAAGGGAAAAGGTGTGTGTGTGTGTGTGTGGGGGGGGGGGGGGTGGGGCAATGTTAAACAAAATTTTTTATGTAAAAGAAATATATTTAATTTGTGAAAATTATTGTGTTTGGTGGGGGGGGGGG
>JAAUYG010084070.1_pt1 | contig 11866 bp, 13 predicted proteins | sample 7278091 | NCBI WGS metagenome assembly JAAUYG01 (sample SAMN14350201, study PRJNA611818) | marine sediment metagenome | isolation source: surface marine sediment (0.6m) | place: French Polynesia: Moorea | collected 2018-08 | reverse complement strand
TTGGACCTAGGCCATCCGCCGTAAATCTAGGGATTGTAACTGGAAGATGGACTCCAGCCGGCGGCGACCTGGGAAAACATACTAGAATATTTAATTAAATCTAAATAACTTTGCTGCAAGAAAGGCAAAAACATATAACTCCCGCACTGCTCAATTTCGGCATGCACACTAACATTAAATATAGAAATTGTGAATGTGGCTTTTGATGTCAACGAGGTTTGGGCCTGCATTAGGCTGGCTGGAGTAGGCTCATGCCTTCGCCTCAGTATTATAACATTGGTTTAACTGGCAAGTACAGGGACCACTCACCATAGCAGATTGTGGTTCAGAAAAAAATCAAGTCAGATATTCTATTACTCTAACATGCTGTTAACTAGGAGACTTCTCTCGACTCCTATCAGTCATTACCAAAGTTTTGTTATTGCACAGAATTTTAACCCATAGTATTACAGCAATATCCCCATGTCTGTCATCTGTGCTGTAACCCTACAGCTTTTGTCATTTCGGACTCCCAGCCTTTGAGAAGACAGTTGTTCCGTGGGCGTTGGACTCCGATGTCAATATTTGTACTACATGCGGCAAGTCGTTTACGCTGACAAGGCGGCGCCACCACTGCCGACTGTGTGGTGGCATCATCTGTAACAAGTGTTCTCAGTTCCTGCCATACTCTTATGCTAGTGAGTATTACTTACTGGCCAGGCAGCTACATATCAGTTTAGAAGTGTTTGGGGTTCAGCCTTAAATTTAAAAAAGGCGATGGCTATGAATAAAAAATGTAGAAAAAGCGGGGAAAAAAACCCAGAGACCTCCAAAACAAGAGCCCCCCTCCATGGCTAGACATTTAAACAGTGAAGCTATGTTAACCCATCTTTGTAAGTAATCAGAATAAAAAAAAATATTTAATATTTATGGTTAAGAACTCTTGGATTTCTGGTCTTATAATCTGACATGACGTATCTATTAGGCACACATGGATGCAATGTATAGCCAACAGCCTGTGGCTTGTTTTCATGGATTTTCTTTTTGGTAATCTCTACGTCAAACATTTCATGGATTCTATGTGTTCTTCTATGCTCTTATAGTTGTTTATATCTTTGTTGTTTACTGTAAATTCATTAATGTTCGCGGGCATTAATGTTTGCGTTTTTGTGACAAAACCATGTTCGCGGGGGATTAATGTTTGCAGTTAGCTCAGGTCTTGTCAGTTATCTAGGTACATAAATTATGTTTGCTTGGTATTTATTTTTGCGATTTAAAGATAGGCGTGAAATTCGCCAAATAAATCCATTGCAAACATTAATGAATTTACAGTATGTCATAAAATTCTTTCTGTTTCGACCGCCAGAGAAGCTCACCAATCCGGCATTCCAGTACGAAGGCGAAGGATTCCACCGTTCCTCTAGCAACAGTAGCCTGAATTCCATTCTGAGTCCAGAAGGAGAGCTCCATGTACGAACCTGTCAGGAGTGTCGTACGTTGCTGGAGCGACGCGACCAGCAGATGGAGCAGCGACACAGTAAACCAATGGTGGTCAGGCTGTATGAGGTAACATCGTTAATTCTCAGCTGGGGTTCTCTACAAAAAGTTGACCTTTGACCCAAGTCAGATTCTTAGACAACCACTTGTTAGTACGTCAAAACTCAGATTTGTGTCTTTGATAGAACTTTCCACTCCGGAGGCTGGGGTACTTTTAGTTAAAAAATGGCTTTTTCAGAGTCTCATGTATATGACGTACGTCTGCAAATGTATGTTATAGCGTTACTCTACTTGTACATGAAATAGTCATCGGAGGAAAATTATTTAGCAATTATCTGTATTCAAACAGGATACAAACTACCGGTACTAGATTGAGATTTTCAGTCCAGTTCAGAGACTGTCTTCCCGTTTTATGCCTCCAAGATATGAATGTGTCAAATGGGGTCACAAGTGTTCTTGACATAATCTTTTATTTGGGGACATCACAGGCTGTCTCAGGGAAATGGTTCTGTATGGGACAATGCTGTTACCTGACCAAAACATAAGACAAGTTGTCAAAGATGTTGATCAATAACCAACAAGAACATAGTCTTTTTTATGGACATCTCAGATACTCTATTATAATTTTAACTTTCTGTGCAAAAAATATGTGTATATACCTACAACATAAGCCATCTTCTTCCTCTCTCCTAGAAAATGAAAGTCTACCTGGACGATATCGAGAAGCTGTTGCCAGACTTCCTACAGATGTCCGAGTCTCTCAAGTAAGCTACTGCTCAGACAAAGATTGGGAAATAATATCATTGATGATATGTTGTTTTAAGCCAGTGAAATAGCTTATGTCATCAATATTGCAACGAGGATCGGAGAATGATTCAAGGGAAGAAAAAGCTTTAGTGTAGTGCGACATTTTTATACCGGGATATAGCATAGCAGGAATTACATTATTCTCTGTATGTGTGACCAATATGGTTCTTCATAGTGAGTGTACTGGTTGGTATGAGGAAGACTGGGCTTTTAGATTAACCAATACAGTGCTACAGTGCTCCATGCAATTTAAGACCGCTCCATTTAAAAAAGGCCCTCCAATCAAAGAGTAGCCATCAGTGACACCAGTCATAATTTTTCAATTATGAATATCTCTATCTTAAGACCATTTGAGACCATATTTTTCAGGCCGAATGGGTGGTCTTGAAATGTAGGGACCAGACTGTACCTGAATTTATCTTGGTTTATATACAAATACACCGTTCTGTGATTAATTAAAATCTTTGCAATGGAAAGGTGACTGTTTAGGCTTGGATTTGAAACGTGGTTCTGTACTATCTCTACTTCAGGACACAAAACTTAAATAATAAAATAACTAATTGCCTTTAAATGTATTTCAGCGCTGGAGAAACGACGTACAGTCTCCACGAAGTTCAAGAACTGAGATTTCGTTTGATGAAACTGTATGAAAACACAGATATGCTAAGGTAAGGAAATTTGGTTATCACAGCATGTGTACTTTGTTCTTATTATATTGGCCGGTCCATTCCTTCCGCATTCATCTACAAGCTAGCAACATGAAAATAGACATGTAGTTAGTACAATATGAATGGACTAGCCAACTGAAAGATCATCAAAATTGTGTGATTATTGAAATGCTTCTTTCTGGCATACTCACCTAACTTCTATCATTCTTTAGTTATTAACCTTTGGATATTAAGATATCCCACGTAAAACAACTATGTATCCCATGTAGTTATTGCTAGTAGAGTCCTTGTTCTAGTACCTGGTAATATGAAGCTTTGTGTGTTTAAAACTGTTTTGTTTAATAATACAGATGGCTTTGTTGCTGAAATTTCAGTGTAGGATTTGTACATGTACCATCAAAAAGATTACCGTTGACTATGTGACCAACTTTAAAACAACAAAACCTGTAAATCCAAGATAATCCCAAAAGGGTGTGGGTTCAAATCTTAGAGGAGTACAGCGTATCCCAATGAAAAAGAAAAAAGATCTGTGTGTTATTTGCTGGTCTATCCAGCTTTGTTTATGATGCAGTAGTTACATTTCTATATATAGAGTTGGGTTGTGGTGTCTTCCAGTAAGCGGATCTGCACCCTCGGCATGGATAACCCAGAGGCTTCCTCACCGACAGCACTCCGTCTGCAGAAAACCATTCGGACGTACGTCAGTCAGCATCTACAGCAGAACCTGCTGGGACTGCAGTCGCTACCGGGGGAGGACGAACTGGAGAAACTACAGGAGCAGCGCCGCCTAGAGGCACAGAGAAGAATTGAGCAGGAACGACGAGCGGCAGCGGAACGAGAACAGCACAGACGAGAGGAGAGACTCAAAGATGACGACCTGGAGGAAAGAAGAATGAGCAGACAGATACCAGACTTTAAAACAACGAAAGTCAAAACTGAAGAAGTGGTGGCCAATTCTGGTTGGAAGCCAACGGATGTCGGGGTTAATCTCACATCTTCTGACGACCCGATGATACAGCAGATTAATATCATACGTGCGTATGCCAAGCAAGCAAAACAGGCCCAGAGGTGGGACGAGGTTCAGATGCTGGAGCAAAACCTGCGGGACCTCCAAATGGAGTATTGGCAACAGCAGAAACACCAGATCATAGCGGAAACAGCGACTGATGCTAACCAACCCCAGTCTTTCTCACAGGCTCTGTCTGCGACCACTTCTCCACGGAAACATGTTCCTTCCCCCAGCAGACAAATGCCAGGGCCAACTCAAATTTCTACTGCAGGTTTTCCTAAGGATAGCTTCAAAAATGCGCAAGAACATTTTGCGGCCTCCAATGGGGCTACCGCTGCAACTAGGAGTCCAGTTCATCAAGCTAAACCAACGCCATCAGCTCCGTCAGAAAGACTGGCCGATTCCAACCCTTTCGCAGCAGATTCCACAAATCCATTTTCTGAAGACTTTGATGATGATGATGACCCAAACAATCCATTTTCCTCTGCTTATAATAAGAGTTAATATATGTAGCATATAGATGTATCAGTGTAGCTAGTTGCATGTTGTAGTTTCTTTCATAATGCGCATAATAGTTACAGCTAGACAGTTGAGAACCTGTTCACGGTATCTGATTGACAATAGGTAGCGCACATACGCGGTTGCCTGAAGTTAAAATCTTCTTTCCAGCTTGCCATCAGAAGATCTTGGCATCAGTATTATAGTATTTATGAGTGCAAGTGAGAAAAAAAGCAATTGTATTGTGATGCTACTATTGTGGATTTCTCTGATGCAATGGTGTTGAATTTGAGTTGAAAAGTTGTGGTTGTGATCCTTTGGTCAAAGATGTAACACTGCATATCCTTTGGTCAAAGATGTAACTGCTGCATATGCATAGAGCTTGTTCATTCAGTTACTCGAACGAGAAAGTAAATGGCCATTTAGAAGTACATTGTATTGGTTATTAGTAAAAAATACCTCCAAGAGCTTGTGGTTGTGCTTAACTGCATACAACTGTGTATGTTGTTGTCAAGTCTACAACAAAATGTACACTGTATCACCTATGCCTGTGTCTGTCGGGCATATATAAATGTATGTACATCAGGAGACACATTGTATCTATATACTTTTGTAGATGTTGGGGTAAACATTCAACAGCTGCTTCTGTGATTAAGCTGTCACTGTTAAAACGCATGCGATGCAGTGCGATTCTTCCATTTGTGTTCATGTTTATGGAGACTGTTTAATTGATTTGTGTGTTAAGGGGAGGCATTTGAACAAAGGGTACTAAGTTACTACCAACCCCACCAAAGTAAATTCATCAAACCCTTGTACATTTACTTCGGTATTCATGAAAGTGCTTTGACCAGAGAGAGTTGTCAGAATATTGTTATACCAGTAACCCAAAATATTTACATACATATGTTGCTGGCAGTGTGTCAGACCTCAAGGTGATCGAACTTCTTTTACATCCATAGCTTGCTAACTTAAACAGTATTTTATGTCTGTTTTCAATCTTGTTGTAAATGGGTTATGCTACAAAAGTTTTTTCGTATGCTTCTCTTCAAACGCATTGCTTCCAAACAGGTGATCCCACAAAACTGATCAAAATTTACCTGCAGGACAGGTTGACATAAGGCTGATACAAATGTTTTGAGCTGTTTGACCTAAAAGAAATGACACCTTGGGATGCTGCCGAGTAAGCCCAGGTCTTAGATGATAATTATGTTGGTCCATATTGTATCGGAATTGTTAGCCCTTTCATCATGTTCATAATAAACTATAAATGACTCTATATTTCCAGTCTCTCTGTTGTGTGTGCTTGCCAGTGCTGTCCCTTCTTTTATAAAGCATTTTAATAATTTAGATCTTAATGTAATAAGATCACCAAGGAGACAGCATGTGATGCGTACATCCCCAGATTAATGACAAGAGATCCATCGGCCTTGATACTCTGCTTGAATAATACCACTCAATAGAGAGGCTCATGTTTAATCGTCATAACCGGTTATATGATCTTGATTTAACCTTAAAAAGATTAGTCGCAGGTGGCTTGGCAGATCCAACATGTTTTGATATATATGTAGTCAACAGCACCATGTCTATATTGTACACTGTAAACATACCCACTCGGCCAAAATTTTAATCGATATTTGTCAAGACCCAGTGATTTCCAAGATACAAACCCAATTTTCAAACAGTGCACTGAATTATTGCCAAATGGTCTTGGGATGTCCGGTTAAAAGAGCACACTTCCACCCCCACCCCATGGTACATTGTCAAGATATTCACAAATTTTAGTCAGGTTTTCTCTACGATCACCAGTTAACAAGTTACAGGCCAGTTTTGCAACAAGTTTACTGAATGACCCCAACAAGATCTTGTCATTTGCAAGGTCTGAAGTACGTCCATATATACTCAACTCACAGCACTGAAACCCAGAATGTTCAATCCATTTTACAATGCCATAGGCATTTTCCAATTTACAGAAGGATTTCAACTAAGTGCACTGTGTGAACCCAAAACGATTTTGTCAAGTAGACAGATTAGTCCTTGTAACCAAACACATTTACCCTTGAAACCCAAATTTTCATCTAGTTTGCTCTGCAAGCAGCTGTCTTCAAGATAAGGTTGCCAAAAATTACAAACGCACCAAATGACCCAACCATGACATCAACAATTAATACTACTCCCAGTAAACTGAAAACTCATGACCCTCTCTCTTGCCCCCAACACATCCCCCCCCCCCGACATAATTTTTTTTGCCACTATTCTCATACAAGCAATTTTAAGATACTCAAAAATTGTAAATGCAGCCAATGACACCACACTAACAGGGGTACACATGGATCTATAATATATGGCCTGATTCGAGTTTTATATTTTAACAGTGAACTACGAATCGCAGATAATTATTTAAGACCCATATCTGAATCGTGTATCAATATTTAACATCCATGGCGAGTCGCAGATCACACTTTAAAAGAAATAGTCTATAGTTGCAGATCAATCTTTAACAGCCAATGCTCATGCATGCATCAGATCATAGTTTTATAGGCGGGCTGGCTCACGAATTGGGAGTTAACGGGCACCAAATCGCTAATCACTCTTTAGTGGGGAGTGAAGATCGTGACTCTCAAGATGAGAGTTTGGTCTGTTCATTAGATCGATTGCCACCACGGCCGGGTATTGTAGTGGTTGAGCATTCGCCTGGCATGTGGGAGGTTGGTTTGATCCTCGGCCACCTCAAACAAAAATTTGAGGTTCTGCTGCTCTGCTTAGCGCTCAACATAAAGGAGTTAGAGTCCGACTGGCCAGCTGAGAGTCAGGATAATGGTCTGGGTTGGGACATCACTGCTTATCTGTGGCGTGGTGTTTGAGTGTGCTAGCACTATAAAGACTGGTCGCGTGTCAGACTAGCACAAGATGGGTCCAGTACATACACACCACACACACAAACACGACCTTGTTCAGAGACCAAGCTATTGAGCTTAGTAAACCTTGTTCCAGCCGCGATATAAGACCGTTAAAATTTCAACTGCGACTTACACCCTGATCACTCACTAGATCGAAGCTTAACAACGTTGTCAATGTCCTCTTGGTAAAAGAGAGTACTTTACAATGTATTTGGTTGGCAAAACTGGGATGCAAGCAGCGTACGTGTGAGCATTAGGGTGAAAGGTGACCATAGCTCCAGACTGGGTTCCCAGGACTGAATTCAAAATTGCAACCACTTAATCTGAAGACAATTTTTTTTTTTACTTCTCAGCCACTAATCTTGCAATAATAATCTGAAGACAATTTTTTTTCTACTTCTCAGCCACTAATCTTGCAATAATAATAATAATAATAATAATAATAATAATAATAATAATAATAATAATAATAATAATAATAATAATAATAATAATAATAACAACAACGACAACGACAACGACAACAATAATAATAAAAACAGCAACAACAGTAACAATCACGTTCACTTGGTGGTGTTGCAGATCGTTTGAAAGCTGCCAGACAGCTCGTAAGCTACCAAGACTGGACGACAATAAGATCGTCAGCTAATATCCTCCAGCTCTAGCTCATAAGCCACTGAACTACCATAAGATCGTAAGCTTACATGTTTAAATTACTATATACTCGTAAGCTAATACGCCTGAACGACGTTAACCTCGCGCTAAGCTAATACGCCTGAACGTAACTCGTAAGCTAATACGGCTGACTGACCGTAAGCTCGTAAGGTAAAACATCGAAATAACAATTTCGTAAGCTAATTCTACTAAACTAGGGTTAGATAATACAATAATACAAACTCTGAATAAAAATAAATAGTGTGTTTATTGATAAAAAACAAACATGCACAATAAAACGCAATAGACAGGGCGTAAAGGACTTAGCAATAAATACTTCCTTAACATTAAGTGTAAAAGTTTCTTGAACTTGTATCGTTCTGCATTCACAACAGCACAATCTAAATAATTCCAGATATACGAATACAAATCTGTTACAATAAAAGTATTTCTAAATTCTGTTGGATAATTAAAGTGTAAAGATTGAAGTTATGATCTCGAAAACCGTGTTTTTGTCTTATTGAATGGCAGTGTCTATCTGAATAAAATTGTTAATTACCTTGTAGTTCAACTTTGATTCTACGGACTCCAGATATACGAATATGAATCTGTTACACTAAAAATAGTTCCAGATATACGAATACGAATCTGTTACACTAAGAACATTTTCTATATTCTGTTGGGTAATTAAAATGTAAAGATCAAGGTTATGATCTCGAAAACTGTGTTTTGTCATACTGAAATGGCAGTGTCTATCTGAATAAAATTGTTAATTATCTTGTAGTTCAACTTTGATTCTACGGACTTCCAAACTGTCAAGCTGAAGAAGATCTAACCTATCCACATTACAGACACATACGTTGCAGGCTCAGCATTTAGAACATGCTTTGACATTTTTTTTTCAAAAGTTCAATATCTTGCAATTTCAGGATATTTTCGAATTGCAACTGTCAACAGGTTTTCCTAGAGAATCTTGAAAAATTGTGTAATACTTGCGTAAAGGAATATAGGAATGTAGTTTTTATTATGGGTGATTTGAACATCAATATGCATGAGCAGAATCAATTGCAACCGCTGCTTGATAGACAGAGTATAAGAAATGTGGTCAATAAGCGTTTCAAACACGCAGAAGTTCTACATGTTGGACTCAGTGACTTTCATAACATGGTTTGCTTTGCTACAAAAATGTATGTCCCTGTGAAAAGGAAAAGAGCGATCGTAACAGGAGTTTTAAACATTTTAGTGAAGAAAGGTAATGTTGATGATTTAAATCAAGTACCGTACCATGTTTCTCAAATATTTGACTCCGCGGAAGATTGAGATGGCTTTACAATTATTTGTTGAAGGAGGTTGTTGACAGTCGTGCACGGTTGAAAAAGAGAGATGTCAACACAAAAATGTACCTTATATGAATGATTGTTGAAGGCGGTCTATAAATGTAAAAAAAAATGATTCGATGAAGGTACGAACAAGCTCCCACAAAAACAAATTTTGGAAAAGTACACACGTATCGGGAGCAAAGGATTATGGTTACAGCCAACCGCATGAACCATAAGAACAGTATACAAACGTTTGTGGAGCAAAATTGTGCGGGAAACAACTGTCGTCGGTTCTGGTACGCTATGACCCCATTGTTTTCAAAGAAGAGCAAACAAAGTAACAGCATATCTTTGTCTAATGAGCAACAGGTGATTAAGGTAAGGTAATTTAAGGTAAAAGGTATTAGCAATCGTCAGTTTGGATTGTACAATTCAGGCTGAAACAATACAATACGCAATATGGCACTTTGAATTCATCATACACATGCACACTGTAGTAGTAGTAGTAGTAGTAGTAGTAGTAGTAGTAGTAGTAGTAGTAGTAGTAGTAGTAGTAGTAGTAGTAGTAGTAGTAGTGGTAGTAGTAGTAGTGGTAGTCTTATTTTAGACTGCACAATGGATAATACTCTAATAATATATAGTGTTTCATATAACGCAGTAAAAATAGAGCATAGTAAAAGCATAATAGTAAAAGAGCGATTACACATAATTAAAGAGACCTACGTTGCTATATCGCTGTCCTGGCTAACGCCCCCTCCCCAAAAAAAAAAAAAAAGAAAAGAAGAGAATTCAATGAGTAGCGCCAATGATGCCATAGGCGCTCCGGATCCTGTAAACGAAGACGATGATGTCATTCATTTGTTAGAAAGACACAAAAATAATAAAAGCATACAATGGATTCACCAAAATATACAATCTAAGGAAGTTTTTAAATTTGACAATGTTACCGTAGAGGATGTCTTAAGAAAGATAAAAGGTTTATTTAAAGTGTAAGAAATCAATGGGTTGTGATAAGTTGCCACCCAAATTAATTATCTCTGGTGCTGCGACTTTATGTACTCACATTACTATGCTAATTAATATTTGTATAGGGAAGTCTGTTTTCCCGTCAGAGTTGAAGTTGGCAGAAATTACACCTCTGCATAATGAGATATTCATGACAAATGTAATTACAGTCCAGTGAGCGTTTTACCATGTATTTTCAAACTGCTCGAGTGTGTTTAATCGATCAATTGCATTGTCATCTTAAACCATTATTTTCAGATCATTTGTTGGGATTTAGGAAAGGCCATAGTTGTCAAATTCTTCTTACAAATTTTGTTGAAAGTGTAAGGAAAAACCTGACAGTAAACTTTGTATCTGTACATTTCTCACAGACTTGTCCAAGGCTTTTGACTGCCTCTCGTGTGGCTTGCTTATCAGCAAGTTATCTAGCTATGGTGGATACCGGGACCCCTGCCAGCTATTATTAACGTACTTTAGTGGCCGAAAACAAAGAGTTAAAATATGGGAGACAATGGGAGTCAGTAATTTAGGACACGTAACTAAAAGTACACCTCAAGGGTCTCTCATGGGACCATTTATGTATAATATTGTTACAAATGATTTGTTACTAACGAAGGAAAAGGTGCAACATTGTTCAATTTTAACTGTGCAGACGACAACAACACAGTCTCTGCTTTTCAAAGTACATTTTAAATGTTGAAACTGTCCTCGACGGGTCGTGTAACCTCATGATCAGCTGGTTTAGCGATAACTTGATGCAAGCCAATCCACCAAAGGTTCAATATATATACTCTTTGGGTCAATGGAAACAGAAAGTCTACGGTTATCTGAAAGTATTACTCTTGATGTAGTCGACTGTGTAAAGTTATTAGGTATAGACATTGACAAGAAGCTACTTTCAGCTCCCATATAGGTCGTAGTTGTAAAAAGGCAGGAAAACATTGTTACGTTTTGAGGAGGCTGTCCAATGTTCTTACACCTGAAAGCAAGTTGATGTTATTTAAATGTTACATCTTAGCTCATTTTAACTTTTGCTCAACCGTATTGTACGTTTGCAGTATGTCAGACGTTATAAAAAATGGAAACGATTCAGGAACACGCATTGCGTATTGTCTACAATGATGTCAGCTCTTCCTACTCAAAATTACTCGCTAAGTCTACTACGGAAAAAACAGTGAAACACGCCTTAATGCAGTGAAGTGCATGGAGAATTGTCTCTCTGACATCAGAGTATGGATGGCTGCCAATAAACTGAAACTGAACGATGCTAAGACAGAATGCATTGCGATATCTGGACGGTATAAAGTGACTAGTGATACCCCAACTGTTCGCATCGGGAATGAAGTTATAACACCCTCTAATTCCGTGTGCAACTTGGGTGCAGTCATTGATAGTCAATTGTCAATGGAGGCCCAAGTGAATCGGGTCATCAAGTTGGCCTATTTCCACCTTTGGCGCATTGCTGCTATTCGGAAGTATATAACTCATGAAGCATGCGCCAAAGTCATTCATGCGGCAGTTACATCAAAATTA
>JAAUYG010255235.1_pt1 | contig 11870 bp, 14 predicted proteins | sample 7278091 | NCBI WGS metagenome assembly JAAUYG01 (sample SAMN14350201, study PRJNA611818) | marine sediment metagenome | isolation source: surface marine sediment (0.6m) | place: French Polynesia: Moorea | collected 2018-08 | reverse complement strand
GTCCATCCTTTTGTATTGGCACTTAACTTGGATTTTAGATCGTGTGGTGGACTTGGTATGCTGGATTTCTTGTGATAAATACACACCCGTACTTTTTAGGTGATTTACCATAACTATGGTGAAAATCACCTAAAAAGTACGGGTGTGTATTTATCACAAGAAATCCAGCATACCAAGTCCACCACACGATCTAAAATCCAAGTTAAGTGCCAATACAAAAGGATGGACCAAAAAGCCTCTCGGGTGGTGGCCAAAAAAAGAAGGGGTTTTCCCATCAAGGTTTGCTGGGTGCTGCGTTGTCCAGAACGCCGAAATTTTTGTGAGGGGCAATGAGTTCTGTTCAGCGGACTTTAGAAAACGATTTTGCTTGTCTTTGGAAAAAGATCCTGTTCTTCTTTGCGAAAAGGACTCAAGTCTCGTGGAGTGCGACGCATCACGACACAAGCACCAGCATCGCAATAACCGTTCAAAATTTAAGTTGTGATTTCAAATGGGACTCCTCATTCAAAGCGCACTCGTGAGAGATCACAGCAAGTTGTTCCTGGTCAGTCCAATTCACGACACACACGGGGTACGTACCTGCATACCCTCCTGGCCCGAGATGCCGATGCCGACATCTGCCGTCTGAATCATCGCGACGTCGTTCGCGCCGTCTCCGATCGCGAGCGTCATCTTCTTCAGGTTGTCGCGGACCAGCTTCACCAGCGCCGACTGCAAGACAAGACGTACTGGTGGGTCCATTTCAATTCATGCTTTGACCCCAATGATGCCCGTCCACAACCCACGTCTACAACACTGGCCTCAGCTCCAGAGGCAGATTCAGCCCAACAAACATGCTTCGAGTGTGTGTGTGTCCGTTTCTTGTTCACAGTTCGGAAGTCGTAATCCAGCACCACCTCTTCTCCCCTTCAGGAAGAGGCGGAGCATGACAGCATAAATCGACGTTGGCAAATGCACAGGGCCAGACCCAGTCACTTTCACCACACCACACACTGACCTTTTGGAAGGTTGTGGCATGGCATCAGAGCACACACAAGCAGACATGCTGGTTGACATACACAAAGGACAGTCCACATACACACTTCACTTGCGTCACTTCCCCCACCCACACCCTCTCTCACTCACCTTCTGGAAGGGCGTGGCGCGGCAGCAGAGCACGGACTCGCAGTGCTTGGCGAGGCGTAGGAAGTCCTGCTCCAGGTTCTGGTCGAGCGCGTAGCCGAGCGTCTTGCCGTCGATGACGAGGGCGGGGTCCGGGCGCCGGGGCCGTCTCTCCCCGGGGAACACACCCGTCATCACCGAGCCCGTCTCACTGCCGCTCCCGCTACCGCCCGCCCGAAAGGCAATGCCGCCCTCGTCCTCGTCCAGCTCATCACCCATCCCCGCACTGCAGCAAAGAATCAAGATGAAACTAGATTTTTCGAGGCAAGTCTTTTGGCCTCAGAAATATTACTCTTCAGCTTCAAGAACATTTTGCTCTGCTCAAAACCCTCCTCAAGAAACATGGCATTGCTCTCCAACTTTGAGATTCTTGCATATTCTCGGGAAAAGTCGCGGTGTTTCTCACAACTGGGGGCTCGGCTTTGTTTTGTGGCTGCGCACTAAAACAAGACACTGAAGAGGAAACTGAGCCGTATTCTGGCAGGGAGGGGGAAGTTCGTTTGCGAGACGACGAGAATGTTGACACTGACTGTGTGCGTCCGCCGATGCTGTGGCTGCGGATGCTGCGGCTGCGCATGGACTCGGACGGCAGCAGCGGGTTCTCCTGGTTCTCCAGCATGTCCAGGTGGTTCGTCAGCAGGTCCCGCGCATGCTCCTACAAACACCAGGGTCAAAGGTCAAACTGGGTGTGGTCTCACAAACAAGTTGTCTGGTTTAGGCACAGTTCACACAGGACGCGGAAGCAGATTCGCTTGCAAATCCCTTGATCTTGCCGGCCACATTGCGTGAACACTCCAATTGGCAACAACAGGTTCCCAATTTTTTGTCACCATGTGCGAGCAGCTTTGCGTCTTGTGTGAACAGGGCCTTAGTGCACACGGAACGATGACGAGGGGCAGCTATTTCAAGCACGCGGGTGTTAAGATACCAAAGCCGCTCCTTTTCTTCGAAAGCACATTTCCACCCAAGAACCTGATGCATTTCAGAAAAGAATTGCTCAAATAACTCCTGTGCGGTGTCCTGTGTGATGGTCACTCACTCTGTGTCTGGCGTTGAGCACGATGAGTTTCTGGTCGAATGAGATGAGCTGACAGGACGAGGCTATGTTGAGCGCCGTCTCCTGTTTGTCTCCGGTCAGTACCCAGACCTTTATCCCCGCCTGACGCAGCGACGCGATCGTTTCGGGAACCCCGTCCTGCAGTCTGTCTTCAATCCCTGTAGCACCTGATGAAACACGTAATTGATAACGCACGGTGAGATAAAATTCCTTGGATCTTTAGGCCTCGTTCACACAGGATACGGAAAAAAGAGTGAAAGTTGAGAATAAAGAGTGGTGTGCAAAGTTGGGGAATAAAGAGTGATGCGTACTTGCCAGTGGGGAAGCACATTTGTGGGCAAATTTGCACGCAAATCCTTTGATCTTAGCCGGAAATATTGTGTGAACTGGCAACAATTGGTTAATGAATGATGCCTATTGCGAGGTAATCTGTGTCCTGTGTGAACGGGGCCTTATTTCAAGTGAAACGACACACCCAGTTTTGAGGTCAATCTCCTTTTGCCCTCGTAAAAGGGTTTGCAATGTTCGTAAAATTACAAAGTCCTTTTGTTCTTCTTTTGTTGATGGTTTTTGGAGTGTTTCATTGAGTCTTCCCAAAGACGCCAACGCCACTTGCAAGAACCGGTGTTCACAATTGGGTGTTTGCTGGAACAGGCCCTAGTTTGGAAAGCCCTGGCAATGCCAAATGATGACATCGTCTGCGACACCGTAATTACCCGAATACAAGACGCACCCACACATAAGATACACCGCTCTTTTCAGGACACAAAATCAGGACACACTTCAGTTGAAAATCTAAGACAAGTACGCTTCGTCACCGTAAAAGCCGAGCGACCCCTGCCGTCCATCACGTAATACCGTGACGTGACAATGGAAGGCCGGGCCAGGGGGTCAGCCCGTGGGGGGGGGGCCTGCACCAATACTTTTGGGCAAAAAAGGTGCGTCTTATACCCCATCCACACAGAGCGCGTAAGAAGCACACTGCGCAGCACGTCACGTCACGTAAGGTCATGGAAACCACTGTTGTCAGTTTGGGTGTTCACACACAATTCAGCACGGTGCAGCACAGTGCAAATAATGGAGGAGATGTCCATTTTTTGCGACGTGACGCATCACGCGTCCTGTGTGGATGGGGGGTTATATGGGGTGATTACAGTTGCTACATGTCCCTCACCAAGTAGTTCAAGGTCGGTTTCGATCTCGCAGGCGACGTTGAAGAGTTTCTTCTCGCGGTCGTCCAGGGCCGTCTCCGCCTCCTCCTGCTTCCGCAGCCACGACTTGTACTCCTCCTCAGACAGCACCTGCAGGGAAAAATGTGCGAATCTCAATTCAAACGTTGCCGATGCTTAGTGGATTGTAATCACCCACGTTTTGCACTCGCACAGAACGCCCACCCCAACTTTCAGCAGAAAAGGCTGGCTCTCTTTCCATAGACACTGCAAAACTTACAGCTGCCCATATTTTACCCGCACCCCTACTTTTGATGCTGACGTCTGGTGCGCCTTTCATGATTACGGTTTGTTTTCTGCTTCACGCAGGACTCGAAGCTCCACACTTCAAACGTTACGTTGCTCTTGTTTAATAAACACCTTTCTTGTTACAATGGGCGTACATCGAGCCAAAGAAAATGGCCTTGGGGCACCAAAGAGCCACTCGTGGTTCCGAGGAGTTTCATTTGTTCGGCCACGGCGCTGAACATTTTGCAGTGCACAGAAAAGTTTTTGCATGTTTGTTTCTTCCTCTGGCGGTACAGTGAGAAAAGCTTCACAAAATCTTTGGCTTACCCTTTTGGCCATGCATAGGGTTCTGAGACCTTCTTTGGCGTAGGTTGTCAAGTGATCCATAGTGTTACTCCACAAGTCCTCCTCCACCTCATCCCCTGCAAACACAGAGACAGGTCAATGTAAACGCACTGACAGGCAAAGGTTCCGCATCAACTCGTTCAGTTACACCAATTCGTTACAGTCGTGCAGACGAGATTCACATAGATCTGGCGATTTTCAGTCCGTTGCTGAAGAACACTGAGCGTACGGTACTCATTCACAAAATGGATACAATCACAATGAGTCGTCAGCGGATACCCAGGGAAAAGGAAATAACCAGGTGGTGAATCCGCCTTCACGCGGAACACACCACATCAACACCTTGCGCAGACCAACAAGAGTTTTAGCCTTGTGGTGGGTAAAAAAACACCGAAGAAGAACGCAGCCAGAAAATGAAAAGGAAACATCCAAGTGTTTCTTTGCTCGGAACACACAACACAAAAACAGGTAGGGGCCAATTTCTTGAACATTTGTGAGTGGGTTTGCATCTGTGAATGCCATTTTTACATGCTATTTGGAGCCTTCACAAACTTGCGAGCACCCGCACATGTTTCAAGAAATTGGCCCCTGGGCTGACTGCAAGAGACGAACCTGGATTTTTGGCCTTAAGGTTGGTGAAGATAGCGCTGTCGGCGCCCTTGCAGTACAGGATGATTTGGTGCGTGACCGGATGCTCGACGATGACAGACATCCGCTTCCGGTTCGAGTCGAACGGCAACACGTGCAGCGTGCGCAGCGTCACCTGACCCTCACCTGCAAATGAAGTGGATTTGGTAAAATTAAATCACGCGATTTCCCCCCCCCCCCCCCATTCACCGACCCGATTTTCACACATTGTACAGTGTTGGCGGGGTAACCTGATTCAAACAATGCGGATTGCAGATTTACCTTTGTCGTGTGATCTTCAGATTCTGTTCATTGTGAACTCTGATCTGAGCAATGGGATAAATTTGCAGTCACGTGCACCGTTTGTTCTGCCCTGGTTTTGTGGCCATGAGGTTTTTTTTTTTTTTTTTTTTTTCCAAAAAGGTCAAAACCGAAAATTGAAAAATTTTCCTTTTTGTGTACATGTAATCATAACTGTTTCCTGACATTTTTGAGCCTGTCTACAACACCTGAAAGGAAACTCCAAATCACTCGGAGACAATTTTTGAGTTTCAGAGCTCGTTCCCAATTCAACACCCTAAACCAGGGTCCTTAGCTTGGGAATCTCCAGGGGAACCCACCACAGTTGTAAATAGAGTAGCACTAACTGGGTAAAGAGAGCACCACAAACATTTTTTTTTTTTTTTCGGAAACAAAAGTTGAATTCCAAAGCAAGTTCCCAACACAACAACCTAACCCAGAGCCCTTTTCTCGCGAATCTTCAGGGGAACCCACCACCGATGTACTTACCGGGAAGGGAGAGCATGACCCTGTCTGGGGTGCGCTTCAGCAGCTTGCAGCCGTACGAGCTGGCGGCCTGGACGAGAGCCAGCTCATCCGGGGACTCCGCCTCGTAGTGGAGCATGGCGGGAGACTCCGTCCCCGACGTGTCCATCGATATAGACGTGCTGCCCTCTCCCGACACACTGGACATGGTGTCCTCGAGCGAGTTCTCTGTGAAACGAAAGAAGGACAAGTTTTGCCATGAAATCAGAGAAGCGTTGTTTTCAGGCATGCACAAAAATTATCTGGCCAGATTTTTCTGCTTCAGCTTACCGCCCCCTTCCCCCTGACTGGTACAGTTTGTGACGAAAGCACAACGTTGGACAAAACAATATGACTCCAGTCATTGTGGCAGGACAACTCATGGGTGTGGCCTCAGGCTGAGGTAACACTCATAAGTTGTCCTACCACAGGTTAACCCAAAGAAAATGGGATGTCCACACTGATTGTAACTGTGAACAGTTCTGGTCACGAATCCTGTGCGTTCAAGCATTGGTGCGTGCCCCCAAACGAAAGTATTCTGTTCCAATTGAGTCAATAAGAAGAACCGAGTCAAAGCAAAACAGCAGTGTGAGCCTCAGACTTCACTTTTGATCAATAGCTGAGGTTCAAAACTGCGGCATTTATCCAACAGCTGAACATGTGTCCTCACCAAATTGCGTGGGGCTGGCAGCTCCGTTTTTCTTCGCGAACGTGCCGTAGGGCGAGTTGTTCTTCTTCCTGTGCCCTGGGAGTTTGCCGTTCTTCATTTTGCCGTTTTTCTTCTTTTTCCGAGGATCCTCTTCCTCGTGCACAACCCCACTCGCGTCCATCTGAAAACAGGTCAGGATTTCATAAGCAAAGATCATTTCCAAATTTCCGTTGTTCCCACAAAGCCCAAGCCATTCATTCGATGCTCCGTTGACACCAGGTAGTACCATGTCATTTGGGGGTGGCGCATCAGTGGGATACGAGTGGTTACCTTTGGTCCTTTTCTTGGTTCACATCACAGGATTTGCGTACAAAAGGCCAAACAAATCTGCTTTTGGGTCACAGTCTTTGCCAAAGGCCTTTTTCCCAAGACGAATTGAGTGGACACACACACGAATGCCAATTGGTCTCCGGTGCGAATAGGCACTTACCATGTCGTGGTGCTCGTGCGGAGACACGACCACAGTGTTACAGATCGTCATGAGGAGGAAGAACTCCTGGATGTTACGCAGCTCCAGGGGCAGCTCCAGGTCGATCCCGCTCATACTGTTCACACTCATCCGCGACACCGCGCCCTTCATCGTTTGCTCCATCAGTATACTGTCCTGCAAGACAAAACGCACAACATTGTTTAATTTTTTCTATTTTTGTTCTGCAACGTAGGCACCCAAATTTGAGAACAAATGCCAAGCCACCGTCGAGGCCCTGCATCACTTGATCATTTCCTTTGGTGATAATTGGCAAATGGTTGGGTTCGGAAGGGGGGGTCTGGTGTTGACAATGAAGACAACGACGATAGCAGGGTGACACACAGGCCGCTCCCCTTGCAACGGTTACAGGATAACGCAACATCGCGCGTTCTCTTTCTCTGCCGGTTTTCGCATCTCGCATCTGGCAATTCAACTCGACAGAGAGATGCGTGACCCTTTGATAAACTCCTTTTGCTCAAACATTGCAATAACGTCTGGAGACGCTTTGACCTTTCTCTGCTTTTCATTGCTGCAAAACTCTACTCTCCAAACATTGCACCAACATCTAAATTTTGGGCTTCATCTGTTTTTCACCATTGCTGCATGTACTTTGTGCTGAACAATCTTCTCATTTCTCTTGCGGCGGATCAGGAATCCGTGCGAAGACACCAGCCTGCACCAAAACGTACCCCAAAAGTCTTTGACTATTTCAGAGATCGACAGAGCGACCAAATAAACCAACCTACCAGTGCAAAAACTCGCACTGGCCACTAACTCATAAATTTGTGCAAACGAACCGAAATGGTGCGACCACAAACGCCAAAGAAATTTGCATTTTCAACTGAACAAAGCAGATTTCTTTCTTTTTCCTCTTTTTTTTTTTGGGGGGGTGGGGGGGATTCTGTGTTGAGTTATCCATGGGGAGACTTCTGTCTATGTTTTTGTCGCATAAAACTTGTTTTCCTGTTTTAGATTTTTTTTTTTTTTTTTTTTTTTTTGAGCAAGTTTCCGTGCTGCTTCTTTCTTTGACCAGAAACGACCACGTGTGAAAGAACAAAAGTCACCGGTTAGTAATCAAAACTGATAAGTTTCCGGTGCTTTTACCTTGAATGGTTTCAGTAATTTTAGCTGCAAAGACAAGGCTTTCACTCAAGAAATCCGACAGATGGAAAGGAGATTTCTTGCTCGCAGGGGTTTCAAATCTTCAAACAGTCCGGGAGAAAACGTTCTCTGCTTCGTGCAACCTTCATTTTAGCATCGAGGTTTTGACCACAAAAATCGCGATTAATTTTTTTCTGACCCTATTCGATTCATCAACACTGACTGACCTCTATGAGGCTGGTCGGTTCGCTGGGTACCGTGTTGTCCAGGTCAGACTTTCCGTTCACTCTGTCTTCGTCCACTTCTTTTGCTGCAACAAAAGTTCGTTCCCCAAAATGTTTCACAGTTTTGGAATGGGGGTAGGGAGACACACATTGTAAAGAATGCTTGTGGTGTTTTGTTTTCTGTTTGTCATTGTTGTTTTTTTCTTTTCTTTTCTTTTCTTTTTGATAATTTAGGTCGTTTCAGCTGCATGAATCGTGGACCTCAAAGCATAGCAATGTTTTCCCAAAGAAATAACATCATTTTCATTTGTCAGCCGATTACAGCACTGAATTCCGTGACCAGGTCACGTTCTGGAGAACGCAAAACGAAAACTGTTCTTGACCAAAAAGTTCAGTCCAAAACGAATTCGTGGTTTGGGGTTTTACCTTCCTGAGGCGGGAAGTAGTCGGTGCCAGCGATAGAGCAGCGCTTGAACACCATCATGTTCTCCGTCAGCGTGCCCGTCTTGTCACTGAACACGTACTCGATCTGCAAAACAACCATCACAGTTCAGCAACACTATATTGTCTCACAACGAAGAAATAAAGCCTCCGTTTCCTTTGGACCGTGATCCTGTTGAATCTTTGTTCACAAACCAGAACCAAAGAGTCCAGTGCGAAAGATGGTCCTGATTTAGTAGGTCGATTGTCCTGTATCTGAAAGGTAAGGGGGCAACTGACCGCATGATTTCACAGGGGCCGTTTGTACCACCCACGACGATGGCATTCTGACTCCGGTAGGCCGCCCCACTCGTTTGGGAGCGGCGCGGACTTAAAACAGGAACGTAGCGTTCACTCTGTTTGCTCTCTTAGGAACTGACTCGTCTTTTGAGTGAATTCCAAAAATAGTATTTGCGACTTAAATTCGCTTGCCGAAACTCCAGTACCTGTCCGAGGTCCTCTGTGATGTTGAGCGCGCGGCACTCGATGCGTTTATCCGCGCCCTCGTAGTACAGATCCTTGTCCTCCTGGATGAAGTAGACCTGCCCCAGTTTCACCAGCTCTATCGTCACGTACAGCGAGATCGGGATCATCACCTGCAAATCAATCAATCAATCGATCGATTTGTCAATCAGTTAATCAATCATCAGCTGAGAATCACCCCCCCCCCAATCCATGAAACAATCTTTTGATCAGCTCATCACTGATTCGATCAGTCGGCTCAGACAGAATCAGCGGGAGAATCTAGGCGCCGTTCACACAGATGCGAAAAGCAGATGCCGGCTGTGTGAACACTCCTATTCACACCAATAAATTTCTTTGCATTTGACTGTTGGCAGGTGTTCTGCGTCCTGCGTGAATAGAGCCCAAGATCCATTTCTTTGAACAAAACCCACCATGGTTGCGTTTCTCTCCCCACAACCAATCAGCTTGTGCACTCCGGGACACAGGTGTCTGGTGTCCTTACCTGGAAGAGTATGATGTAGGTCCAGAAGAGCAGGAAGGCGTTGTACGGGGCGTCGTATTTCTTCTCCTCCTCCCCCTCCGTGTCATACGGGATAAAGTACAGGTCCCGCACGTCCTCAAAGTGACCCTGCCAGATCCCAGCGCCTGCAATACAAAACAAGAAATTTGGTTGGATCGGGAACAAGAAGCAATGTTTTAAGGCAGAACGGCACTGTAGGTGTGACATCCAACCTAGCATGCACATTCTTACATTCTTCATGCATACAGCAGGGATATCACTTGACGCCCAAAAAAAGTATCGCACAAAAAGGGTAAAAAGCACAGCTTCAGTGATGAAGCTGCACCCCAAATGTGGCCGAAGCTGGCTTCTCTTGGGACATTCGTTCTGATGGGAAATTTTTATTATATTCAAGGCGGGTGGGAAAAATGTACGGTTGGAATTGCGTTTGCAGTTTGGGACAAAAGGAGACTTTTTTTTCTTCACTTTTTGTGCTGGAGTGATCCTGCTTGACGTTGGGGACGAAGCTCTGCCGAATACAACGAAGGACACTGGCAAAACAACGTTGCCACACCCAACCGCTCTGTTTTCCGCATATCACAAAGAAATTGCACACAAGCACAACAAGGAAAAAACTTCCTTGTTTTGCAAATCAAGTTTGTGATGTCCCCAGGCCAAAACAGTTAACAGTGCGCTCACTGAGGCGCATCTAAAACCGTCACTGTCTCGGGGATTTTCTCTGGGGCACAGATACAGACTTTGGCAGGGGGCAGAAAGTAAGGCAGAACTTTTGAACGGCCAACGATCGGTCCTGTGAGGGAAGAGTGGGAAGACCCCCAACGTTTGCCAGAACACGTTTGGCATGTTGTGCCAAATTCATATATGCCGTTCAACAAATTTTCAGACCCGACCTCTCATCACGAAAGCCGCCACTGAGTTCCTGGCCAAAAGTTTCAAGCAAAAAAAAGTTCCGCCTGCATTGGGAATGTGGAAAATTTGCATATACATGTGCCTGTTGACTGCCGTGATTTTGGGGGACAAAATATGACCAAATAATGGCAAAACATTCAATTGGAAGGAGGGGTCCTCACGAAAGGTGGCAAAAGAGGGATCTGGCCTCCTGTCCATCAGACGAATCTGAGCGGAGCTTAGTTCCTTGAAAAGAAACAAGAGTAAGACGCGAAAACCAAGTCATTCGCTGCTGGGATGGGGACAGAGTATGCAGTGCAGTGAGGGAGACAATTTGGAAGGCACTTACCCAGAGAGCACATGAAGCACATGAGGAAGAGCGCGACGACGCACCAGATGACGTCACGGTTGATCTGACGCTCCAGCTTGCTGCGCTTGTGTCGCGGACCACGGTTGTTCATCAGGGCCTTCGTGTCATGACCTGCAATTAACAAGTGCAAGTTTTGGTTGTGGGTGGAATCACACACAAACACCAAACAAACAGAAAAGCCACACATGTCCTGAAGGTCGTGGATACCACCCTCCATTCCCTCATACTCAATACGCATTGAGCCGAGTTTTGGGTTCCCATCTGAATTGACTGTTGTGAAGATTGGAGACTTAGGCAGGGCCCCAATAATAAGTTTGAAGTGTTTTGTCCTTCAGAAGGAATTGCGGCAGATGCTTCTTTGCATGAAACCACCCCAAAACGTCTCAACTGATTCTCTGTGTTTCCCCTCAGTGTCGCAGGTTGTGACACAAGGTGAATTCAACAATGGTATTGGCTGATTGCACTGAAAACGTCTGTTTCGGGTACACGTTTCATACCCGGTACTTCTAAAGCTTTCCTGCATGTGTCGTAGAAGTGATGGTTTCTCCAGTTTCTCCTTTGCACGAACAGTTTTTTTCGTTGACCTGGCAAAACAGCCTGTTTTGCGAATTTATTGATCGTATGACGTTTGTTGAAGCGCTCGATAGAGTGCAAATTGGTGAGAAAGAACTGTTCTTTTTTTTCTTATTTTCATCCAAATTGTGCGCAATATTCGCATAACTTTCTTTGATCACAACAGCTGAAAACACAGCTTTTTCAGATTTGTTTCAACACATTTTGTAGTTTTCTTGGAGTTACTGATGCACTAAGGTGAGCTTTTTTCATTTTAGGAACAGCGGTGACACTTTCAGAAAAAAAAATCGTTTATTCAATGTATGGGCGCAGTTATTCTTGAAATTCTTGTTTGCCAAAACACGTCACACAAACGAGACGCAACAAAAAAGTTTCGGGCTGAAACAACTCCCAAGACACAGAAGTGCAGAAAAGGGACATCTGCTTTATTCACTGTCAAATTCGGGGCGACTTATAATAATGCATGCGGAGCGTAAGGCCTTTCACCCAAATCAAAGGATTTTGGTTTGCCCTCCTCCCACTATTTACGAGAGACACCATCCAAGTCTTTGGTACACCCCAGTTCCTCAAAGCCTAAGGTCCCGTTCACACAGGACGCAGAGCACCTTGCGGAAGGCACC
>JAAUYG010179542.1_pt1 | contig 11870 bp, 6 predicted proteins | sample 7278091 | NCBI WGS metagenome assembly JAAUYG01 (sample SAMN14350201, study PRJNA611818) | marine sediment metagenome | isolation source: surface marine sediment (0.6m) | place: French Polynesia: Moorea | collected 2018-08 | reverse complement strand
CTTTTTGCAAAATATCAGACGAATCGGACTTTTCTTCACTAACTTAGGACTTACTGAGTGCTTTTTTGAGTAATTTTACTCAAATAACTCGATGAAAAATGATGTCAGCAAAACCATTTTTTAACTGCCCCTGTAGCGTGGCCATAGGCAGGTTTCTGCAAAAGATCAGCCCAATCGCACTTTTCATCAATGTGTTAGGACTTCCCGAAAGTACGGCGGAAGAGCGGCGGAAGAAAAAAAAAAAAAAAAAAAGCAACAAAAAAAAAAAAAAAAAAATTCGGCACGGGCATAGGGGATCCCGTCAGCGGACGGGATGCCCCAACAATCCTGATATTGCTGACAATGGCTTTGTTTTAACCCTGCCCCCCCCAAAAAAAAATTGTCATTAGACCTTGTGTATTCTGCGAGACCCTGGTTTACCTTCATGTAACAGGTCATGAACCGAATTGATACTTGGGCTTTCTTTCAACGCTGTTTCAGTTACCGCTACATATGTTCTGAATTTTATTTACTGCATGTTGCGAACACAACATTCTGACAGAGCAACTTAATTCGAGAGACCAGCTCTATACAGACCAGCTCTATATTGTTGCCTTATATCCCTCACTGCAGAGGGATCCATCATTTTCAAATTAGAATGCCTTATATTGTTGACTAAAAAATATGTTATGCACAAGATATCACAAAGACTAGCATAAAGTAGTCTTCAAATATACTCTTTTATCTTTCACATTGTAGTATAACGATTTACCAAAGAGCGTATAATTATGTGTTGCAAACTTTTTGGTTAGACAATATTACTATATTTTGAAAAGTAGAATTTCTATTTAGAAATGGAAGCTCAACAAAGCTGATGTACCATATAATCTAGCCAGACGAATGCACTACATCCTAACAAGGGGGCTATAAGACAGTGGAAACCCACCTTAAGACAACCCCACAACTGAGACCACTTGTTGGATGCCCAAAACTGACACATCAATGTCATCTTGTGTCAAAAAGAGTTCAGACCACCAAGAATTACCGTTAAGACTTCCTTTGTCTCAGCCGTGGGTAGTCTTAATCCTAGACTCCACTGCACGGTTTTTGATTTAGGGACTAGCAAGAAAAATATTCTGCTGCAATAGTCATTTACAGCCCATGTACGCTGTGCTACGGCCACAATGGTATTACATTTACAACACCTAATCTTCCCTGTCTTTATGCTATATCAGGGGATGTTTTCTAGACAAACATTACTGGTAAGTCCTTTGGAACAGAAGAGAGTATGGTTGCCAAGGTGACTAGTAGACTAGTCGGCTCCTGGCGATTTTTCTAGACACAGGCATCAATAACTCGCACTGTCAATCACATTCATAGTCATCGCTAAAGGACTATATCTAACAGTATTTACACTTACCCACTAATCAGAGACTACACCTTGGTTTACAAACCCAACATATACTGGTAATATGTAATCACAGATAGGCAGTTTTCAAGCAAAGGCTAAATACACACTCAAGTTTAACATATTCAAGCTGGTAGTCATGTTAACACTTGTTTCTGATGCGGTAGGACATGGAGGAAGGACATTCTACTTGTGGGCTGGGCTCAGATAATTCCAACTTTATTGACCCATATTACACACCTTTCATTTAATATTGTTTGTACTGACATCACTAAGGGGGCCATACAAAAGGATATTTGTGAACTAACTTGATACAAAATGATCATTACTTAGCATTATGTAGTCATACCGACCTCAACATTACACAATCTGTATAACACTGCCAGTCACACACAGTTTTAAGACACACTGCTGGACAGCTTACAGTTATATTCTTTACTGAGTCTTACAAAGTTTACTGGGGTGTACAGTGGATACAGATATAAGTGAGCTAGAGGCTCAAGGCAAAAACAAGGGTTAATCCTCCTATGCATTTGAAGAACACAGGACGAATGACAGAAATGGCAGACATGCAGATCTGACAAAAATATTTAAAATCTGTAAAGGGACTGTGACCTTCAAACCGACAGCTTCATCATTCATGTATTAGGTAAGTTTCATGAAAACTTCATGCATTTTTTCTTGAGATGTGGCATGGATGAGATTCAGACCCACATGCCCTTTTTCTTTAAAGAGAAACTTATCATTATATGATACATCATAGAAGCCTGATATGGTAACCATCACACCACTGAGGTACATATAACTGGTAGAGGTACATGTAGTGGTTTGGGGTCTATTTAAGTTGATTTCTCCTCAGTACTGGCCTGGGGATCTCTGTAGCCACATAACACTCAATGTACTGCATCATTTACAACCCGACATGAAGTATTTTTCTATCAGAGACACAAGACACCAAACAGCCCAGTCAGTAAAACTTTGGTACCGGTAATTCCAAAGTGCCGCTAACTACAAGGCAGTGTCAGGAAAATGTCTACAGCTGCAGTGTTAACTACAGGATGTCTACCTATTACCTACACATATAAATATCTGTGTACAGGGAGGTTGTCATACGGATTGGTATGCTGGTTACAGTTTATGGCAGGTTTATTACATCTTACCGGTAGCGATATACTATTTACACAAGCCCATTATTAACACCACAGATATTACACAATCACAGAACAAAACGATCAACAACAACAAAAAAAAAAATCCCTGTACATCAACACATGCAACTGGACCAATACTGAGATCAGATGTACAAAGCTTGCAAATGTGGTTCGGAGTAAATGATATGTGTACAGTCAAAAGCAGGGTTTCACCCTTGGCAAGTAAATATTCAATACCAACAACAAGAGAACATATCATGACTCTTCACCCAAATATAATCAACTCTTGCAAAAATAAGGCACAGCCATACATTTAAAGAGTTGCACTATGTTGTATTCTGTTGAGCCCACATACTCTAACAACCACTATAGGCCATTGAGAAGTGTCCCAGCCTCTAGGTGATCGGCCTAAACTGGGGTAAAATTTTCTAAAGGCACTGTGCGCTCAGTGGAATGAGTACAGTAAACCAGATGAATGTTGGCCAGCCCACAAACAGTTCACACGATGATGTACTGCAGACAGCAGAGTGAGAATGGCAGGTGCAGTGTCACCAGCTATCACGTCATCCCTGACCAGCGGTGAAGGTACGTACTCCAGCCTTTAGAGCCCTCCTGGTCTGGGGGGCCTTCCTTCTCCCCTCCTACAGACAGATACAAAACAGTCCAATAACAACTGCCCAATAACCACAGTCCAATCACCACCATTCAATAACTAGTAACTACCACCATTCAATAACCACCAATTCAATAACCACAGTCCAATAACCACTGTCTAATTAACCACAGTGTGGGAATTATAATGGAAGAAATTTGTGCTAGGCTTTTTCTTGACAATAAAATATAGTGCAAAGGAAACAACCATTATTAGTATTTACATGACTTAAATCTGTTAAATCCTCTTGCTTTGCTCATGATACTTAAAAGGTTTATTTGGTCCTGTATATCACATGATTGTGTTTTAATTATTTGTAGCTGGTTGGAGGGTGGTTAGACCATGCACAGGGAGGGAAATAAGTTGCTCTATTGAATTACGGAGATCTTCCATGAATTTCTCTCATTCTATGCAACAAACAATAAACAAAAGGTTATTGTTCATATAATTCTGTGTTTAAATACATGACATTATTAACAACACAACAAAGTGAACACAAAGCACTTATCAGTATATAAGTCAGATTAGGTAGCATTATATACGACTGCAGCTTACCGCTGGCAATAAGGAAAAGTCTCTGTTTCTCCTCTGGGGAGAATTTGAGCATGGTGGTTAGTACCGGAATCAGCTGCATCCTCTCATCTCCACTGTCCAGGGTAAGGAACTGGGGATAACAGGGGTATAACAGGGTTACACTTTTATACAATACAACTCATGTAACAGTAAGGTACTAATCCTTACAGTACACTATGTAATCCTTGCAATTATCTCTATACTAATGCTTGCTGTGTATACCCTATAATCCTTGCACTCTTCACCCTTGATTTAACAGTAACCAGTGTACCAATTTTTACACAGTACAGGGCTCTGTTTCATAAAACAGAAAGACGTCTTTACATAGGCCTATTGGCTTATGTAAAGACGTCTTTGAAATATTATGAAACAGAGGCCATTTTGTCGGATAAGTCTACTTTAGATTTTATCACCTGGTAGTAGTCCTGGTAGCTGTTGGTCAACAAGTGAAAGTTTTCTAAGAAAATGCAAGATGGATGATGCAGGGCAACATTAAATAAGATTTATTTGAAATTCTAGACTTAAATCAGCTAAATCTGCCGCAGCAGCACTGTTAGTCCACCAAACACAGTTATACTGTGGGTGTTTTGTCCTATTGATAAAAGTCAAGTGGACTTATCGGACATTAGCTGGTGTTTGACTGTCCCAATAGAGAGTACAGTAGTCCCCCCCCCCTCTAATCAGGACACCCCTTCTGACAAAGAAATCTGTCCTTATTATAGAGGTGTCCTTTGGTGAGAGGGAGCACCACATGCATTCACAGTACTTGCTCCCAAAATTTTGTGTCCTTTATAGTGGGATGTCCTTTCTATAGTGTCCTTTAAGAGAGGGACCACTGTATTTTAAACCCCTTGGTGGGATAAAATTCTGAACATACCAGAAAGAAGAGACAATACATGAAAATGGCAGAACCTCATGATTGGCCGAAGCGTCATACATAGCAATGTCATTGGCTAAAGGGCAGCACATGACCAAGGCTAGTTTGGCATCCGAATGAAAAGAGACTATTCCTATTGTGAATTATGGTGCAAAATCTTCCTATTACCTTGTACATAATGTTTTTCAGGTACTCCATATTAGAGATGTCTTTCTCCCGGGCTTGGTTCCTCTCCAGACGACGTATTTCCTCTTTCAGGATCTTGGCCTGCTCTGTCAACCTCATCACAGTCCCCTCACTGTCATTGAGCAACTGAAACAGTATACAGAGTATGTCAATGGTCAGAAGTAGCTATAGATAACCTGGAGGTACTATAAAACAGGTCTGGAGAGAGCAGGGGCAGGAATTCTCAAAAAAAAGTTAAACTTAAATCTAAATATTCCACTCACGTCACCAATCTGGCAGTCCAGTGTCAGGTGAGACCAGGGCCGGAGTTCTTGAAAATACTGAAGTCTAAGTTTTGACTTAAGTCAGACTTTTGGCCAATCACATTGCTCAGATTACTGACTTAAGTTAAAACTTGGACTTAAATATGTTTGAGATCCCCGGCCCAGCTGTTCACTGTCACACACACCACGTTGTTTTCACCAAAGTTACAGCCCCACCAGACAGGGTGTATCAGGACATTCTTACTCCTCTATGTATAGAGGAGAGCCTCATATATGCCTAACAGGTAAACAGCCCAGTCCATACTTTACCTTACAGAGTAAAGTCAGCTGTTGACATGAGGGGTGACATTGGTTTGTTTTAATTGCTAAGCATAAACTCTGAGGAGAGGGGGGATGTGGGTGGTTACTAGCTGCATACAAAGTGTTCTGTGGTGCTACCCAGCTACACATTCATTGCAGTGTTTACAGCGGTTTCACTCCTGAACTCTACCGGTACTACATGTACTTAGCCTTGAACAAAACATATTGGCAATATCACTCATCGGTACAGGTTGTAGGCATATAGAACATTCCCCCTAATTTTGTGTTCTTTCTTCTTTTTTCACTTTTAAGTAATTTCTTTACTACAACAGAACTCCTCGCCAAAGATGGCAGGGTTATCAGTAAAATATTCCAATATCTTGACAAGAAAGTAAAACAATGTTCACTGCACAGCAGTACACAAATGACAGTGAGAAACCATCTGCCTTTATGCGGATGACTTCTTTATCTTTCAGTTTTCAACACAGTGGACCCACCTTAAGAACCCCAGAATTAAGACCACCCCAGAACCAGACAGACAGGATGCCTAGTTAAGACCACCCCAGCATTAAGACCACTTTAACTGATCAATCACATACAAAGCAATGATATCAGTATTTTGTTTCAGTATTAGGACCAGCCTATTATTAAGACTACCTCAGCATGGACTACAGATGACTGGTCTTAATTCTGGGATTTTCTGTATGTGCCACTCCTCCCAAAACTTATACAAATTGGAGTAGGTATGGTATAGGGTGTGTAATGTATCCATTTACCTCACTGAGGTGCTCAATCCTCTTTTCAGCAGACTGCAGACTGGTCTTCAGCTGGCTGTCATCTGCCGACTCCACTGTCTTTATACCTGCAAAGCAAGTACATGTGTAGAGATTTCGTAATTTAACATGACTGCTCTCTCAGTGTTTACCCTATGTAAAGGTCTGTTTAGTCCCAGCATATATATAAACTACCAGTACATGTACCCTCTCTGTGTACAATGTTGGGTTTATTTTACAAAGATACAATATAACAGAGGAACCTCCATTTAACAGTAACCAATTGTCTGTAGTCGTAAAATGTCAGATGACAATTGTTCTGAAGTACTCACTCAGTGAATCGTCAGTCTGTCCTGGTCCCAGTAGCTGCTCAAAGGGAACCATGGCTGCCACACTGGAACTGGTGCTCTATACAGACCAAAATAAAATGTATACATCCATTTATGTACTTTTCCACCACCCTGGTAAAAGTAACTTTCTGACCTAATACCTGTACGACTTCTCAAAAAAAACTGAAAGCAATTGTGACATTCACAACCTTCCAGAAAAACTCTTTGAGTCTACTAGACTACTAGACCATACATTAATTTTGTAATTCACTGCAACTTTCTTTTCCAACCATTGTTAACAGGATCACTAGCAGTCTGACTAATTAACCAATTTGGTAGGCCTTGTTATAAAGGTTTAAAGATCGGTTTTCAGCTTTGAGATTTCTCAAGAAACTAAAACAATTGGTCTCCAAAGCCTGAACCAACATTTCCAGTAAACTCTAAGTCTTATCAAATCTCTCATATTGTTATGTTATCTACACAAATACAGTTATATAGTACCAGAAGTGCTATAGCCAGAATTTACAGACACCATTAGACCTGCCTGGATTTTGGTTGGGTAAATTCTAGACTATTAATGTCATATTCCAATGTGCAAAGGAACTACAATATCAATTTTAGATGATTTGCTTCTTAAATATAACAGTTTAGAATTATTATACGGCTTTGAAAATTTAACCCGTTTAAGCTTACCAGTCTTCCCTGACAGGGTTCAGACTCCGTATTCTCCATTCCCTAAAACAACAACAGAAAGTGCAAACCTTAGTCAGGACTTTGAATCAGCTATACAGAGAAGCTGGGATGGACTTCTCACAAAAACACTGAATTAAGTTTTGACTATTACAGCAACATCACTGGCTAAGAGTGCTGCTCCTCACCCTGCATATTCATTTCATAAAGGCCGTGTCACACTGGAGGCCATCAGCATTGCGACCACCCTGTGATCAGCATCACCATTGGTTGCCAGATGGTCATAGAAGGGTCGCGGAGATGGGTCGCGGGACCATTCCGCAATCATGGCCGATCACAGATGATCGCGAACGTGATCACCAGTTTTTGAACCATTCAAAATGATCGCGAAAATTCCACGAACACGACGGGAAATCAAATATTCGCGAGGTGGTCATGGAGTGATCGCCAACTGATGGCGTTATCGCAAGGTGGTCACCAACAGATCGCGGATTTTTTTTGCGATCGTCAAGTCTGCGGCCAGTTAATGGCCACCTTATGACCACCTTACCCTCACAACCAGTCCTGCAATCACTCCGCGACCAACTGTCGCTGCAACATTTGCGCGTTTCTCAAATTTTGTCATGGTTTTTTTTTTTCAATAATCTAGTCAATCCGTGAGCCGATTGCACAAAGGTCGTGAAGTGATCGCTAAAACAACTGCATTTTTCTCGCGATTTGGCCAATTTTCTGCAATCAACTGCTCCTAGCTGACTGCCAAATGATCGCCTCCAATGTGACATGGCTTTATAGCTCATAAGAAACTCATAAATTGTTTATTCAGGAAAAACTATTGTTTCCATATTGACTGTTCCCTTCATTTTAACCGTACCAGGTTAGGAAGGCCAGCTACAAAGCTGGAAGGCCTATAGATACCACACTGTGTTCTTGTTAGAGCATATGCACTTAAAATAACAGTATGATTACAGTAAGCCAAAACTCCAGAAGACATCTTATTCTCAAGAACTTCAATGTCATGATTTTATTCACCATACCTCCCCTGACTGGCGTTCCTCATGTCGTAGCATGGTGTAGTCAGCGACGGCGGGTTCCCGTTCTGTCGGGGGGCTGACCGTCACTGTGGCATTCTGGAGTCGGGTCTCCAGCTGGTAGTTCTCACGCTCCACTGTGTCCAGCTGTTTCTGGAGCATGCCGACCGAACGCTGGTGTTCCTCCTGCATCACCCGGATCTGATCCTGATCAACATGGGGATAATCCCTGTTACTTAGCTACCCCAGTAAGTGTGGACAATACCATGGTTGGTTACTATCTTTTAGTGGCGAATTTCTACAGATGTTAACCTCGCTAATGTGACCCAAATCCTTGCTACTACTACTATTAGAGTATCTCTCACTCTCTTCAAAAGCCAACTCCTAATGTAGCCAATTTTTCTTGGCATATATCCTAAGGCTGGCTTTTGATGAGAGCGATAACTGTAACTTTAACCTTGGTTGCATCCTGAAAAAAAACTTTAATGTACCTTACACATTGCATGTATCAACATTTTCACATATAATGTCATTTGCATATCCTATCTTTACCTTGAAGGTCTTTGTCAGTGACTCATTCTGTAGTGTCAGTTGTTTGATTGTTTCCACATGCTCAGAGCTACTGGCAGATTTCTCCATTGTCAGCCTATCAAATCTGGAGGGAAGAAGAATTCTTTCTAAGAAGTTAGACAAACTATCTTCACAAAATACCACACAATTCACTTGTACAGTGTCACCTAAATATCTTTCACTGGTCATTAAACAACAAGTTAGTGCTACCAAAACAGAAACACTGCAGTCATACTGCCGTACAGCGGCCTCGGACTATATCATTGGTGTGGATGTACAATTTTACCTCACAATTCATGCCATGCTTACATGAACTGGTCTTAATTGTGAGCTTTCATTTCTGACACAATGATACACTAAAATGTAGTTCAGGTACTCCTGGGATATGGTCTTGGACTCTTAAGGTGATCAGAACGCGGCATGTTACTGCAATACGTACATGGTATACGGACTGTGCAAGAAACGATCAGATCAGATGCAAACCATCAGTACATAAGAACCAGATCTCTCGTTTAGTACAGGCGTACCAACCTTTCTTTCCAGGTCTGTTCTTTCTGCTGTAGATCAGCCATGATCACACTGTGTCTCTGTTGTAAACGATCAAGCTCCTCCTGAGACTGGTCGCAGTCATTCTGGGCGGCTAACAGACGATTACTGAAACACGCCAAATATCCGAAATAAATAATTCTAAATGTCCGAGTTAAGTAACGTTTATTTCAAACTGTACATATAACCAAACAAGTAACAACGTATATAATACTACCATCTCATGCTAGTCTTTGTAATGCTAAAACAGTATCCATTATAATAATTACATCAAAATTTCCAGATAACTATTAAAGTTTTTTTTATCATAACTAGGGCGCCCTCCATACAGAAACCAATCACTTAATACTGGCTCAGGTATATTACCAAAAGTTGACCCATGGAACAGTGACTGTTTGGTATATACAGTTGTTACTCTCTAATAAGGCCATCCTATCTACCAAGAAACTGGCCACATTAGAGAGGTGGCCTTTAGCGAGAGGGAGATGTTAATACATAGCAGTAGCAGAAAAGAGTTATGGCCTTATTAGAGAGGATGGCCTCTGTTGAGAGTGGTCACTTAGAGAGGGACCATTGTATCACCAAATGCCAACAATACCAACATCGGATACTTGTTGATGACTGACATTCATGAAATAAGATCACATACATGTATATGGAGCCTAAGCAATAAAATGCGAAAAACGACATGACATTTTACATGCCCTAGTGACACCCGATATCCATACATATATCTATGTATTAATGGATATGAAGTATAATTTTATTTATTATGTAATATCGTAATCCAGCTAGAGATAGGTCTGCCTACTTGGTATCGTCCAGTTTGACCTTGGCCTGCTCCAGAAGGTTCTGTAACCGCATTCTGGAACCAGCAAGGCAGCACAACAGGGGTCAGTTTCAGGAAAAAATAAAATGTCTAGCAATGAACTTAAATCTAGATACCATCAGTAATCAAGTTACTTTGTATCACAGCTTTTTAAATCAAATACCCGGTAGTTCAAAGGCAGAACTTTGCTAGCAAAGATAACATTCTCAAACAATCCCATGGGGACTTTTAGCAGCCAGAACTATGCAAACATGTAGTACCGGATACGTGGTATAGCTATCAGACCAAGCGGTGCATGCTGGCTGTAACATAGAGTAACATTACAGTCTGAAATGTTTAATATCAATTATATTTCTATTGACTTTGTCATACCTTTCACGTCTCTCTTCTTCAAGCGATACTTCATCTTGACTGCGTGTCTTCTGTTGCTTCAGTACAGAGTGCACACGTACCTAAAACAGTCCATAGGCTTAAAGATTCTCACACCATATTCATACAACATGAAACCCTTTTTTTCCTTAGGCTGTTCAAAATCGATGAATGAACAGTTTCTTCTGTCATCAAAGGTGCACAGATTACAAACCAAGATTATTAGACTAGTGCTTCTGCACAAGTTACTCGAGCTTTTTTACAAGATAAGACTTAGTGATTTTCTTTCAAAAAAACATTTAAAGCTTTTCTGCACTCAAAGGTTTTCTTACAAAATAGTCTGAACATTTCTGCAGAATTTCAATTCAAGGACTTTGTTTACCAGTGTCAGGTTCGTAACCTGTACAAACGCCACCAAGGTTTGTGTAATACAATGATCAGTCAATTTTGCAAACCTTTACTTAAGATCACTTTCCTTATTTAAGTGCCAAAATTGGCCCCAAGCCTTGGGTTTTGTGTTCTATCAAACCTTTTTTAAGACCAGCTGTCCTATAAGCCCACATTCCCAAGGTTATATATTGGGTAGTCTTTGTTAAAAACAGTGGGAGGTAAATATATTTGGTACTTTTTTAGCCTGCTTTGATGAGCCATACCTTGTAGCTTTCATAGTCAGCCTGAGTAGCCAGTAGGTCACTTTTGGCCAGTTCCAGGTCATGTTCCAGAGACTGGACACGTGTCTCCAACATCCGGATTGTCTTCTGACTGTTCTCAGACACCCCTCGGGTACGGTCTGACAGTCTCTGGTTCTCCGACACCAGGCCTGAAACCTGGATCTGCAATGACAGAGACGGAATACTCGACTAAATAACCACCCAGCACTATATTACTGCACCAGTAGTCATCCTCAAGTATGGCCAACAACTTGTGGCCATATTAGAGCTGGCTATTGGCAAGATGGAGAACAAAATAGTTTGATATTAGTAGAGGCAAACTAGTGTGGGTTGTAGTAGAGATGAAGACCTCTATCAAGGATGGTCACTTGGAGAGGGATTAGTTTACATGTGTATTGAAATGCTATCACTCCAAACTAAAATCAATTTATTGATATAAGTTATACATAATAGCACTAAAAGGCTTTCAATGGTAAATATACATTGTAATTTCAAGAAGTTTATGTCAGATTTATATCATACAGTATAAAAGTAACTTGCAGAAAAATTTGGCAGCATGCAAACCAAACTTTATAAATTTGAACAAATTTAAATATTGTCACCGTGAGGAACTTCAGTTATTAACTGTTGCCGTTCGCCTCGGCTAACGGCAGACTAGCCCCGTATGTACTGTGTG
>JAAUYG010148421.1_pt1 | contig 11870 bp, 11 predicted proteins | sample 7278091 | NCBI WGS metagenome assembly JAAUYG01 (sample SAMN14350201, study PRJNA611818) | marine sediment metagenome | isolation source: surface marine sediment (0.6m) | place: French Polynesia: Moorea | collected 2018-08 | reverse complement strand
GTTCAGTGTCATTGATGCACTGAAGCATCAGAGTGTTATTATTATATACTATTCTGCGACGCCAGGGTGTCATGTTTAGTGACAATCAGTCTTCCAAAGGAAACGTGTCAGGAGGGAAAGAGATCCCGTGAAACGTTGGGTTCATTATTAATCCGTGCATTGAACACATTTGGTTCGGGTCCAACAGAGGCTACCATAGCCGCCAAATAAGGTGACCGGGCGGGACACGCTATAAAGACATTCTTTCACAGGGCTGCTGCTTACCCATTACTTATTCATCTCCTTCCATCTGCCTTTGGCATCCCGGCGGCGCTGGAAAAACCTACGGAACTGGGCGAAAGGGAGGGAGCCTATGGGTATAGTTAGTTCACCGGCACGACACTTTCCCACGTTCGGTCTCCGAACGGCGGGCATATATAACCAGGTTCCCGAGAGAAGTCGGAATTTCCATGAGAAACAAATGTTGTAAAAAGTCTGTGACGCTAGTGTCTGGTGTCCGTGGTTACAGCGGGACGACGGGGACGCTACATTCATCTCTGCTGTGACAGAGGAGACCGAAGACCTATGGGGTGTGGTGGAATTTTCTCTCGGTTGCCGTGGTTAGGGGGGTCTCAATGGGTGTGAAAGAGCGGTGTCACCTTTTACGGTTTTAAAGATGCGGAGAAGGGGGGGGGGGGGACTGGCTAGCGGTGTGGGTGTCAAACGTTGCCCCTCCCAAGGTAAATTGCTGGCCCCCTCCCTGCCAACCTCCCGCTGTCCGGACCTGTGTTTGTAACGACCCCCCTTCCATTTTAAATGGAAGGGTTGTCATGTCCTGACAGCTGCCTGCTCCTTACAAAGGCAATGGTGCTTAGAGTGGTGAGCGGCAGCCTGGCGGGGCGTCTTTTGTCAGCCCCAGTCGGACATACCCAGGCTGTCACCCCCAGGTCACAGCCCATCACTGATCAAAGCTCCCGGCTGGACCCCCGCCGTTCGCTGATTGACTGCTCAATGCGATCTCCCGCCGTGTCTTCTCCTCATACCGCGGTCATGAATCACTGGCCTTAATGTACACCTCGGAAAAAGCTGCAAGGAAATGCCCCGCCGGGGGATATTACAGTCATTTGCTGGAAATGGGGAACTATCACAAAACAACTTGCCGCATGCTACGGCCGCTTTCAGCTGGGATGTGCAAATATGGCACGTCACCGTGTTGTGTGCGACGGGGCTCGGTGACAACCGGGACGGTGACAGGGCAACGGGAGGGAGGTGGGGCTGGAGTGGGGGGTAGGCACAGCCTCGGGGTACGCTGCAAAGGATTTCTGCTTGATTCATTAGCCCTGACGAAGAAGACACGGCGGCTCAGGCTATCTGCCTGCAGTTATGATAAATTAGCGCTGGGGATTCCTTTTGTTATAATTGTGCCCTATGTGCAACATCTAACCAGGGAGGCCCCATGCCATGTGTGACAGCATCCGGCCTGTGTCGGGGAAGCCAGAGCAAGGGCAGAGTGGGACGGGGCCTCCCGGCTCAGGTCGCTTCGCCTCGGGCTAGGAATTGATGAGCCTCTCCAGCAAGTCTCCGACATGGCCCGGGGATTAGTGAGTCACTCAGCCGTACGGGATTGCCGGGCCGGGCACGGCTCCAACACGCACTTCCCCCGGGGGTGAGGCGTCTGAGTATCAAAGAGCGAGGAGTCGCTTGGAGAGAGAGAGAGAGAGAGAGAGAGAGAGCAGGCAGTGGACGTGTCCGGGTAGAAATCCCGCTAATGAACGGCATTAGAGGCAATGAAGTGGATAACAGACCGCGGCCAGATATAGGCGACAAACATTTGATGTCGTTAGACACACAGCCACTAATCCAATGATCACAAGACCAGGGGAGAGAAAGTCTGTCACTGCTTCAGTCAGACACAGTGTGAGAGAATTGGGTAGCTTTTGTTTGACAGATAAAATGTTGGCACTTTTTGGCAACTTTTGTGGTCAAAAGGAAGGCGGTTTGATGTACCAGCCCATCCCTTGTAGAGCCGATCACACAAACGCACACACCACCTCATCTGTCAGAAGGGAGAAGCCAGCCCCAAATTGGCCCCGGCACGAATTATGGCCTCTCCAAATTGATACGAACGTTCTCCGCTTCCGCTGTAACTATGTCAGCGGTCGCCTTTGATCGTTTTGGAGGGGCTTGTAATGAAAACGAACAGATATCCGCTCTCTGTTTTGCGCCCGGGTGGAGGGCTGAGTCTGTGGCCTGCCTGGAGAAAATCCCCAAACTGCAGCAAGCACACCTCGGCAGCCAGAGCCGCCTCTCCACTCAACAGCTCTTCGATAAATTATGCATTCTGACAGGATAGGAAACTGGATCAAAGAACCGCGGCCGCCCTGTAAATAATTTTCTGCGGAGGCTAGCACCGCGTGGACTGTCCATTACAGCTGGGGCTGCCGGGCTGCCTGATATCTCAGTCAGAAACTTGGATAGGAATCGGCAGCCTGCTCGACGTACATGGAAAGCAGATATACATACCACTCTGGCATGCCCTGCTACTACTGTTCACGCCGTGCTATACCATGTTTACATCAGTGATTTTGTTTGAATGCTTTTTTGTGACACACAATTTTACTACGTCACTTATGAAACTTATACAAACACAATTTTACTACGTCACTTATGAAACTTAACAAACACAATTTTACTACGTCACTTATGAAACTTATACGATCTCGCCGAAAACTCTTTCGCAAATTCGTGAAACGTTTTTTTATGCCTCAGTTTTTTGCAGAGTGGCAGTTTATTCAGGATGAAGGGTATATAACAAGACATCAGTAATCTGTATGCAAGCCGGCCATCTGAAAGGTCCCACACAGGCTGTTCTGCCTAGCAAGAGCATGTGTCATTCCTCGGAGGTAACTGGAGAACCTCGATGCCGGAACACAAGGTGACAAGGCTGTCTCCCGCTAACAGTGACCGACACTTTGCCTTTATGGAAGTTGACGAGACCAGTCCATGGCCATTGTCGTTGTGAGTCCCTTATTCCACCGTCCAGGGCGGCCTGTGATGTATTTCTGCCGGAATCATAGCTGGCAGATCCCCGGCGCGGGATGCATTAAACATTTCATCTTTCCCTCCTCGCGACCAGTCACAGCAATTTGCCGCTGATTTTTCGCAGGGAGGAGCGAAAACGGCGGCCTCCACTTCCACGCCGGGAGGGAAGGGAGGGGGGTGGAGTGGGGGGTTGGGGGGGGGGGGAGGGGCAGGCAGGGCGTGTGTGACAGCCAATAAAAGCTCCCGATGACTGACCTTGTTCTGGAGATGACTAGACATCCCAATTTCCAGGGGAGACCACTTCCGCGGACGTCGCCGCAACAAGAGAGCGACAGCGCCCGACACGACACAGACTACCCGCGGAAGTGCAAACGAGTGTAGGCGTAATGAGAACAAAGCATTTCTTCATCGCTTACAAACTTATCTTTACCCATGAGGGTCAACACAGAACGTACATGTACATGTACCTTTGCTGTGCCAACCTATATAGGCTATTTACAAGCTGGCGGGAAGTCGGTCAGGAAATGTTCCATTCCCGTCATACGGGTCCCGCCACACGGCGTCTGAAAGGGTCCCGCACAATGCAGATGAATGCTGGAATGCAGTTCCCCATTAAAAGGCCAAATGGAAAGCGGAAGCCGGGGCCGTTATAAATCTCTGGCCAGAAGACAAATGACATGTCCTGGCATTGTGCTGCGTTGTCCAGATCAGACCGGGATCAGCCGCTGTTTCCAGCAGCCAGACCGGGTTAGGTCCCCCCGGCATAAATCTCCACCCGGCCCTGGCTGCCCCCGTGACATGCCTAATGCAAACTTTCAATCTGTATGACAAAGGCTGACTTAACGTGATGATCAATCGTAGAAAGACAATAGCCCGGCCAGGCGGCGCTCTAAATCAGAATTTAACCCCGGCTTTATGCTCCATATCTCAGGCAGGCGCGGAGGGACCGCCTTTCAAACGGCACTCATAATCACGTGATGTATGGCAGGCGGTGTCTCCTGCTGAAAAGACCAAGATTCATTAACTTCTCTCCGCACAGGCAACATCCCAATAAATCTCCCTCCTTTCCCCTGGGCTAGAGATCTAACGCTGGGGACCCGGAGGCTGTTTGCCTGTGGCCCACAGGCGCGTGTTTGTGCGGGATGACGTGTATGGCGCCAAATTTACATTTTATCATCCCCCGTGTAACCGCTGGTGTGCTTACACCCAGGATTTACTTGATTGGGCCCCTCGATAACGAATGGCCGATATCCCTGATACGACACGCTGGGATGGTATCAAATAGGTCTGAAGTATAAAACTTGATGCTCTTCATCTTCCTCATTCAGAGTGGAAAATGACAAACAGGCCAGATGCCATATTGTATGCACTGAGGCATAAGACTAGGCACCATGGACTGGTTTCGGAATGAGACGCACGCCCGAAGGCAATGAAATGAATTTTGGGTAATAATAACTTACCTAACATCTTAGCTAACAACTTACCCAAAGGAGGAGGTTTGTCACACGAAACTAACTTTAAACTACAATTAAAAAGTCGCAGCTTGACTCTGTCATTTCATTCGTCGTCTGTGTCGCAATTATCTCTAAATCCATTTCCACAGATTTGTATCAAATGTTGTTTGTTGTTACACCCGGACATATTTCCAATAAAAAATCGCATTTTCCAAGTTTACAGAATTTTTTTTTGGTTCCGTTTTCGTTAACATGGGACCCAGCAAAATTTCAAAGTGCTGCTCCTACAAATCGCATCTCGCTGAAGTTTTATCGCAATGGATCTCACAGAGTACTAAGGATATTTTAAAATTTAGTGAATTAAATTTTAATTAATTTATTTTTCGCTTTCTTTAACATGGGACCCAATGGGAGTAAAAATTGCAAAACAAAACTCGTTCAAATCGCTTGCAAATTGTTACAAACTGTTTTGTCCTAAATTTTCTTCACCACGGCCCTCACAAATGTACTGTTTTGTATTTTTAGTTCACAGGCAGAGGTAATACCATACTGAGATGGGTTGTTGTCCATCGTCCGTCCGTGAGACACGTTTTCTCAGAAACTATTAAGCGAATAAACGCCATATTTTGTGGAAAGGTAGCTATCCACCACATCTCCTGACCATTTTTTCACTTTTTCAAAATTTTGGATTTTTGAATTTTAACGATTTGTTTTTCGTTTTTATTAAGATATTGGGCCATATGGGAGTGAAAATTTCAAAACTCTACTCCTCCTACAGTTATGGCTCTTTTTCAACGAAAAATCTCCCATGACTTTCCTCACAAAACGTGCTTCTTGTTTTTTTTTGTTTTTTTTTTAAATTTCGAATTTAAAAGTTTTTAAGACAGATTGAAATTGTCGTTAACATGGGACCCTATGGGAAAGGAAATTTCCGAACGCTACTCCTCCTACAGTTATGGTTGTTTTTCATGCAATCCTTTTCATAAGGTTCCCTGTGACTATCCTCACAAGGCATTTCTTGGAATTTTTTAATTTGAAATGTAAAATTTAAAAAAAAAAAGATTCAAATTTAACATTCTGGCCAATATGAAAATGAAAAGTTGGGGTTTTCCCAGACTGTGTGAGGATTGTGGTTATATGGAAGTTGTGGTTATTAGGTGTGTATGCAGATTCCTTTCCTGGATGGCAAAGTCCCATGAGTATAAGGAGCCTATTAAATTTGGTAATGATAGCAATTAATTAGTGTATCTAATTAGCGTAATTAAGGTCAAGAATTGCTTTATCTCCCCAACTGTGACCGGTAGAGTAAAAATAAGCTCAATTTCGACCCCCTGGGGCAGAGAGAGTGAATATGTGCAACTTCTGCAACTTTGACCAATGGTCAAGTTTCATGCCCCAAAATGACAATTTTTGAAAATCGATCAATATCTCGGAAATCGCTGTCCGTAGAGTGAAAATAAGCTCAATTTCGACCCCATGGGGTAGAAAGAGAGTATACGTGCAACTTCTGGCCAGTGGCCAAGTTTCATGCCCAAATATGGCAATATTGAAAATTGGCCAATATCTCGGAAAATCGATCAATATCTCGGAAATCGCTGTCCGTAGAGCAAAAATAAGCTCAATTTCGACCCAATAGGGTAGAAAGAGAGCATTACGTGCAACTTCTGGCAAGTTTCATGCCCAAATGTGACAATTTTCAAAATCAGCCCGTATCTCGGAACCGTTGCCGGTATATATAGAGCGAAAATAAGCTGAATTGCGACCCTTTGGGGTAGAAAGAGAGCAGAGAGTACACTTTCTACCACAAGGGATCGAATGGGGTAGAAAGAGAGTACTCTTTCCACCCCAATGGGTCCATCCCACCCCAGAATTAAGATCACTTTGATCTTGGCCATGGATCGTCTTAAAAAAATGTGTGGTTATACTGCATATGCTTAATGTGTCAATAGTTCATATTGGCAGGTAAAGCACCCCAACCTACCACTGTTGACGGTATGACTGCCCAGTCTGTCCACGGTTGATGTTGACAGGTAAGCAATCCCAAATTTGTCCACAGTTGACGTTGACAAGTATGGGTGCGCAGATAGTTCACGGTTGACGTTAACAGCTATGGTCACCCAAATTCTCAATGGTAAATGCTGAGAAGTAAGCTACCCAACTTATCCGAGCACGCCCGACGTTGGCGTCCTAACTTGTCAATTAATGATGACGTTGACATGTATGGCTGCCCAACCTGTTAACAGTTGACAAGCACATGACCTTCCAACGTCTCGATGGTAGAAGTTGGCAGATACGGCTACCCAACTTGTCCACTGTTGACTTTTACTGATAAGACACTGACATGTATGGCGGCCCAACCTGTCAGCCGCTAGCATTCTATACTTGCACAAGGCGTGACTATAGTAATGACATTTATAATATGACATCATAGCTGCCAGAATACACCATGTACGTCAATCTATTAGAATGACCAGCATCAGCCATGGCCAGGCTGGGTGTCTGAACTTTCCATGTTTACCACAGAGAAGTTGTGGACTACCTTGGTAGACCGACCTATCAGCAGTCGAGATGTTAGGCAGCCATACCTGCCGACGTCAACCATGTGCAGGTTGTGAACAAGTTGGCAGAATGATAATCTCGTTGAATGATTACTAATAATCATTCAAAATCTGTATTGTATAAAATACCCCCTTTCGCATGTAATGTGATAGCTATAGGAGATAAAATAAATGCATAGGACTAAGTGGTAGGATGACGTATATTAGCTTATATTGTAAAGAGAGATAAATTTGGAACTTTGACTGTGCGGTTTGGACAGGTGAACCTCAAAGATTGACAGGTTAGGATGCCAAACCTGGCATCGTTAGGCACGTGTGCACAGGTTTTGAGGCCATACTGAAAAGTTGTCAGGTCATACTTGTCATCGTTATTAACTATTAACAATTAATAGGAAACCGTATATGGGCACTCCAATGGCACCATCACATTTGACCTTCAGTGACCTTGAAAGGTCAAAGTCAACGTCACCCAGATTTTGATGCCTTATATCTCGTAAAGGAGCTTAGACCTCATATTGTCCATTTGTGGCAAAATAATGCTCTATTGTTTCATGTGGTTGACTCAAAGCCGATCATGTAGCTCAAATTTAGGGTGAGGCACCTCTGGATCATCTAGGAAGGGCAACCCACCGTTGAAAATGCCTGACGTTGAGTATTCTTAGTATAGTAACATAAACAATTAATGGGTAACCGTTTGTAATAGGTTTCAAGTGGTTGGACCACAAGCTCATGTAGCTCCATTTTGAGGTATAGCACATTTAAGGGTGTTGGCAGGGGTACTCCACCATTGCATATATCTACATGTACATTGACCAATCTTGATAAAGTTGACAATGAACAACTGATTTTGTCCTATATTCCAGTCAGCTGGCGCAACAGCTGATCTATTTTGTCTCTAAGGTGTGGCACTTTTGAAGCATCTGGCAGGGTTAAGTAACCCCGCCATTTAAAATGCCTGGCATTGTCCTTTCGTTATAATGATGACCAAGGACATTTTGTGATAGATATCATTCAGTTGGCTCTCAAGCTAATCTAGCTAAGTTTGGTGGATGTCTGCTGTTTGTCTGGCAGGGGCCGGTACTCCGCCATTTACACTTATGATGATACAGTTGGTCATCCTGGTTAGGTTCTTGAAGATTTTCTGTTGTTGGGCGATGAACTGGTCTAGCTCAATATTTGTAAGACTTTAACAGTAACGAGTGCATGCACTCACCACTATGAAGTGGGCAGATGTCTACTTTTTACATTGACTTTATGTATAACTTGAAATACATGTATATTAATGAGAAAAAAAATTAAAATTTGTTACTTTGCCAGCTGGGCTCAAACTTACTGGCTCCTGGCAATTTCTTTCGTCTTGCCATTACAAGGCGAGACCACGAGCAACGCCTATATTTCGAAGATCGAACTTTCAACAGTGGATGGACAACGTTTTACCGAAGAGCAAGGCACAACTCTTCAAGTTATGACATAAGCTGCTGTCACCAGTGACCAACATGCGCCACATTGTCTGCAGTGAGCCTAACAAGTTCCAGATAGAGGCAACAAATGCAGAACACATCTATTCAGTTAGCCGAGAACACAGACCGCACATCCAGTCCAATTACAGGCGGGAAAATAAAAGTTGACTTCTCACCAAAGCATGATGTGGAAATATTACTTGCCCCTTAATCCAAATTAATGGAGTCTGGCCAAGCATTTCAGACCAGAGATATGGAATACATCCCACCACTACATCACCATAAAAGGGGGAAATATTGCATGACAAAGTGGCCATTCACATCCAATCTGCAAGCCGCGCGGCCGCGGCTAAGACACTGCATTCTATCCTGGCTGGCGGCTCGGTGGATTTCTCTGGCACCAAATACCCCGTGATAGATGGCAGCCTGGCAGGCTTTTCATTGCCAGCGAGGATAGTTTTCCATTTTCTATCTAATTTCAATTTTCCCGGCTGTCCAAAAAGTGACATTTAACATAGTACATTGCAGGCTACCTGTCCCCGAGTGGCCCCCGTCGCTGGACATAGAGCGCGGCCACGGAGCAGAAAAGAAAGACGCGAGGCAAACCCCGCCAGCCGATCACTTTTAATAGAAAAATCCATAGCACTTCGTGTTCTCAAATAATTTGATCGCCGAGAAACATGGCATTTACTCGATTGGCAAGAACGCCAGTCGCCGGATCCGTGACAAATTGCTTGGCCTGTCAGCCCCCATCCAGCGGGCAAATAGAAGTAATCATGGAAGGGGACAATAAAATGAAATAGATGTGTCAGGAGCACTGCACCAAATGCATTTTCCCTCTCAAACTTCATATTACGTCTGGTCGGGGTATGATTTTACTACGGATGACAAATGGGCTGGTCGATCGCCTTTTGCCACCCCCAGTTTGTCTTCCTGACGGCCCAGACTGGGGGTTCGGTGTCTGGGTGGAGGAGCGGGCTGGCTGAGGTAATACACGGAGGAAAGTGGGATGGGCTTGCCCCCTACCCCGTCTCCCCAGTGTTCCCAGGGGCAACACATGGCAACAAAAGCCAATTTCTGACCAGTAATGGAACAAAGGCCAAAAAGATGGATGGCCGATACGAGCAACTGGATTTTGAAATTCCATTACATATTCGTCGGATTATGAGCGATGACTTTCGGTCTCGCTGTATGAGCAATGAGACTCAATTACCGCCTGTCACTGGAGTCGGGAGAAAGTTTGGAGACGACTGGCTAAAGAAAAAAAGGGGGGGGGCAGTAATCATCTTGCTGCTAGATCCCAGTTTGAGCTGTGGTCTGGGTGGGGTGCGGGTGCTGGGGTGGGGGTCACGAGGCGATTAATCACAGCTCTGGCACCAAAGCCTAACAATGGACGCAAAATAGAGATGCATCCGCGTGATAAGGCGCCAGTCGGAAGCCATCTTTACATATCCGCCTAGGCTCAATCCCCATGGCGGATCCCCGTGTCTCTTCTTTTTCCCTTGCTGCTCAAAGGGACGAGACGCTGTGGCCGTTGTCAACTGGGGACGAAGGAGGTGGGGCAAATCCCGCTAATACCCCCATGCCCGCGCCTGTTTACATGATGCAAGACATGGAATTGTTTTTCTAATACCCTCCGCCACCTGGGGACCCAGCCAATGCCATTTGGCCCCGTAAATCACATCAAAGGCTTTGCTTTATACAATAAATGGCCCCCAGCAAGTCATAAGCCCGCAGATTTCATACGTGCAGTGCGCAGTTAATCCTATTTTCACAGAGTAGCCGCTTTTGACAGGCACATGGGGAGAAACTAGCCGTTCTCCGTGATGCCTTTACCTGATTTGTCCCTCACCCCATGTGAGAAGCTTTTTCTTCCAAATTGGCTTCCACTCAGATTTTGAATATACATGTATATGTATTTATAAGGGCTGGGATGGAGTTACTGGGATGGAGTTGCATATATGTACTACCTGTGACTTTGTCTATAAGAGGTAAATCAGTGTACTAAAAAGACAAAGTACCTTTACCATGCACCGTTGCACGTTATACACGTTTTCATGCACACAAATTTTGGTAACTTTAGCTGCGCTAAATTTATCGTCAGTTTATCGCGAGATGCAGCCTACCGTGACAATTCATGCACTGCAGTATTCACAATCACCACATATATCATAGCACCGAAAACATGGAGGAATCTCTTTCAAAAAGTTCACCGGCCGCCGGAGATGCCCAAAAGACAAAAGCTTATATGAGGCCAAAAGCACACTGTCATTGAAGCCGTGTCAAAACCCTATTGGAAATTTACTTTACGTACTACATGCACTTGTCTTTGCTAAGGCCATTATATACAGTAGACATGCGATTCAAGTTACGAATTCTTGTCTCTGGTGTGCTTTTCCAGTCATGTTTTATGTGATGATGGTATTGTGGTTACACTCACGAGGAGGTGAATAACTTATGTCCTGTGCCATATTAGGGTTTGGCGTGTCTTCCGGAGGAAACACTGCAAGATTTAAGACAAAATGTCCATATCCCCGTGCACGTGTCCGACGACACGTATCGTTTGGCTGTACTCTGCTAACAATAATCCACTTTATTGGCAATAAAAGTGGATCATTCTTGCGAATAAGGGATGTTCCGCCAAGTCCCTAACAACTGAAGACAACCGTTCAGCTCGGAGCTCTTCTGCACGGTCGCTGATACCGGTACGCTCCGGCAGTACGCGTGCCGGGAACACCTCATGCATCTAAATCCCAAACAATATACACGTATAATGGATTCACATTATCCCGGTAGAACGTGACCGATGGAACTGGACAGATCTGTGACAATTTGGAGTAACTCAGTAATTCCTCAAATCTCATCCTTCACCTGCACCTTTCTCAGCGCAGAAGATCAGAGTGGAGATGAACTCTATCCGGATGAAGACCAACAGGGCGCACCAGGGGACTTGGATAAGCCACTACATGACTAGGTGTAAACCGAAGACTTGTGGAAACACAAATCACTGTGCCTGGACTGTGGAGCAGAGACTGTGGAAAACTGTCAGTGGCACCTCCTCTGTGTACGGTTGGATCTGCATAAGGGTGGGGTAACATGAACGGTACAAAAAGCCTCCATTGGTGTACTTTACTTGCTGCACACGTCGGTAAATGAAGCTCTCTTGATTAGGCGATAATCACGGGATGAAGCACATTCCATTTTTAGCTCTGCTTGACTATGTCAGCAGAGCTCGTTAAATCGAGATTCGTCCGCCCGTCCGTCTGTGGCATCGATTATCTCTGAAGTTATTGCATGAATTTCTTTCAAATTTTAGTTGTTGCTTCCTCTGGGTCATACCCCGGACGTTTTTTGAATTTTTGAAAAAAAAAAAAAAG
>JAAUYG010017617.1_pt1 | contig 11870 bp, 3 predicted proteins | sample 7278091 | NCBI WGS metagenome assembly JAAUYG01 (sample SAMN14350201, study PRJNA611818) | marine sediment metagenome | isolation source: surface marine sediment (0.6m) | place: French Polynesia: Moorea | collected 2018-08 | reverse complement strand
TACTACTACTACTACTACTACTACTACTACTACTACTACTATACTACTACTACTACTACTACTACTACTACTACTACTACTACTACTACTACTACTACTACTACTACTACTCTTCCTGCTGCTGCTGCTGCCGCCGCTGCTACTGCTGCTGTTGGTGTCGCATTAGCAGCTGGTATTTTTCTGTTGGTGTTGTGGAAGGTTTTTATTATTTGCCAGTAAAAACACACACTCTACCTTACACAAAGTCCAGACAGAAGACGCTGACAAATGCAGAATCTTTGGCCTCCACCCCCCCACCCCCACCCCAGGGCACGGATAATAAGCAGCGGTTGACTAACTGGGGAGACAGGGAGTCGAAAACGATCATGTCCCTAGCTAAGCCTTTGCCATATGTCAAATCATGACCACACAATGCAGCGAGTTCAGTGCAAGGGTCCTTGGACGGAATATTGATAGCGTCGCGAGGACATGTCGCCAGAAAAAAATGTCGCCTAACTAATCCAAGGCGATCCTGGCTTTGACTATGAGGATTTGAAGGACAGGGGTGAGTCGGGAAGGATTCTCGGTGCAGTGTCGGTTGTCGGTGCTGGAACACATCCCTCACCTCAACCAGACGGGAAGTCTCAATTTTCCTAGTCGTCGGTCGACTTGGCGCGCTACCGAGCTGTTTACGGAAAGCGTCCATCGTGGTATCGTCTGCTGTCACTCAGTAGCAGACGACGTTACGTGGTCGTATTTTATGCTTTGTCAACATGCGCTTTTTCAGTAAAACACCCACCGTTTTATTTATTCCTTTAATTATTTATTTATTTACTTGTCTATTTATTTATTTATTTATTTATTTATTTATTTGTTTATTTATTTATTTATTTATTATAGTCCCTATTCCCGATATTCGACAGTTTCTGCTCAGTTCGGTTTTCTTAATGGATTTCGCCACGTAGTATGTGATGTGTTCAGTTACATTTGGGTTGCTACAATATTATGTTTGGGTGGGCTCAGGGCATACCCTCTTCCTTTATTTTGTGTGTGTTCCTTGTTACTTTAACAGTTCCATTATTCGGCCTTTTTTCTCATTTACTTTTATATATCGCGGCACTTGTCTGCAGATGACAAATACGTGGTTCTGCAGTTAGAACGCTGTAGAACAGATCGAGAATTTGCTGTTCCACCCTGTCCCTAATCTATCTTTCTTTCTTCCCTTTCTTTCTTTCTTTCTTTCTTTCTTTCTTTCTTTCTTTCTTTCTTTCTTTCTTTCTCTCTTTCTTTCTCTCTTTCTTTCTTTCTTTCTTTCTTTCTTTCTTTCTTTCTTTCTTTCTTTCTTTCTTTCTTTCTTTGTTTTCTTCTTTCTTCCCTTTCTTTCTCCCCACTGTTTCTTTCCTTCCGTCTTCTTTCTTTGCTTCGTTCTTCCCTCTTTCTTTCTATATCAACCTTTCTTTCTTTCTTCTTCTTTCTTTCTTTCTTTTTTCTTTCTTTCTTTCTTTCTTTCTTTCTTTCTTTCTTTCTTTCTTTCTTTCTTTCTTCTTCTTTGAAATTCTCGTCTTCTTGTTTGCTTTCTTGCTTGCTTGGTTCTCTTGCTTGCTTGATTTTAATATAAAGTTTGAGGCCCTAAACAAAACAAAACGACTTTCGGCAGTAGAATTGCAAAGTCTATCTTTCTATCCCGTCGAGTGAGCGCAGCGACATTATGAACCGATGTGATATGGATCGTTTCCAGACACGACATGGACCGCTTAGCCAGCTTCCGGCGACACGCCGCTACAAACCTACACTTTCCACTGCTTAATCCTTCACTTCCGGTTGTCATGGTGCCTCTCGTCTGTTTCCGGGATAAATCCGTGACAGCTGGAGACTGATAAATTGAACGGAAAATGAATTTCCGCCGCTGAGAGCCGATGAAACCAGACTTAATCTATTGTTGGTAAAGGCAAATAACTGTCGGACGGAAACAAACAAATTGCCATGGTATACTGGAGATAGGATACATGGCGCCATATTGCTTTAAAAACTAGGAACACGAATTTTGAATTTCCGATTCGGATATCTCTTACAGACTTTGCATCTAATATATCTTTTTTTGCTTGAGCTATGGAATTTAGGGGCATGTCTGGAGCCTGCAACAACTGGATATACGAAACCTTGACAAACACAACGAGCATTGTTTATAAATTTATGATAGTCAACTGTGGAGTTATATATTGCTATGTAAGAATATTCACATGTATTTATCACCCTCCAATTACAATGTATCGGAAAATATCAAAATCTCTCTCACACTCTCCCTCTCTCTCTCTCTCTCTCTCTCTCTCTCTCTCTCTCTCTCTCTCTCTCTCTCTCCAGTAAGATTCTGTTTAATTTTTATAAATTGTTATGTATGTGAACTGTTTAGTAAAAGAATTTTGTGACGTCAGCATCAGCTATTCTCGGATAGGACGGACTGATTTGCCTATTCAGATTGCATGTGCCTCCTCACTTCTGGATGTCGAAGTTTGACAGAGGAACCGAACATTTGTCCCAAATTGTATATGCCCCATAGTGACCCCAGAGATAAATTTGTACACAAATATAACACTAGGCACTATATATAGAGTACATTAACCATCCAGCATAGTCTAATTTCAACCTGCTGGTAATTCTTATGTCAGAACAACTCCAAAAATATTCCAAGGGGTGTTCCTGCCAGACTATGCAACTTTACCCATCCTGCCACCCACGTGCACTTTTGGTATCTAAATCCCTAGCAAGGAGGCGAGGTCACGTGACCTATTTTAGAGGTAAAATGTCACCGCATGAGAAGAGTCTTCAGGAGAAATCATCTTGGCGTTGTTAAGGTGACGCTCTCGGTTTTTCTTCTCACCGACTCCACCATTACATCCATCCCCTTTATTATCGCCCAGTTTTTCTGTTCCAGTGGCAGGGCCTTTGAGGTACGTCTTGCTGGATATCCCTAATCTCGCATGATTACGATAATGAAGCCTGATGGACAGTGATTGTTTGCTGGGCGGCCGAGGAAGGCTGGGGGTGGGGTGTGCGGCGGTGACGTCAGACGGTGTCGCCAGGTATAGAAGGAGGGGACCGGAATTGGCGATCGATGACATACCGGCAGCTGTTGGCGACCGATGCCGGGAGATACGAAGCCGGCTGTACACGCTGAACGCAGCCACCAGTGACAACTGTTGCGCTTTCGGCAGCCAAAGAGAGCCAGAGGTCGCATGAAGCAGGTAGCCACGAAATTAAAAAAGATATCTCGTTTCATTCCCCTGCGATATCAACGCACTCATGAAAATATAAACATTATACAGCCCACACGGCATTTAATCGTAAACATGTTGTCGTCATTGAAGCTCACGTGATGTTCACCGCAAAGACCGCCGGGAAAGTAATTTGAAAAGATGGAGAACAAAACACAGACATCAAACGCCGAGATCTCACATTTCTCTGCGCTCGCAGAATTAGCCGGATGTGACGTGGCCAGGGCTGTCCTCTGTTAACGGGAGCCAGCATAAAAGAGATAATTGTCTTCCCTCGCGGGGAGAGCTACTTAGGGCGGGCGGCGTCTGTTTTACGGAGGTAAAGCCGTCGACGGTAGTGCCCGTATGGAATCAGGAGGGAAACCCGCGGCTACCCAACGCCGTTAGGGTAATGGATGGGAAAAGGCTTTAAAACCAAGAGCTAAGACCCAAGGAGAGACAAGAAAAAATGGCTGTGTCTCAGCTTAAAGAGGCTTTGTGGCTTGGCAAGTCAGAGACATATATATGTACGTGTATATAAAGGCCCAGGAAAGGCTCGCTTCCTGCTGACTTCGCCGTGAGAGGTGCGGAAAGCGGCAGGGGATTCGCCACTCACAGGGGGAGTTCTAGTTGCACCCCTTTCCCTACTTGGTCGCGCGACGAAATCAGATCCCTTCGTTTTTAAATGCACTATAGAACCCTTTTACACCGGACACAGCGACAGGAAATAGTGGAGTAAAGAGGCGTGCGGCCGATCAACGCGTCATTTCCTGTCTTGAGTCCGAAACGCCCACGCGTCACGTGACTAGCGCGGCGTGCTGGCACCATGCCAACGTCGAGGTCGTCAGAATCGAGTGACGAGAGCGAGACGCACACGACCGTCATCTCCATGTCGAAGCGCTGGACCACGCTAGAGACAGTTGGGAGATGTATGTTCCTGTTCTCCGTTGCCTTCTTCATCATCGGCGTCCTGATCACAGTGTTCGGATTCAGTAACACCGGGATAGACCAGAAACAGCAGATCCCGATGAAGGTAACCGATCCCAGAATGTGTTTTTGGCTCGCATAATTAATTAAAATTTAGCAATTGGGCATTATAAATAAAATACCAGTAAGTTCTTGTAAGTTTCTGTCAGATTATAGAAAACACAATAGCGACAGAGCATCGCATTGCTTCAGCTGGTCGAATTAGTTTGACAGTCCATCTCTATCCGAATGTTATATGAAATCAATTCAGACTTGTTGAAACATAAACATTTAATATTTTTTACTGATGTTGAAATTATATTTGTTTGTAACATGCTTTATCAGCGTCTGTAATGAAGGGGGGTCAATCCTTTCGTAATATTGGCTTAAATGCGCATTGCCATAACGATAATCATCATTATCTAACGTAACTGGATAGAGTCACAATGCTATGCAAACTCCATTATGTTTTGTCTGATCCATTCTTAACTATACCTTTTTTTCTATCTTCCCATAATTGATTCCCCTTTAAATTCTAATGTACGTTACATTTTCGCTCTGCTTCTTTTTATTTTGTCAACATGATCTTATCTTGTACGGCCACACATTTTGTTCGGTATCCTATACCCCCGTTACCATTCCATCACGTGATCATCTAATCCTATCTCATTGATTTGATACCATACCATGGTAGTTATCTTTATCTTTCCCAGCACCCTTACCTTTCTAATCTGGCAGTGAGATGCTAGTAGCATGGTATAGGATAAGATTGTACTCTAAGATAATGAGACATTATTCTAGGACATTAGTCGTTATCATCTCTCATAATATATCATTTCACTGTTTTCTTTTATCCTGTGCAATCTAATCCTATGCCATCCTAAATAACCCAATAACCTTGTCTTTTTACCACATTTTGCTACATTATCATGCTCTACCTTTCCATCTTGTCATGATTATCCCAACGTTTCCCACACTATATCTTCAGCATATACCACCTTATACTATCCTATTTTACACCTAGCAATTTTACAATATGTAGCCTCGTCCCACACCGGAAGTGGCGCGTTAGCCCGGAAGCAAGACATTCGACTTAAGATCAATGGGTCTCGGATTCTAATCCAATTCATCTTTCATCTCATTACCGCGGTGCTGCTTGAACCAGATTAGTCAGTCACCATTTGGTCAGAAAAAGGGGTCTACATCAAATCATATCATATTTTCTTTTTATCACATCCTATCTTCAGGTGCTGGGCCCGTCCTGCTTGGCTATGACGGTTGTGATGTGGGGGGTGGGATGCATCTTCTCCCGTCTCTGGAACCTGGAGTGGAAGCGGCAGCAGCAGGCCCTGGAGCTGCGGGATAGAGTCCAGCTGCACGCGTTAGCCATGGACATCCTGAACAATCCGGTCATCTCACCTGGGATGCTTCAGGATCCGAGACTTCGGCGACAGCTGCTGCTGAAATTGCGACAGCAGAAAACCCTCGATATCAAGTAAGGACATTCTGCCTTGTCAGTCTTGTTCTTCTGGCAGAGACTCTGACCTAATGGGCTACATTGTATTGGGACCAATCACAATGATTGTTACAGTTTCGCTTCTATATGAGATATTGATTCGATGGCGGCGATTGGACGTTTCTGACGCACGGGGACACACGGTGTTCACACACTGGGCTTTCTGATATCATTTACATTCGTACAGATTGCCTTACTTGAAAATTACCTAAAACAATTGTGAATCTACGGCAGATAGAAATTTCACGAAGTGCGTTTTCTATTAAAGTTACTCTATCAAGGAAATAGCCAATGTAGCGAAAAACAAACAAATAGTTATTTCGTGAATGCATAATATTGCGGATTCAATTATAAGGATGGATAAATTGCGACGTTCAAGTGAAATACAAAATTCTGCTTCTTCGGCACTTGCACATGCAGATTGCATGAACTAGTGGTGTACACAAGTGGTGTACAGTTCTATCCCCAGGATCTGTGTCGCGTAAAATATATAATCAATCAATCAATCAATCAATCAATTAATCAATCAATCAATCAATTCAATCGATAGAGTAAGTAAGTGAGTAAGTAAGTAAGTAAGTAAGTAAGTAAGTAAGTAAGTAAGTAAGTAAGTAAGTAAGTAAGTAAGTAAGTAAGTAAGTAAGTATTATAAGTAAGCAAAAATAATCATATAGATACGATGTGGCGTTTATTGTGTAGCCAGCAGGTGCAGAAATCGAAATTATGAATCAGGTAATCAACACTATGCTAGTATAAAAGGGGTATTTATTATTTTGATATTGGTCATTGGAATTTTTCTTTTCAGTTCAGAAGGACCTTCCAGGCGGTCGTCTAAAGCTGTCAGCGTCGATTCCAGGCGGCGCCCCAGCAGCGTCAGTGGATTCACGCAGCACGAGGTGGATCGCCGGAAGTCTAAAGGTGAAATGCTACTAGCGGAAGACAAGCCACCATTCGAGTTGCCAGGGATTCAGATAAGTCGCATAGAGACCTTAGACTTAGGCGATGCGGCGTCTATACTGTCCGGATCTCTGCGAGGCTCCAAACGCTATATTATCGTTCACAGCGACTTGTCAAGCGATTTCTCGAGACTCTCCTGCCCGTCTGACTATTCCTTGGCCGGAAGTCGCAGCAGCAAGAGCCGGAGCAGCAGAGCGTCTAGCGGCGTGAGTTCTCGCCTGTGGGATTTCTCACCGCGTGAGTCGGAATGGGACGCTGATATATCGCTCGGCAGCCGGGAGTCGCAGCTAAACGTTTCCAAATGTGACTGGGGTGGAGGGCCGTCGGAATATGTTCGAGATGAGTATACGCTGTCTCCCACAATGCCCCGCAAAATGTCCGTGGTGACCTTTGACATGAGTGAACCTTTCAGGCGACATTCCAGTCCTGCGTACGCGATGCGTCGCAAGGAGAGTGACACGAAGGGGGCCGCGGAGTGTATTTGCGGCAAAGGCGAGCCTACACCGGGGGCTTCAGCTCTGAAAAATTCATCCCCAACTATTCTGAAATATTGCGACGAGACCGGACGTCGTCCCAGCGCGCAGTTCCGGAAGAAGAGCGAAGCATCGCTGAGGTCGCTGCGAATCGACGAGAACGATGGCGACGACGAAGAAGCAGATGAATCCACTCCACTTCGAGGAGCCGAGGTGGGCGATAAAGAAGGCAGTGATGAACAGAAGTTAAAATCCGCGTTGCGGAACCACGATCGTGACCGCGACAGAGAGGTGGCACCTGAGAGAGGGGAGAGAGACATGGCACGGCCGCAGGACCGGTCGGCGTTGAAGCGGACCAGCACCGCGCCGAACCAGCTCTTCAACGGAACAACGACGGAAGAGGAAGAGCTTCTGTTGCTACAACAGGAAGCTGCTCTCATGGCGGCCGCGGCTGGAAGACGCGAAAGCAAGCTCCGGCCACCGTTGCGGCGGAACAACACAGATGACTCGGAAGTGGAAAGACGCGTCGCACGACTGTTTAAAGAAATCGAATTCAGCGTCTCTGACAGCGTGGACGAGTCCAAGATCAACTCCCAAGAGTACGAAGGAGCGTTTCTGGTACGCCGAGTGGAGGCGGAAACGCAGACTGTAACTGAAGAGGAACTAATGGCTCTGACTAAGTCTGACAACATCCACAATATCAAATTCCCGTCGGCGGCAGCTGCTGGGAGGAATGACTCGACTGGTTCCTACAGCGACAACCTGCGGGAGTCGTTCGATAGCACCGACATCAACCTCGACACACAGAGAGGGAACCGGAAGGAGAAGAAAACAAAGTCCAAGCTGGCCGTCATTTCCAACGCGCTGGCGAACCTCGGCCGGAAGTCTTCTGTCGACAAGAAGCCTTTCAAGAACAAAAACATTCCGCGTCTGTTTCATGGGCTCAGCGACGAGAGCGACGACAGGAACGGCGCGACTTCCGGCGGAGCGGCGGCGGCGGCGGATGGCGGCGGAGGTGGTAGCGGTGGCGGAGGGGGTACAGCCGTCCCCGGGGTAGGGGCAGCCGGGGAGCATATTAACGGGGAGGGAGCAATACCCAAACAGACACATAGCGGAACATTGGAAGATGTTGTTAGTAAGAACTTGTGATCGACTTAGTTCGCTGCAGTTGTAAGATATGATGTAAAAAAAGTAAACAGCACTCAAGTCTTTTCTATGGTGTGTTGAGAGTATATAACACAATAACAAAAGTAAATACTAAGTAGTTATTTGTGCGTATCTCGTCTAAGTATATCCGAGTACTGTCCCCGTTTGTATTCAGAACACCCAATTTCATGAAAATGTGTAGGAAAGGGATGTGCCTGAAGTTTCCTTATACTCTATTCATAACATCAGTATCAGATTTAGAGGGGGTATACTATTCCTTTTACTAATCTCTCAGATTTACAACGATTGTGGGTGCTGACTTTCTTTATGCTGGCGTAGCAGCATTTGTCAATATTTTTATTTTAGTTACTGACATATGCTGGCATGGCAACATATGTCAGTATGTATATTTTCGTGATGCTGGCATGGCAGCATTTGTCAATATTTCTATTTTCTTTATGGTGGCATGGCAGCATATGTCACTATGCATATTTTCATGATGCTGCCATGGCAGCATTTGTCAATATGTATATTTTCTTTATGCTGGCTTGGCAGCAGTTGTCAATATTTCCAAACAAACCGCTTTGTAGTGGCAAATGTTTATCGCAACGCTTAATAAACGTTAAATTTAAACAATCATTTAATTAAAGGCATTAATTGTTAAGGTTTAAATGTTACAGGCATGGCCAGTAACTGACGGTTCGTGGCTTTTTTTTCGTTGTGCATGTTGAAAGCTATATGCAGCTGTTATATCCAGTTTGTGATTTATTAATTATTTCGTTCACAAAACCTCACTGCAATATTACCTGAGCAACATAAGCCTGTTGTAATGTCGTGAATCAGCCTTTAGATTTACAATTATCTGGTGTGGTTGCTGCACACACGTTTGGTGTTGTTTTAAGTTAAAGGTGATAATAGCAGGTGGCATGCTAGAAAGACTGGTAGCGGCATTTTTTTTTCAAAAAAAAAAAAAAGACTTAATTTGGACGTTTTTGCTTACTTTTGTTCTTGTTTTTGTAAGCATTTGAGGTTTGATTACAGTTGGAACAATTTCACAACTCAATTTGATAACTAACTGTGGATGAATACAAAAAGCGCTTGATAACCAGAATCGACATTCAGATTTAGTGTCGCTGGTGAGAGTGAGAACATTGGGTGTAAAATATTAACATTTTGCTTGATGATGGTGTGACCTGCAGCTGATGGGGGAGGGACGTGTCTTAAAAATTTCCACCAAGGGGAATGTTTATTAAGGTTTTGTATTTTGTTGAATGCCACTTTGTCACATTTTGTATGTAGAGTTGTTAAATTGTTTGCGTTATAGGAGTCGTTGTCTGCTGAGCAGGCTTGCTGTGTAGATGTGCGAGTGTGGATCAAAAACAAAAATATAAGTGTTGTTGTGTGCTACAAGCAGAACAATAAGTCACTGTTCTGAGAGGGGTCTGCAAGTTCAGCAGGATGGAGTTCTCGAATCTCCTTAATTCTAAGTTTTGACTTAAGTCAAATACTTAGCCAATCACACATGCTCGGATCGGCGACTTAAGTCAAAACTTAGACTTAAGTATTTTTGAGAACTCCAGACGCTGGTGGTCACATTGCCCACAGACAAACATCCCAAACGGGGGCCGATGTTTTAAACAATGTACGTCTGCTAGTGATGACAACTACAATGACTGCCAAGGTGATTAGTGCACTTAAGTTCGTTTCTAGACTAAATCAAGACACTATCCCCAGGGATATATATTGTTTACATGATGTATTTTCAATTGATAGTTTCAGTCTACCTTAAGACTTTGAATTACTTATGATGCAACCTTTCAGCCATATGATGCACGAATTTTTTATGAGCCATTCTCTTTCCTGTGTCTCCCATTTCTCACTTTCGTCTGTCAAAATTTCATGGACACCCGCATACACAGTCCATACCCGTGTCTGGACCATGGTTGCAGGTGGTTATAGTGATCATGTCACGATAATAATCCATGATCTTAGGCATCCTGATTAACGTAATCATGCGTTTGATCCCCAGCATGACATCGATCGTCATCAGACATTGTTTGTCATCATGGATCTGATTATCGTTGCAGTCATCTCGATTGTATTGGTTGGTCTGGTGATTTTTCTATCCCACTAATACTTTTGTTTATAATGCTACTGGCGTTGGTGCTGCCACTGTAACACCATCGTTATCACTGTCTTAGGTAATACCCTATGCGAGTCTCGACAGTCACTTGGTCAGAATCACTATTATACCGGATACACTGTGTATCATCCGAGGGTGTCCCACAATTATCGTTTGTGTCAAGCTTTGTGTACATACATATAGCTGCTTACTTGAAGACGCATATTATTGATTGGTTGTATGGTGGGTGCTAATTCATGTTCATTAAACGTTTATCAAAATATATGACGCAGAAAGTTATAATGCAGAGAGAGAGAGAGAGAGAGAGAGAGAGAGAGAGAGAGAGAGAGAGAGAGAGAGAGAGAGAGAGGTGTCTTATTGAAAAGCAAGATGTCTTCGAAGGTTCATTTTCTTTTGTATAATGTTATCTGTTTGTGTTATTGTTCTTCCCATGTTGTTTGAATGGGCTCAATTTCACGCTGGTTGTGCCACCCCCAAGAAGAGCCTGTACCTTCCTATGATGTCTGTACTCTGTGTTCCAGCCAGTGCGCTGACGTAGGCATTACAACACAGGACGTATTTATATTATCGCCCAACGCGACAACAGGACCAAACAGTCGTACGTTTCAAGTTTGCCGGGTTGTGATTTTCCTGAGACTAAGCATTAATGTATCATGAATGATCATAATTATTAATGTAGATAATAAATATTATAGGTTTTGATACCTATCCGTCCTAGTCAGGATTCAAATATTTTGCATGTATAAGCATGAGCGAATTGTTAATTCCGTAGCACCCAATAAGGAAAACTGTGTTATTATTTTTCTTCTTGCCGATATTTTCTTGCCGAATAAAGCTATGGGTACGGGTTAACAGTTTAATCCCCAAGGAATGGTTTGATGACATGTAGACCCCGAGTGCTGTCGACCAAAGCCTAGACCGCCACGTGTTGCTTCCCAGCTGGTACACGTTTGCTATTTCTATATTGTATTGGAACGTGTTGAAGTGTTTATCCATTACGATCGAGTTTAAATACACGCAGCGCTGGTAAATATGTCCGGGCGTTGTTTGTATTTTTGGATACCTTTTACATAGTCGTAGCCAAAGCGACGTATATTTTATGGAAGGTACCAACCAACCCGTCTGTCGTCGACCATGAAAATGTGAAATAAAATACCATAAAAGCTGCATCGAATTTGTCTTTTTTGTGTCAAGTCAGAATCTTTAATATACATAACCACTGACTAGCACATATTTTCCCGTATTTCTCTTCATTTGCAAGACTGCAAAGTGTTACTGTTTTTTTTTTGTGTGGCCGACCCGTCTAAGTATCCATCGGTGTAAATCGTCCTGGGGTTGATTTCTAGAAACCCCGTAAATCTGCTACGGGCGGCGCCCCCCCCCCCGCACGAAATTATTTTTAAAACTAAAAAAACATAAAAAAAAAAAAATAAAGGGTT
>JAAUYG010014977.1_pt1 | contig 11870 bp, 10 predicted proteins | sample 7278091 | NCBI WGS metagenome assembly JAAUYG01 (sample SAMN14350201, study PRJNA611818) | marine sediment metagenome | isolation source: surface marine sediment (0.6m) | place: French Polynesia: Moorea | collected 2018-08 | reverse complement strand
TTTAGATCAAGACCTGATGACCTGGCTTTGGTAGAAGAACCCCCCCCCCCCCCCCACACACACACACACCAGTTTTACTGGCGTTCAGGGGAATGGGCGATCATTACACTTTTTGCCAGACACAAATAATCTGAAATTGTGACCATATGGCTGGATGATAAACACCAATCGATCAGTGGACCCCTAATAACTGCAGCTAGTGTTCTCGATCATGACAAGCGGAATAGAAGTCGGTTTCATTTACCCAGAAAGTTAAGGTCAGCGAGGTTACACAAAGGATGCAAACCCTAGAAATATTATAACAGTTTTTTTAGCATGTTAATAATTTATGCAGCATTATTTCGGATTTCAGCTCTGATTCAATAGTGCAGCGATAGACAAGGACAACTGATTATCGACACTTTTCTACGGCAACAGATTTCGACACTTTTCTTGACCATGTAGCAGAAAGTTTCCAATGACATTAATCCGTGTGTATGAGAGAGTATGCTTTCTACCTTTGTACGAACACACACAGTGTATGGGGTTGCATTTATATACGGTACTGGATCCCTTGTGCATGTTGTAATAAGGAGTATTGTGCGCCTCAAAATCGCAACATAAATTAAACGTTAAGAGTCTCATTCATTCGGAATTCCAAACATCTGCGGCCACACTGCGCCCTTTAGCCAATCAAATGTTGCCGCCTGTAGCTACGGCCAATCAGGGGGTGCCACCGTTTTCGCGACTTTTCTCTTCCTTCGGGTATCTTCGGGTAAATTTTGCGGCAAGGGATTTTATAATTCAGTCGAGTGAAAATAAGGCCGATGAGGCCGATCACAAAGGCTGGTATTACTGGAACAGCTGGTAACATCAAAGGCTGAAGCCGGCTGAAAGACATTTCCGAAAAATGCATGATCTTGATAATCCTGATTTTATGTAAACGCAACTTTTATTTAAATAACTTTAATCTGATGTTAATTGTTACAAATAATGCCAGCAAGAAACCATGACAAAGTACATGTAACAGGCTAATAGCACAACACAACTCTTTGATAAGCTAAAACCTTAGCAAACTGGAAACACAATATCACTGATTTTTTTCCGTGTATGATTTCTCGTATATGAAGTTGATAGATTTGAGGTCTGTCGAACTCACCTTACATGCTTTATAATAGAAGCAAAATGTAAGACATTAATATTTATTTTTAAGAGTAATCCGAAGATGATTAATATCTCACATCTATCTAATTAATAGTTGATCTCACAATGTTGTCGTACACTTCTGGATTAATGATTCTACATTTTTATGGTCTAGGACGCAGTCCAGAGTTCCTTGAACGTCCCTAATTTACAGGGCAGGATTCCGCAGTCCCTTGAGCCTCCCAATATGCACGATATGCGTCTGCAGTCCCCTGAAATTTCTTTATGTACCGGGCAGGTTTCTGCAGTCCCTTGAACGTCCCTAAATTACAGGACAGGTGCCAGCATCCCTTTTCTGCCGTCCCTTGAACGTCCCTAATTTACAGGACAGGATTCGCAGTCTCTTTGATATCTCTAAGTTACAGACAGCTTTCTGCAGTCCCCCTTTTCCACAGTTCCTTGAACGTCCCTAATTTACAGGACAGCTTTCTGCAGTCCCTTGGTGAGCGTCCCTAATTTACAGAACAGGTTTCCACAGTCCATTGAACGTCCCAAATTTACAAGTGACTGTTTACAAATTGACAAGATGTTCCCGGCACTGTGTCTCTTTTGAAAGCTGCCGAGGTGTTTAGACAGACACGTGGCAAGTACATGTACAGGAACCATGTCGCTAGTGCATCAGCACTGTCAAAAAGTTCCCAGGACACCGTGGAGGACAAGACCTCAATCAGAAGGACCTAAGTCTTAATGAAGATAGAAATCAAAGGTAAAGCTCCGCTATGGGAAAAAAACACGGCGAGAACACGGAACCACATGTCAGGAACAACAAACGGCATCACAACCAAGTTGTCAACTGTCATCCTCGCCCCTTGATCCTCCACCCCCCCCCCCCACCCTCTCCTCTGGAAATACCAAAGGTCGTTCTCCCAGTGGTTCCAGCTCTTAGAGACTGTATCCCTGTCCTCTCCCCCATGGGTCCCAGATTTGCCCATCACGCAACGCCACCGCCCCCCCCCCCCCCCCCCAACTCCTGCCGCCCCGAACGGTAATGGAGAGAATGGTGTGCCATGCTGTGCCTGGTCACAGCCACTGCAGTTGAATGCAGTGCCATTCCATTCCTACCCCACATTTTTGGAAACAGCATTGGGGAACAGAAAAAAAAATTATCCGAAACATTTATACGGTTGCCCATTAAAGCGCAACGCGGCGCCGCCAGGCATACAGTCACTTTCACTTATCGGACTACAGTCATGGTTTTAAAAACCCTAAAGGGTTTGGCGTACAAAGAAGTGCACTTGAGTGGGAATGCCATCGATCTCGCCCTGTCTCGCTGTTTTTCCCTTCCCCCCACTACCGCCACTCATCCTTTCAGTTCACTCCGGGTCAGGCGTTTCTGCATGGCGACATTAAGGCCCTGACGCCTGGTATGGAATTCGTTGCTCGCTAATGAAGGAAGCAAGCAGGCAAACAGATCCCCGGGATTCAAGCTCCACTTTCTGATAAGCGTCTGGAGACTAAACCCTGCACACTTGTCACTTATTGGATGGGATTATCTTCGTGCCAAACTCCGTCGACGGCGAATGAAATTTTAATAATTCTCCCATTACTTAAAGCCCCGTCTGGCAGTGTCGGGGGCCCGGGGATCTGTGTCATCGGTGTGGAAAGAGCGGGGCTGCGGGGGTAGCGGACAAGGACATGGAGGTATTAAAGGACGATGTAGGCCTTAGCCTCATTTACATGCCGTGGACTGTACGTAATGGACGGTTTAGGTCGGGGACGTCAACTGCCTGGCTGGCGGGACATACAGTTCAAGGCACGACCTCCAGAATGCACACGTCAGAACGGGAACTACGTCAGCAGTGATAGCTGACCGTAGCGTGGCTCGTTTCTGCCCGTTTGTGTCATATTCCGCTCGGTGTTCTTCCACAGACGTCGTTGCCGCCATCGTTTCTAACCGCTGGCCAAATTTTGAGACGCTTCCAGCGGCGTGATTGATCTTCGGTCAGAGGGGAGGAATGGTTTGGATGGTATGGCAGCAGCGGCGGCAGCAGCAGCACCAGTAGCAGCATTGCTGCAAGGGGAAGGAATTAGGGGACGGGGGGAGGAGGCGGGAGAGGGAGGGGACATGGGCAGATACTGCCAGACAAGGAAACGGAGGGGGTGGGGGGAGCCACTGACGCACACTGCGCAGATGACGTCGCCGGGTGAAGCTGGGAGGACCAGTATAAGTACCGGGGAAGATACTGTGGGGAGTTTTCCACTGCAGGGAAGGAAGGATGGAGCGACCACCACCGGAGCTGCCCTGCCATGCCGGAACGGGGGCACCAGACGGCGTCCCCCTCCCCCAAGGGAGCCGGTCACTCCCTGCCCGGCCATCTGGCACGGACGGAAGATGTCCCCCACTGCCTGCTGCACAGGCCGAATTTGCTTTATCGAAACTGGCGGATCTATTGGAATTGGTGGTTGGGTGGTGCCGCGGTCGATATTGTTCTGCTGCTGCCGCTTCTTCTGGTGCTGCGGCGGCAGTTTGTGGCTTACTGGAAGCAGGAGGGAGGGTGGCACGTAGAAGGGGGAGAGGCAAGGCAGCAGTGGACTGAGAGAGACAAAGCCACAGAACTGGCACCATGGGCAGGCAGGCAGCGGCGTATTTCATTACCCCGGGCAATCACTGGGCCTGTTCTGAGGGGCGCACACCCTCAGAAAGAGACCCACACACAGACACTCGCACACACAGGGACCGGGGAAACAGAGCTGCGACGCAGTCCAGGAACGGCCGACTCCCGAGCAGCAGCACCCGACTCCGGCGTCACAGAATTCCACACCCGACGCAGACACACGGCCCAGAAAACGATTCACACTCCATGTGGAACTAACTAGCCAGCTAGCTAGCTAGTCATCCTAAGTCAAGTTAATTTAAGCTAAGCCAGCTCGAAGTTACATTCCCAGGGATTCGTTCAGGCCTCCTTCCCCTGCCCTGTATGTGTGCGTGCGTCCTTGCCTGTCGTGGAGAACCTTGCAGTCCCCGCGATCTACAAGGGCTTCAGTCCCCCGGAAGACCGCAGTTGAGAGGGGAGCTCGCCAGCTGTGAAGGGTCGGACAGCTCTCTGGTAATGACGCAGAAGAACCCTGGCTCTCTAGAAAACTACAACCCACATAGAGATCCAGTGCGGGTTGGGTGTCAAGATGGTGCGGGCTTACATTCGCTAGAGGTAAGTGGGTACCACTAGCTTTAATTTTAATAATTATTGGAGCTATGATGCTAGAGTAAGGTGAGCACGGCACCCTTCCCCTTTATAGCGTGTTCCCCTGCTGAATTTAGTTTTGGGAGTTTTTTGAGGGAGGTCACACAAAACATATGGTAGGATTTTCGGCGACACCGGGATGCAACCCGGCATCATTAGTGCAACTATCGTCTTGAGCAGGCAGTGTAGTTCGTTGATAAAAAATCCCAGCAAACAGATAATGTCATTAACTTGCATAATAGGTAGGATTCATTTGTTTGAAAATTAAATATTCCTAACCACCCTATAATGACAACATCTCTCTATATGTATATTACCCTGCTTTTGCAAATGTAACATATGGATGCAGGCGCTCAAACTGCCTCAGGTACTAGAATGTTGGTTTAATTTCTAGGCGGAGCAGTTATTGTTGCCATCGGCTTTGTAGTTCATATACGGTTAACGCAAGGCATATTTTAGCCGGGCTTTATCATTTTATTCGCCTGAGCTTCAAACAAAATGTCATTAGAGATTTTCGCTTGTCGATATCAGTGACAGACTCTGAATTTCTGTCAAAAGATTACACGTTCTTGATGTAATTTTAAATGCCAATACTGTTTAACTTTTCTGAGTCATATATACAACTGTCCGTTCGTAAGCTGAGCCTTCGGCTAAAAAAGGAAATTATGCACTAAAATAACAGTAACGTCCTACGCCGCCATGTTATTAAGGCAAATATGTCCGAAGAGGGCGCGATGTGGATATCTGGAGCCCCTGGTTCTGCTACATAGTGAAGAGCGCCATGTTTGGTCAGCACCAGGGGTAACAATGGCAACCGAAGCTGATTTCAAAGAAACGTGACGGTCTGGTCTGTCGCAGCAGCCGAAGAGCCAAATCGCTTCATCAGAAGAGCACAAAAAAAATGACTCATCCCCCCAAAATGGAAGCTAGACTGCGTTTGAGATTCCGATTATCGGTTTCCAAGGTTACGCCTCGGTTTGGGAGACAGAGAACGGTCAGTGAGGTCATCTCTCCGTGTTCACTGTGTCGGCCTTGGTGGTACTCCGAACAATTAAGGCACGCGGTGAATGCCAAGAGTTGAACCTGCTATCGACACGCGTCCAGGCAGCAACCACACAATGGGGAGAGGGGGACATCTTGCAATTAATGTTTGATACGCAAATAATTTGTACCACAGCACGAGCAATAAAAATTTGTAGCACTGGCCATGGCACCAAACCAGTCGCGCCAGCTGTCGTCTTGAGCCAGTCAGTTATCGGTGGAGTTTCTAGTTGGCCCATCGATATTATCGAGATGCAAAGTGTAGCATTATTCTGGTGGTAGCTGTGTTAAATAACCAACCATTTTTGCAGGGGTTTATCTAAATGGCACAACCTGGGATGATCTGTTTGACAAAGTGACACGCGTTTCTTTTCGCCTAATCAGTATATTACGTTACTCAATTCACTTTTGTAGCAGAAGCACTTATTTTGATGCACTTCTGCAAAACGAAGAACGCCGCTGCTGTTTTTATGTGCTTTTTCCTGGTCTACACGTCCCATTTACATGTTTTATGTCTACCCTTGCGTGAGATGCTACGGTTACGAAAGGCATCGACTGATTGCTATTTAGCGAGGACTTCCCGGCTACTTCATATATCTGATTCGGCTACCGGCATACACCTGCTACATGTGTACTACTGTAAAGCTGATACGTTTTACCATATATAGCATATTGCCCCAGAAATCTGACTTCTTCCGTGTTGTTTTGGGGGGAGCAGAAAATCATTTTCCCTCCGGGTACTGCTGTTTTCGGCAGGCAAACACAGAGTGTCGGTCATTAATGTAGGAGACTTCCAGCAAATCAATATTCTGTTTGGGTACACTCGGGGAATAACGAGTACAGGGGGATGTGTGCCGGGTTGCTATCCCCGCACCACAGCCACCCTCTCGCAGTGGAAGAAGAGAGCCATCAATCAATAGGTTATTTAGCAAATCGGCTCAGCGGGGCTGCTTCTATTCTGATCGGAGGCCCTGGTTACCACAGCACTACCCCCGGCGGCGGCCCCCCCCCCCCCCCCTCCACACACACACACACACACACACACACCCTCCTCGTCCTCACCACCATTCAGCCATGCCCTAATGTGATGCTAGCGCGGGTGGCACGTTTGTAGCTGGGGCCACTGCCGTAGCCCTGGATATAACGCAACCAATTATTCATCGCAGTAGTTGCGAAGCCTTTAACCACCACCACCCCCAACCACCATGTCCCCCATCTCCTTCTTTCGGGCGCCGCCACAGAGGGACACATTCCGACACGCCCTTCATATTGCATCGTTCGGAAGGTTTCGGGGAACATCGGACAAGGTCGGACAGTGCATCCTCCATTATATTCAAGCATGGGTGTGTTCGTGCTTTTTTATTGTCTCTTTGGGTTGACTCGGCACTGACCACCATCCCCCAGTTCCCTCATTTTCTCCCTTTACCTGCGGACCGTTTCCAGAGCCCATTTCGTTTTCTCCACTGTCCTCCCCCAGGATGCTCCTCCATGCATCTCCAATGGCAGCTTTATACCCGCAGACGGCCGGCCGGTTTCGCGGTGTTTGTTCAAGCTTTTATATTCACCAGGAAAAGTCCCGTCACCGGGGGCCAATAAGTCGTCAGGCGGTGGAGCGGCGCAGTTGCGACTGTCGCTGCTGCGGCCATATTAAGCAACTCAAGGACACCGCGGAACAGAGCCTGGCTAGGTCCGAGTCAGTAGAAGGGGGTGGGAGTGGGGGGTGGTAATGAAGAACTCAATGACGTCCACAGTAATTCCTGAGAGAGGAGCCATGTGACACAGCTGGTGGCTTGGGGCACAAAAACTCGTTCTTCTCCTCCCTTGCTTAAACCGGGTTCTTATCGATCTTGTTTCGTACACGAAGAAAGATTTAGGAATGGGGTGCAGTCAGTGGCATACGAGGGGCCTGTGGAGAATATAAAACATGCCTGTCAAACTAGCTTAGCTAGTCAGTAGTATTACAGGTTGCCTGTGATGAATATAAAATAAAAAATATCCACCATATAAAAGGCATTGGCCCTGCACTATCACGCAAGGGGCGGCAATGCACGTCACGTCATCCAAGCTACCACTGCATCACTGCTGTGTACAGAGATTTTTTTTGTTCAGGAAGCCGGAAGAATACTGGCATAGAATTATGGATTGCCGTTTAATAAGGCCCCTCTATCCCTCTTATCTCCACCAAGCCGCCACCTCCACCCCTCCCTCAAGTCTAGCATTCTCGTCCTCTCATTCAGTGAATAATGCGACGACACGGAGCTTGGGAGCTCTGTGCTAGCGGCCGCTTTTGTAGCGCTTTGTCTGTCGGGGCGGCGAGCGCTGATCCATGGAGCAAATCGGACCATTTCCCTCTTTCTGGATGGGACGCCGTCCGTTAAGCCCGGGGTGGCATAAATCCTGTGCCGGGGGCGGCAGCAAGGTTGATTGCCTATACCCCCCGGCCTGTCTCCGAGGGAGAGGCACCCGGTCAGGCTTCACGGCACACGGTTGGCACCGGATTCAATTTGGCGGCGATCAATGCCTTCCGTGATTATGGAATCCCAGAGCTGCTGCCAGAGTCGGTACTGGGAACGACAGCTTGACAATGTATTTGTGGCCCCTCTATATCCTCCCACACCCGCCGTCAGCTTCCCCAGTTGGGGAAAATATAACTCCCGTCTTTCTGGAGAGGGAAATCCACTACCACCACCCCTCCCTCTAGTCGACTCCTTCGCCTTTTGTCATATAATCAGCGCCAACTCACGTTACCACCCCGCAACTCCCCCCCCCCCCCTCCTAACCAAAAACGGGAAATTATTGAAGCTCTCTCGTTTGCAGCTTATTTTTGATGATTTGCATAATTTACTGCCCATCTGGATGGCCATGTGCGCACATTGTGTGATGGGATGGGGGTGGGGGTGCAGGGGGGAATCGGATGATATAACTCGTCTCCCGAGTGTCGTAGACTGCGGCTGCCCAGATTGGGGGGGGGGGGGGGATGACTGCAAACCGACCGCTGTCGTCTTAGTAACAAGGCTACCCTTGTCATTTCGTTGTTTCTGTCCTAGGGGAGAGCAAGTTACTGCCACAGCATAATATTTTGTAGAAGATTTGGTTGAATAGTAGCAAGAGGTCTTTTCGCTCATTGGCAACAGCTTGGAAAAACCACAAAACACCCCCCCCCCCAAAAAAAAAAAAAAAAAATAATAAATAAATAAATAAATCTTTGCAATTTGAGAATCATTGCAAATGTAAATTGAGTGTAATATAACGAAATGTAATTTGACGGGAGCTGATTTTTTTTTCTTTTGCCACCCAGCAACTAACTTATCTAAGGAATCGTGGCAGTGGTGGTCAGATGTGCAGTCAACCTGTATTATGCAATACAAGGCTGAACCTAACCCCAATTATATTTCCTTTAATCCAGGCAAGCGTAGTGGCCACACTGACTTCACGGTGTTCCATACAACGCCATATATTTCGTTACAGCTAACGTAAAGGAAATATTTTTTCATTATTTCCCCACGGGGTGCGCCATACAATTCAAATACACTGCCACAGCTAACTTATATAAAATCGAAACTTTCCATTTATCTTCTTCCACAGCGGTATTCCTTTACCCCTGCGACAACTAACACTGTTATTCTTGTAGCCACCCTTTTCGCGATTATTATGATGTCGCTTCTACCATTCAGACTCTCTGTGTGTCATAGCGTCACCCCCATGCATGCATGGTCAGTGTCTCATGCTCTTGTGACAGAAGCAGGGTGTCTTAGGGCGTGTCCGCATATCACCCTGACAACTTAGCTCAGATAATGGCATAGCCTAGCTACATGCAGCTAGGTAAAAACGCAATATCAAATTCTGCTATGAAACTCGTGAGAAGAGCGGGTTATTGCCATCCACTAAAATATGAGGTCATCAATTAAAATACCTTTGTATAGTATGTATATGTTTGTACCAAACAGCATAATAAAAGATATTTTCTGCAGTCTACCATCTACCACCATACAGAAAACACAACGACAACAAAAATTATCTCGGTATCATAAGTACATTATGATGGCCAATGGCCAAAATGGGCATAATATCGGCAAATAGGTCATTTCTGATAGCACGCGCTGGGGTATCATCAAGGATTTTATTGCATTCAAAGAGTCTCGTGGTTGTATAGACATGGGATGCAGTTTGTCTCAAACATGATTCTGTTTTGTGTTAAATAATTAATCCATATGTATACCTGCTCGCCTTGAAAGGTTTTATTACGGCCTGCTTCAGAAGGTATAAGGTCATCTGTCTGGCCACGTTGGACAAAATGGTGATCGACCGGATCTTTTATGCAAACAGTGCTCACATGACAATTACCCATGGCTTAGTATTGGCTCAGGAGGTCGACGCATGTTGTAACGCCTGTCACATTTATGGGTAAAACACAAAGGCAGAAGCCGACCTCATCGACTTCTAGCACGTAGTTGTTTGGATTATGTATGCACAAGAGATCTGAAATGCTTTTCCCATTCTCTGTGAAAAAAAAGGATCCCGGAGCGCCAATCAATAGGGGGTGCTAAATAAAAGATAAATTCATTGTGTGGTAAATGTTTGCGTATTTATAGGCTTTAATATGTATAAATGGCAAATCGATATGCTGCGCCTATTAACTTGCTGTATGGTCCAAGGCCACAGTCAGACTTTCGCCGCGTTTCTGGTCTAACCAGCATCGCTATTATGTGGTCTGTTTGGCTAACAAGTAATGGCCTTATAATATATGGCAGAGACAAATGATTTTATACACTTTTGGCATCAGTATAATCTCTGTGTATGAATGAACCCACATTTTCTTAACAGAACACTGCTTATGTACAGTACAACCTCCGGGTATTCTGCATGTACGAGATAGCCGACACGTATGCCAGAGCTTATGGTGATAAGGGGAATGAAATAATGTGTTTTGGCCTTTTTCTGCACCAGTGATGTTGCACAAGAGATTATGGCAATGACATTGAAACATGGTAGTTTGTGGTGGTGGTGGTGGTGGTGGTGGTGGTGGTTGGGATGTATGTATTTATGGAAATTACAAGTTTGGTTTTGACAATAAATGGGATTAAAATATTTTATTGCCAGTTATTGATTGTAATGGCACAGTCACATCAGAAACTGGTGCTAATAATATCACCTCAGTTAAATATTGACCAATCTGACTCTCTTTTTATTATAAAACTCTCACTACACACACGCATAACCAGTTTCAAATTTTCGGCTTCAAAGTGTTGGCCTTTCTTGATCATTGTCTTGCACACTTTGTGTGTTGGAATTAAAAATTATAATTTATAATTATGATATCTTCAAGTTATTATAAAAAGTAGTTCGAAGTCTCGTTTACATAGACCGAGCCGAATAATACAATCACAACTATTATTAGATTTATGCTGCTCACATAAAAATGCGGGACATAGTAGCTCTAAGAGTACACCAAACACAATTTTATTCCACCGAAAGCACTGGCTGTCTACAGTCTTGAGAAGGAAATCCTAAATTCGGGTGTGTATATATCAACCAGCCTACATCTGTCACACCGAAATGTCGTTTCGCAAACCAGAACCCCCCGCAACTTTATTCGATTTTCTGACATGTCCACTTTATGCCTTCTCCACGAGTTGGATTTTCTCTGCCGACATATACGTCACAGAAGTAAAGCTTGTCGGATTGCCATCCCCCGGGGGGCTCCTTTACAACCCGACCCCTCCCAGCAGACCCACCACTGCCTCTGACAGTGATGTGACCTGATGAGGCCACACCGTCCGCTTTCATTAAAGACCTGGAGATTTATTCAAGTCTTGAGACGCGCCCCAATGAAGCGTTGCCTGCAGTAGAAAGGCCTTGAATAAATTCGATCTAGAACGAACTGGGCGGGTTATCTTGTGTCCCCCTTCTGCCACCAACGGGACACGTGTCGACGCTATAGCCGGTAACGACGCATTAGTCGCGTTTAGCGCCCAGAATTCTGAAAAGGCGATTGGTTTCCTTTCTGCAAATTACACGGCTGTCCCTATTCCAGAACAGAACGAGGAACAACAGGATGCCTGGAGTATAATGATATAAATTGACGAATGGAAAACATGTTTACAAAAAAGTATACGCGCTGGAACACCGAAGCGTTAAAAACAAGAGCAAGGGAAAGGGTAAACATAGCTACAGAGTGGTTAATTATTCATTGACTAAGGCGGCCAATATACGCGTTTTGCGCGAGTAAATTAGAAAGGAAAATTAAAGCAGGCAAGTATCCAGATACTGGACTCAGGGAAGCGATAATGTCGCATGGACTCTCACACGGAGTGGAACTGAGGAAGGGGTGAATTGAGAGGGGTGGAACGGTATGTTCCGGGGTTGTTTTTTGTGTGGGAAGAGTGCCCTGTATGCTGTCGGGGGGGGGGGGGGGGGGGGGCCGTGGGTTAGAAAAATTGGGACGTGGAAAACGTTTGGTTAGAG
>JAAUYG010277232.1_pt1 | contig 11872 bp, 7 predicted proteins | sample 7278091 | NCBI WGS metagenome assembly JAAUYG01 (sample SAMN14350201, study PRJNA611818) | marine sediment metagenome | isolation source: surface marine sediment (0.6m) | place: French Polynesia: Moorea | collected 2018-08 | reverse complement strand
CCCCCCCACCCCCCCTCCCCGGCGGGCCGCGCCCCCCCCCCCCCCCCACCCCATATCATGCATATGATCCAAGTTTGTACAGTGTTCCCTCTATTTTAAGACCAACCATGGAACCTTGAAAATGTAGTCTTATATTACAGGCAGTCTTAAGACAAAAGATAAAGATTAGATATGATACACAAAATTGCACTTTAATTTTGGACCAAAATAGATGGTCTTATAATCAAGGTGGTCTTAATATAACGGGTTGCAAAATAGAGTGACCGTAGTACTAAGGTGCTGATGGCCATGAAATATTTCGGTTTCTAGTTTTTACAAGTTAAATGTCTTAATAAAAAAGGGATCTGACGAACACAAACTTATTTAATTTGCTCCTATTTTTTTTCCAGTAACAATTTTTTAACAATAGGGATGGCATTTTAAACCCCTTGGGTGGAAAATTTTCCAAAGATACCCCAAAGAAGGATAAAGGCACGAAAACATGCAGGGGCACCTCAAGATTGGCGGAGCTTTTATACGTTGCAATATGATTGGCTAAAGGGTAATCATATGCCCAAGGTAGTTTGGCTTCCGAATGAAATCGATTATTCATACTACGACTTTTGTGGTGCCAAATACTCCCTATTCCAACACCAATTTCCTTTCCACAACTTACTTTAAGAGGCCAACACTAAAGGACGAATTTGCAGTTCTTGAAATTGTATGATTTTTATATACTGCGCTATATTTAGTTTGCATGCAGCTATTACATTTAGTCAGTTGTGTATGCCTACATGTATATTATAAATCCCATATATGCTCCTTGCGCAATGTATTCACTACTGACTATTCAGAATTAAGGACTGAACAATAAAAAGTTTTTTTTCTCATTAATTCTTATAACTTTCTTGTTTAGGCCCCAACGAACAAGCCTGTCAGCCCAGTCATTACTTCTAGTTTCTGTCTGTTTGCAACCAAACTTTATGATAAATATATACGGGCGAATATGGGTTATAATTTTTTTGGCAATGGAATCTGCCAAAATTAAAAAAGTTATGGCAGTTTGAAATTTTTGTTAACACAGGATCATATAAAGGCAGGGATTCCAAAACGCTACTCATGCAGTTTTCATCCAATATCACCTAACTTTATGAGGTCAGTAGTTATCATGGCAGAATACAGGCTATTATATTAATCTGGCAATCGGCCACGGCAAGTGATAAAAAGTTTAACATGGGAGTTAATGGGAAAACCTGAAATATGCACACAGTATCTTGAAAACGAATGATCATAGAGTGAAATGGATGAAGATTTGGGATTGAGCAAAACAGGTGAACATTTAAATTTGGGACTCGTATTCCTAGAAACTGCATACATAGAGGGTCATTCAGTGGACTTCTGTAAAATTTCCAAGATTTTTAAAAGGCTACCGCTCCAATAGTTTCCATCCAATCCCATCCAAAGTTTATGGAAAGTAATTAATTTTAATATATATATGCAGAACTTTGACAGTAAGTCACCTCAGCTATACTTTGGCATTAGCCATAACCTCACCTTGGTTTCTTCAGGCCAAAGGTCAAGCAGAATGTCAAGGTCCCTGGGCCTCTTGTTCATGCAACTACATATGCCAAGTATAAGACCTATACCCAACCCTTCTACCTGTTACTCATATATGCAATATCCATCATTCTTAATGTCGATCAACTTTGAAACTGTTTGCGATGGATGCCATCAGTCACTTATTTTACAGTCTCTACAGTTACGATGGGTGCCATCAGTCACTTATTTTACAGTCTCTCTCTCTCTCTGTCTGTCTCTGGCTTTTTTTGCCAATGCAGCTTCTAACTGTGCTTTGTGTTATTGCACAGCAGAGTTACTGTTTATGGCATGGGTGCTAATCATCTGTTCTTCGTCTCCCCCTTGTCCATCTTGAAAAACATTTTTTTTTTCGGAAACAGTCAACCACATTTGTGAAAAGGTACCTATCCACCATATCTCCAGGCTCTTTTTTTTCAAAACCGTACATTGTTGATATTTTTTTTTTTTTTTCATTCACATGGGACATACGGGAGGAAATTTTCAAAACGATATCCAAGGTCCATGGACCTCTTGTGACAACTTTGTATTTTGAAAATGGGTAGTCGTAGATCGGAACTAAGTGAAATATGGGGCTCAAGTATACTAGAAAGTTATTTAGTGTTCCTAGTTTGACCTTGTACAATGTAGTCTGTAAGGACATTTTGGGGTCATTGTGTAAGTTGGCATGTAGCTCTAAAACAGCGGGTCATAGAGCTTAAAGGACTGAAATTTAGGACACAGGGCCAGTAGTAACACATATGTGGGGGGACACTTGACCTCCTAATTTTAAAATTAAGTTAAATACGTATATGGTCATTGCCTACACTGGTCCCAAAAATACCATGTATGGTAGGGCAAGACTGACTCCAATACATGTATATATAGGGTATCTATAGGGTATCTTTTTACCCGAAGCGTCACTTTATAGGGTATATTAAGTTCAGTCCTTGTTTAACCATGATCATGTTGTCTTTCAAAAGTCAATATTAGGCTTAGTCACCTTAGGTAATACTGCTAGGCTTACACCTAACTTATTGGGCCTATCTGCTATCTGGGAATACACCTAACTTGGTCCTATGTGGAAAGTTGCTAATCAAGATATCAAGGCCTCTGGGCATCTTAAATATAACAAAAGCAAAACAAGAAGAAATTTCACAGACGTCAAGATAATATCGTAAGAATTGTTTATTTGAAGTACATAGGGTGTCATTTGTACAGTAACTAAATTTATCTCACACACAACCAACACTTTCTCCACAACTAGTACAGTCCAACCTGGGGACAGTCTCTAGAAAGATCCCAAGCCTGGAAACAAGCTTAAGTCCACTAATATCCTTGACAATCACCGTCTTTCCCATTCTGAAGAAGAATTTTGGACTCTGATATTTCTAGAAACTGCTCCCTGCTCTCCAACACAAACCACAAATCTCTAATAATCACAATACAAAAAGCACCAAGAATAAACAAAACTGCTTAACAAGTTAAATCCAGAAACTTAAACATTTTCTTGAGTCAATATTCGTTAAGCCCTCATTAATATTACTTAAGCCCCCTCTCTTGAATGATTTCATAAAATCTGTTGAAACATTTGCACAGATGTGTACCATACTGTATACACAAAAGTAGTAAATCATCCCTTGTTTTTAACTAATATTAGAGCCTGTGGCTGACATACTGCAATAAACGGAGACTGAGTATCATTACCTGGGGTGGGGGGGTGGGGGAGCAAATTGCAAGTGGATGAATTGCAGTATTGTGTAGTTCTAAATGAGCTTTAAAAAGCTAATGGGGTCAGAAAGAACTTAGTCATGCATAACTACACAAGCATTTTTGCTGTCCATTAAGAGCATTCTGAAACAAGCTAGGCATTAGTGGGGAATCAAGGCAGCAAAGGATATACATGTACATGCGGGTGTATGGGAAGAAAAAGAATTGCCAATAGGTACAAACTCTGGTAAACATGTTGCATTATAATGAGGTATCACACCATGCATACAGCTAGGTAATTTCTCCATGTAAGGTCTCATGAAACAACTATTCAGTCTAGTAATATCACTGGCATTGTAAGGTGGCCTGAAAACTGCCCTGGCTGTTGTTTAGGTAAATAGTTCAGAATAGAATTCTCTAAAGCTGCTCCGACACAACTCTCTGCTGCCGTCACACATCACTTGCTTCACATCAAATTTTTTCGTGAATAGAAACGACATGGGTTCAATGAACTATAATAATCCCATTCTTAAAATTAATTACACTTTAGAATGTTGCATTATCTCCTATGGAAACAAATTCAAGGGGCAACAATGAACCCCATAGGTCCCCATAGGACAGCGCCATCATGGAGGATTTGAATATGACATCAAGGGCAGAATACAAAGTGACATAAACAGTGTTACCCCGTATCTCAGTAAATCTTACCTTACTGTCATGTCCGGTTTCAGCCCTCAGACTGCATGATATGGTATAGATGTAACAAAACACCTCCAGCACAAATAGCCTAGTATAGTTTCTTGTTTGAAAATTTCAAACTTGAGTTCATAAATACTTATTTTAAATGTGGGCCATTCACTGTCTACAGTTTTCCCGCAAAACTTTATCCTAAGAGAAAGGAAAATATTTTTACTGTATTTGTAGTAGTAGTAATGAGAAACTCTGTTGACACCTTCAATCCTTTAAGTCTAAACATAAAATGTAAAAAAAACACATTTGTATAACTGTTATAATGCAAACTGTTAATATATTAACCACAATCCTGGGAATGAGACCAAACTTCACACAGTAGAATCTGGGGCAGAGTTCAAAAAAAAAAAAGTCGAAATTTTGACTTTCAGGTTGGTATTCCAAGCACTGTATGTGATTGGCTAAGAATCGGACTGAAGTCATAACATTTTGACTTTTTTTATTCAAGAACTCTGCCCCAGTCGTGCTTTATAAACAAGGTGCATGAGCAGCAAACAGCATTAACTGTAACAGAGTTCTACACAACGCTAAACACTAAATTTAGTCAACACAAGACTTCTAATATATCATGTATATATATATATGCAAGTGATACACGTTTTACGTTGTATGGCCTGATCAACACTATTATATAATTAAGCCCATAACAATAACAAAACTTTTACGCAAAAAAATCTTCTCTAAGAGTAGGTGACAATGTTACAGAGGCTTCATGACTTCCCCCAATTTTGTTTTATTTATTTCCGTAGCACTTGTATGTGCCCTAAGAGTGAAAAAAAAAATATTTATCATTGTTCAGTTTTTAGAGAAACACAGTTGGATTGTTATTTTCACAGGAGACAATGGCTACAGGTTCTATCCAAAGATACAGAACTTAACAGAACTTGTAGAAATGCATAAATGTACATTCACAAGCTTGAAACTGAGCACATAATGACATGGCCACACTTGTGCACAACACAATGCCACACTCGCAGATTTTCTTGGCACTGAAAAGCTGACTGACTTGTCTACAATCATGGAATGGATCATCAGTGACTCACTCGTTTTGACGAAACAACCAGGCAAAATCAGGATCTACTGGATAAAACCTAATTAAAGTAGCAATATTATATAATTACTTGCATGCCAGAAGGCTTGAGGTACGGAGCAGATTACATTGTGGCTGCAGATATACCAACAAGTTTTGCAATGCCCTACCAACAAATAAGACAGCTATAGCTTCACAAGCCCTCCAATATAAATGACTGGACCACCAGTGTGATCCAAATTTTGCACACACAAACAAGCAATTGACCTTCCTATACGGGTGTAGATCCTCATAGTAAACAACCAGGTTTCAGGATGTTTAAACATCCACGAATTTTCCAAGCAATCAGACCCCCGCTGTTTACATTTTTCCATCACAAACCTCCACCACTGCATGCCGCTACTAGTAATGGCAACAAGTCCACGACCCAAGATCAGCTGAACAAACCCAAACACCAACAAGAGGTCTAAAGACCTCGCACTTCAGGCAATCTTTATCCAAAATATATTTAATGTACGCTCCTGCTAAAATTAACTTTGTATAGTTGTACCAATCCTGGCAGCTCTCTGTACATGTATGGAGGACGATGGAGGCCAAGTTAGCAACATTATACCAGGAGGACAATCCTGGGTATGGCAGTCAGATAATCTGATTACATAACAAGATAACTGAATACATAGTCAATATTAATTGCCACTACACACACCGGTATTCTATCAAGGTGAAGTGGCCGGTAACCTAGGCAACCAAGGCAGACGTTCCTGACCACCAAGTTCAAATTTAGTACTTTGGTTTGGTTAACATGAAGGAGAATACAAGGAAACCCAGGGTGGATAATGATGAACATCTACAGGGTAGCAAAGGTCAGACAAATATGTTGGTAATTGGGGGAGGTAACAATACTGTTAATTCTTGTTATTGACATAAGGTTTACAGGTGAGTTTTCCCAGCCATATATGGGCATATACATGTAGCCCCCTGCTGTGGCTTACCGGCATGATTCATCTGGCAGACATACACAACAGGATTCTGGGAAATTACTATTTTTAGAAAAGACTCACTAGTCCATCACTACCTGTGTCACTGACACACGGACAGACACACGGACAGACACACGGACAGACACAAGTCTCAGCACTACATAACCTGAGGTAACAAGAGCCAACCAAAACAAAATTATTCAAACACGTCCAATCTCAGGGTGCAGCCATTCGGCATTACATAGAGTAGGTGCTGGCACTTTCTATATAGCAACACACCATACAAACACACTAAAAGCCCCAACACAAATCACATAACTTCCAACTGTACTTGCGTGCACTCAACAGTAACTTTATGCAGTAACTACATGTACTCTCTTCTGACAAATGTTGTGAATTCATATACAGTGGAACCTGTATATAAAGACCACCCTGGGTACCAACACACTGTGGTCCTTATACACAGGTGGTCTTTATATGCAGATTCAGTAACATGGAAAGTATGCTCTGGGGACCTGTAAAATGTGGTCTTTATAAGCAAACTGTATTATAACTACATACATTAGGAATTGATACTGTTGGTGTCATGGTGTTGCAGATTTTAGGGTGTTATGTGGCGACGGGAGGAAGGAATCTAATATCTCGTAACTACAGATGAAGTAACAACGAGACCTATACAGTGAGAAGGGGGGGTGTCATTGTGGAGAATTAGGAAATTAGTCCAGACTGAAAACAAAGATGAAAGGTACAGTAAAATTTTTAGAAAATTTAATATGCTATTAGTTTAAGGTAGTCTACTACACACACATAAAGAAAAGGTCCCAAAGTGTTACATCTATCTCCAAAGCCTTTTTCACAGATTATTTTTTTATTTTGTAACAATATCAGATGAGAAAAAAAAAACTATTTAAAGAAAAAGAAATATTGGTAAAAACAGAATATCAGTAGTGAACATTAAGTCCAGTTTATGTACAAAGGAGCGAGGAAACCGCTAAACATCTGTCCCACCCCAATGGGTGTCTAGTCACACCTCAAAACAACCTGACCAAAAAAATAATGGACTATAAAACCACTGCCAGTAGACAGCTCTGAGAAATACGCCAAAGTGTTAGCTCAATGGAGATGTCTGGTTACAAAGTAAATGGGATCAAAAGTCATACCAGTAATGCTAACTTCTGATGCCTAAATAATATATCTGACCGCCATGTACTTGTTTGATTAAAGCAAACAGATGTGCTGAGAGATATAGGTCAAGCTGAGCAACTCACAGCGGAGCGACTACAAGGATTTTAAATCAGTAAAAAAACATCCATATACCCGCCACATCTATCTGTATGTACTGAAAAGTTTTCATAGGTGGCACTAAATACTGGGAATGTTAAAAATACAGAGAAATGCTTTCATGATGTTTACACTCGGAAATTATTTTCCATTCAATTAAACTAACAGTTATGATTTACGCGAGTATGCCACTGAAACATAAACGACAATGAAACTGCCTTGGTGTTAGTGGGGTGCAAATCCAATAGATGTGGCTGAATGTTGAAAATAGCAGCCTCCTGTACATGCAACTGAAAAGTTGAGCACTGCATGGATGTGGATTGGCATGCAACGTGTTCAAGCAAATCAAGACTGCATGGCTGTGTTCAGTATTGAAACGTTTTTAGCAAAATTTCCAATCTCTAGTACACGCTAACAGTTTGCAAATTGTTTCGATACGGAACCCAGCCAATGGTTCATAATAAATACAGTATTGTACATTTCTTTTGAACCTTACATTGTCACTGTCACACTTGGAGTAATGCTAGGCAGTCTGCATCAGCACAGAAACATAGGGGCTCATTTTCTTGAAATATCTTGAACAAAGCCTGGACCTGAACTTAAATTAAGATGTGACGTTGCATATAATCACGGCCAATAGGCCAGTTCATAGCACCTCAGATATCGAAATTGACATCTGAGACCATTAGCATTATACAATGACGGCCAACCCCTTACTCCATACAGACAACACAGAAGGCTGGTCCCAGTATTACAGCTGTACAGTGGTCGTGAGGACTTCAGTGTACAGTGATCCTGGGGACGCAAGACCCTTCCATTTAAGAATCCTATGTATTGTAAGATCGGCCATCAATGATGAGACTATAATTATCCCTCTATTTTAAGACCACCTTTCATTTAAGACATATATATTTCTGGCTGAATGGGTGGTCTTAAAATCCAGGGATTACAGTACACACAACCAAGGTTCTGAACTCACCACCAACCTGTCTGTGCCCTTCTGAACTGGCTTACTGCTTTCCCTGGTTTTCTAAAATGAATTTTGACACTGAAAGATAGTTCAAGAAAATGACCCCAGGCTAGTAACAACATGTTTCAGATATTTTGGGTGAGAAGAGAGGAAAACATACAGGTACAACCATTGTCCTCCTGCTGCCTTTATCATCAAGGTTTCCATGGGAGACATGAATATTCATGACATAGGAAAGGTGAAATTTTAAGACGATATGGAGGGGGGGGGGAGCAGTGGCAGTTTGGCAGAATCAACAAACTACAATGCTGACAGCGTTACCAAATAACCCCAAAATGACCTAGTCAATGGTACTCCACATAATTGTTAGTAACTATTCCTGGGCTTCAAATTTCACTCCATTTCGCTCTACGACCAGTGATTTTCGAGTCATTTTCCAATTTTAAAACCAGAGCGCCGATTGGCCTGCCATGGTTAGAGCTATCTTGGTACCAAGCTGAGAATACTGATATTGGATCAAACAAAGATTTTGCTTCCTGTGGCCTTAAATGGAAAGTAACAAGTTATTCAGTATATTTGCCATATACGAACCACACAAAATAGACATCAGACAACTCACTCCACTCAAAATATGCTGCTGTAATATATTTTATATATTATATGACATGACAGTTGGGTTTCCGGTAACGCAAGGAGGCATCCCACTCAGTGGTATCAGAACAGCAACCCTAACATGATTTTCTGGTATTTGTTATCAATCTCTTAGGGTTACCAATGTCACTCGTCATACTTAAACATGAAAAGGGGGACCGGTATAAACAGGATTGTGTCACATGACCTTGACCCTGGCTACAAGGTCACTCATAACACAATGTGACACACGGATTTAGATTTTTTCTGGAAAATCAAGTGAAAAGGGGCATTAACAGGAAAATGGCCTTGTTATGGTATAGTGGTCTTACACCCAACCACTTCCCCTCGGCTGGGGACGAGGTCACGAGTTTATACGGAGACAAATCACAAGTTTTCACTGTAGCGGGCACAGGACATTTTGGTTTCGTTCATCACTGTAGTTCACAGGAACTTTCGTATGTGTTTATTCGTTCTTCAGCTGTTACAGTGGTTTCTTTCTTATTTTCGAGCAGTTTCATTAGTTTTAAGTTTCGGGAAAACTTGTGATTCGTCTCTGTATACACTGTCACCTCGTTCCCCCGCAGGGCGGAAGCGATTAGGTGTAAGACCACTATATCATAACAGGCCTTTAGTGTGCCTGATAACCTAGGGAAGTCACAGTCTAAATATGATAGTCATCCAGTCATAGTTTTCACTGACAGATCTCATTTTACATAGGCTGGGTTTATGGTGGAATAACAAAAAAAAAAAAAAATAAAATGAAAAAGCTCCTACATAACATATGTCCTATGAATGGGATGCCTAACTATATGAACAGCTGGTCCACACAGAGACCCAGACAGTATCGCATACCTTTTCTGTAGGATGCCGATGCCTGTACAAACTGCATTGATGATGCAATGGAAAACAAAGTAGTTGACAGCTTATAATAGAACTGGAAACCAAGCCAGTATACTCTGTCTGTCTGGGAGGGCGTTCAGTATATGTACATCCGTTATATAGTGTCTGTAGGTCTATGTACACACCCACCCGGCCTGGTAAACAGTAACAACAGTCCCACTGATAACATGTCCCCCCGTTATGTGAGGCAGTAACGATACAGAAGGAACCCTCCCACAACCAGGGCCACGGCCAGACCACTGAGGTACGGCCGAAACTGCTGCCTTCGAATCTTCCATTTCTCACAATCGTGTTGTCTCTGCCTCATTCTGGCCACTTGCTCTGCAGTATTTTTCTTCCTCTCTTCCCGTTTTCTTCGACGGATCTCTGTTGACCTGCGAAAAACACAAAATGGTGGATATTGTAAACACGATTGCAGAAAGAAGAGATGGTTTCAATAGGGGCTACTGATGACCAACGTAATGGCTCAGTCAAAGTTTACAATGAGTTCCTTGTACTGCTCACTAGTAATACAGTGTAGCCTTAGCTTTCAGACAGATAATGCTAAAATGTCTGATCTCGGATTTAACCTTTCAGTTTGCTCAAGGTCAAATCTAATGGTACATCAGAACTTGCCACATAAGGCACCAACAGCTTGACATAAGTCCAACAGAACATCTGCTATACCTAACACAAATCTTGTAATCTATATGTATTATGAGTGGGATGAGGGATGGGAGGCTGAAACATGGGATAAAGAAAATATATTACAAAAGTGGTGACATTGGCCACCAACGCTGACAAAGGCCACTCGATGACAAATGTATTGTCACAGTCAAAAAACTTGATACGGACTTCTTTGTATTGCTCTATGGTAACATGGCAGTAAGTTTGACCTAGACACAGACTACTATTAAAGCTTATTTCACAAGATACATGATAGTCAAATACTCTATAATCATTGCCTTGCACTGTTCAATGGTAAGACTTGGGCCCTTAGTGTAAACAAAATGTGACTAACACTGATTTTAAGATTCAAAGCTTCCTGCTGAAGGTCAAACTTAATCAGTGAGCACTGGGAATTTGCAGGACATTTTTGGCAAAGAATTGAAGATATTGCTTTTTGCCAAAATGGCAAAAGGTATGCAGAGCGCTAGTACACATACTCAGTTCTCATATGTTCAGGACCATCTTCCTGTTTTTTATAGTCGCTGTCCTCCTGGCCTAGGTCGACCTTTCCCACCCCGTCAGTTCCCCGTGACGGCAGGACCCGCGGTGTCCGGCCCTGCTGTTCGGGGTTATTGTTATCGTCTGAGATGGAGTTGAATTCCTCGGCCGGCAGCACTGCCTGCTGTCGCTGTAATGTGGTGGGGCCGTTCAGTCGGGGGGGTAGAGGGGGTGGGGTCGAGGGCGGGGAGTCGCTGAGGTCACCGTTTTCCGTTTCCAAAGAGTTCCTCAAGGAGTCGCTTGGCAGACTACTGCTGCTGGCATTACCCGACTGGAAGATTTAAGTGATGTGATCAAGATAATGTTATGATACACAAGAGGGTTTTTCTATTCTAAAATTCACAAATACAAACAAATGACATTTGAAGCCAAACTTTACAGTAACACATAATATATGGGTATCTAACGCAAGAGGCAAAGATCAGTGATCAGTTTGGTACCAATTATATTATTCCATGTTAAAGATCAATATTGAACCAAGGGATTGACATTGAAATAATATGAATTTCCTATAATACAATCACATAAAGTGTTGCCTACCAAACATGATGTAATAATTAAACCAGAAATAAGTGCCCAAACTAGTTTCTGTACCTGGAACATATCTTTCTCCTCAAATCCGGAATCTGGCGGGTTGTCGAGGACGACCTTGCTGCCCTCTATGATAGCCAGGTAGGAGAACCGGAGCTGATCTGGCGTCTGGATCAAACCCATCCGGTACCGCCTCATCTCCATCAGGATCTCCACAACATTAACACAGTTGGCGTCCTGGTTCTTGTCAATCTGACATAAAGAACATTAACACAGTTGGCGTCCTGGTTCTTGTCAATCTGACATAAAGAACATTAACACAGTTGG
>JAAUYG010203560.1_pt1 | contig 11873 bp, 10 predicted proteins | sample 7278091 | NCBI WGS metagenome assembly JAAUYG01 (sample SAMN14350201, study PRJNA611818) | marine sediment metagenome | isolation source: surface marine sediment (0.6m) | place: French Polynesia: Moorea | collected 2018-08 | reverse complement strand
TTGAAAAACCACATTAAGGGCAAACTTGGAGCTAGAATTTACCATTACACACTTTTGGCAGAATGGAGTTTAGACTGGCCAGCCAGTCTGGTTTATTCAAGAAGAAAGAAAGTTTGCATCTTCTGACAGCTAAATATTACATGAGACGAGCAGTTGTTTTTTCTTGCACGATCAATCTTCAGCAACTCAAAACAACGGAATCGCAAGACAGTAGTTGCACCAAAACGGCTTTCTTCCTACACAACTGAAGGCAACTGCAGTTGTGAAAATTGCTCTCCATTTCCCATGAAAGTCTTGCGCAATCAACAGTTTTCCCGACGGACGGAAAAGCCGGAAAGCTCCGGCGGTGCTCAGATGCGCTTAACTTTGTTTCTCTGGAGTGTGACATGCGGTGGGAGGGCTTCCCGATGTCAACCCTGTCAGTACTTGAGGCCCAGGTGTCAAATGACTGATTGTCAATGATTGCTTTGTCTGCTGAGAGAATCCAATTCAGTTCTAACTGTTGATGAACATAAAGGTCGATCCTGCACACATAATGTGATTTAGCTGCAGGATAAATGGAATTGCAGTCAGCTATTCTTCAGATGACGGCTGAGGAATCTCAAGAGTGCAGTAACAAATGGTAATGAAGCTGTTTGCATGAATTCTGATAGGTGCTGAAATCATATCAAAGACGTGTTTCTGAACATCCTGCAGCGGGCAGGAAAATGTTCATCCAGTGGAACACTGAACAGCGAAAAACATCTGAAAGTAAGCCGAGGTTTTATGACCAGGCAGGAATTGGCCGTTGACCTAGTTCCAGCGTTTGAAAGCCCTCGGACGCTCTATTGAGCAATATCGACCAAGACGACAATTTACGACCAGATTAATACCAGACTGTTGTAGACCATATTAAGAATTCTCAAACAAACATGTGACCCACATTCATAAATCCTATTTGGTTCACCGTCCCACAAGTGACGTCCACGGCACCGGCATAAAAATTCCCCGAAGTTGGTTCGGAACTGATATCAATTTAATGCCTGAAAGGAAAACATTTGTGGCGAGTGGTGTGCGGATGAGAGTTTTCTCATCAGAGCTGTTGTTTGCTGAATACGGGCCTTTGTTGCAGCAGTTTGGTTCTGGCTCTTTGCGTTCAGAGCCAGGTCCAGTTCGAAAGGAATCCAGGGGGCACCACTGGCCTGTGACGAGGGCAACGTACAAATATTCTGGGGGAAAAAGTTCTAATGGCTAAAACATATCAAAACCGGTTTTTTCCTTTCCGAATTGCCTTTCTCCAAAGAACAGGAAACTCGGATGGAACCCTAAAGATCGGCTTGATAGTTTTTTGACTGAGATTCCTGTCAGAATTCTCTCGTGAAGAATTGATGAAACCAGATCAGTTCAATTGTATTTCAAAAGCATGAAACTCACAAAAAACAGGTTCTCATGTGTGAACAACAAAAAACGTTTTCTTCCCAGTTTCTTTGCTCTTGAATTTGTCACAGGGTTAACCTTTTCCTTGTTCTGGAGCTGTTTGTGGCTTAATCTCCGTGAAAATCATTTTCACAAGTAGTGAAGACATGGAACATAACAGCTCTTTTGTGAGTATTACTGGTCCCTTTTGGACATGTTAGTCCAACTGTAATTCAATCCGCTTTCGATATCAACACAGATGCAATCTGAAAGTTAAATCCAGAATCGATAGCTACGGATGACAACATCCGTCAGCAACCTGAACAGAGGATCATTTCACTTTTTACGAAAGCAGCTGGCGACCTTCACCAATCAGAAGTAATTTCAACTCCAAGGCTGGTTGTTTACATCTTGTCCTTTTAGGAATGAGAACATTGGTCTGTTGTGATCGTCTGCAGGGCTGTGTGTGGATGGTTTTGCTTGAAAAGCCCTTTTAATAAGTTTTTGTTCACACCACAACTTTTGTGTCCTTGGCGTCTCAGGAGTGTGACCATTGTCCTGAATAGTGACCACATCTGGTTCTCAGACGGAGACACATGGTTGGTGAATCCTGTTCCATTTCCAGGATGTGCTGTACCATGAAAGGCATGCCATGCATTTTGGGTACTCTTGCTTCAAAATTGCTGTCCCACGAAGGAATTTTGATCATGACGCACGCAAGGGAAGAACAGAAGCCCACTTTCCTTGGTGTTGTCGACATGTGTGGGGAATGACAACTGGTGACGATTCCAGGGAGGATTGGAAAATCAAGGAATGGGTCAGCTTTGACGTAACCACTCGAAATGTGAAGCATGCAGTGTTCAAATGCGCAAACGCCCGTCTCCTTTTCCTTCACCACGTTAGCGAACATACAGAGTGGGAAGGTTACCATGGCTGTCAGTTCTCAAGGCCCAGGTGTCAGAAGTCTGATTGTCCATAATTGCTTTGTCTGCTGAGAGAGAATCAAATAAATTTCTTGCAGTTACTGAATACTAAGGTCGACTTCAAGCGTAATTCAGTTAAGGTTTACGTTTTCAAGGCGTCTGTGTCAGAAAGATGAAGTGAACGAAGCAAGAAAGTGGATTAGCGCTTTCAGAAATACATCAACATTTCACAATGTATAAATCATTGCGAACGCAGATTCTTTTCTCGGTACACATGGATGTACTTTCTCTGTTCAATCCTCATTGCACCACATCTTACCGTCCCTTTTGGATTTATCTTTTCCTCGCAATTTTTCGTGATGCATTCAAATGCACTCCACTTGGAGAAATAAATTGTCCCCCGCCCTTCTGAGACGGAATGAGATAACACTTGCATGTTGAAATGTAGATGAAAAGATTCGCCTCTCTATTGAGGAGAAGTCCCAAGAAAAGCTTATGGTTGTTAGTAGAATGGCTTAGTGCAATTCCATTTGCAAGAGGACTAAATTGAATTACAGCTTTACGGCCAGACATTGTGTTTGCCAATGACCAGAATTGAATTGTGTTTCACATCAGACAAAGCAGTCACTGGCAATCAGTACTCCTACAGCCGGGCGAAATGGACAAAAGACTGCGCAAGTAAACACATATTTATTTAGTTTTAGTGCACAAGCATGTTGATCATCCCTGAGAAAATTCTGTGCGTCAATACATGTAGATTAAAACATCGCAGTCTTGTCCGATTCTTCCTTTCCATGCCAAGAGTTCAGCCAAGGGACCATTGGTCATTGCAACAGGGGCCTGCAATACTTGAGTTCGTCCCAGAGAATACGGTGCGTGTGGGAACCTGAACCTACCCCTGGACACTTTCAGAAAGTCGGGGGAAAAGACGAGACGCGCAACACCTTTGAGCAAGTACGTGGCAGACCTAACCTATTGGATTTGCGTGTATTTGCGCATAGGCTATATAAGTAGAGTTGAAAGGGGAATAACCTTGCAGGGAAAATTAATAATTAACATAAAGTGCTGCAGAACAATTAGCAGTCCAGATGGTCATTGCCTGCAGACCTCTTCAAAATGTCTGCATTGACGCCTTTTCTGCCATTACTTTTGCAGTGTCCTTTTGCCTATTGCCACAGAAGCAAGTAGATACAGGAACATATAATCAAATTGACTGAGGCTTGGTGACAGCTGCACGGTTCATTTGCAGCAGACGATGTGTGATACCTTGGGGCCACTTGCAGAACCGATCCCTTGCACTCACATAAATTGCAGGCCCGTCCCAATGCTAATGTTGATTTCATGGATATCCCACGCATTTGACTCATTGTTGCAAAAATGCACCCAGCAGACTGGAAATACTCGTGATTAAAAGCTTGATAGCAGAATTTTATTGATGGCTGAAAATGCACATATTTGTTTGTCACAAATCAAATGTCGTTTTTACATTGTGCGAATTGATTAATATTTTAATATTTTAACTGTTGCTTCTGGGGACATTGAAGGAAAGTCATGCACACTGCAGGTCAATTAGTGCGAAAAGCTTCCCCACCGTGCCATCCAGCTGCAAAACAATCAGCATGGATGGATGGCACATTGGAGTTCAGTGTACCAAATCTTCTTGTTCTGATTTCATTCTTGCAATCATCTCGAAGTGTTTTTTTTCTGATGGAATGAAAAAAGAAAAGTAAAGGCGTAGGTTTGGAGCTGTTTGTGTGCTTGCTTGGTCTCGTGAGCCTGAAATTCAGACTTATCCGCGGTTATCCACTGTACTGCAGGACATGCGGTTTATTCCGCAGCAGATTGATGCAACATTTTCTCCATCCAGTTTATCAAAACCCTGAAGAGCTGATCAAACACCGAACACGCGTCAAAATGGTGATGTTAGAATGTCCACAACTCTAATTCTTGCACTTTTTGCCTCTTATCAGCACTTGGAGTGGCATTTTTTCTTCTAGAAAGCTAAAAAGCACAGCTCTATTGCAATATCCTGACTTGATTTGGCGCCCCCTGACCTTGCCAAGGAGTGACCATCGAAAAACCGGATTGCAAATTGGTGACTCGCAGCCGTGACACAACATTCACATTCACACGTCTTAGGCGTCATGGCAACTTGGCTCGTGCCATGGCGCAGCTGTCTTCAAATACTCGTGTTCGAAATTTAGTCAGGAAAGCCATAAGACGTTTCTGGATGTGAGCTGCAAGAGAAGTCGAGCCAAAACAAACTTTCCAGGCCTGTCGACTGAAACCCGAGTCTGGTTCATCAACTCAAGATCCCCACTGTCTTCTTCTCAATTTGAAGCAGCACAAAGGACTCAGGCTTCAGAATTATTCCACTTACTTCCATTTCCCTATCAAATTGTCAAATCGGAAACAAAAACCCCAAGTTGACGTTGAAAGGACACAAAAGACAAAGCCTTCTATTTCTTCCAGATTACAATCTATAAACCAGTCTGTCGTGTGTGTTGTCTGATACAGTGAACTCAGGACCGTGTTTTCTGGCCCTTATCCTTCAAACACTGTCCTTCCTGTTTGCTGAAGAGCCAACCGGTTCTGGCAGCAGCGCATGCCAAAAAATTTCCCAGGCCAAAGGAAAGCTTGGAGATTTTCAGCAGTTCGCTTTTTGCGATACACTATCGCCCGTTTGTTATTTGGTAATGAGTTCCATCTTAAAAGTGTAAATTGTTTAGACGCTTCTGTATCAGGAAAATGTTTCCGTTGAGTGATGAAGTTGATCAACTCGAGTTACCTTTGTTTTCGCTGTTATCTCTCATGTTACTCAGAACACATGGAACTTGGCTGTTCTGCTGTTTTCAGATGAAAAGGTTGCATTACCAATACAACGTACACCCAGGACTGCCAGAAAGAATAATTCTGAGTTGCAATTGTAAGATGTGATTCTGAATAGGTCATGTGGAATTTTGGAACAACCACATGAAGTTTTTTGCAGGCTGTGCTTGATTGTGCATGTGTGTGTGCGTGGTGGGGGTGCGCGCGCGCGAGTGGTTGTCAAAATTTGAGCCATGCTGGAATGGTTCTTGGCCAACTGGGAGAACAGATTCTGCCACTAGTTTTGTTCACCCTATCAATGTATCGCAAACATAACTTTTGGCTGTGCATGTTTGAAAAGCAATGTCACAGCCGCCAATGGCGGAAGTGATACCCAAGTGAGTTCCTCAGTGAACAGGCTCTTGGATTCATGTTGTTCTCTTTTCCGAGCGGTGTTCTGACACAAAGGGGACCATGCCTGTTAAAACAGGACAATCGCATTCAGACTTCATGCCAGTGATTTTTGAGTTTAAATCTTGTCAAAGACGTTCGTATGCAGCACTGACGCAGGAATTCATACAAGAGAAGACGTGACACCCAAAATAAGCCACTCGGGAACCTTTTGGTGTGTTTTCTGTAAAAACATCTGATCCTTGCACGTAGGGTATTGCGGAACCCAACTTCAACGCAAAACAGCAAGATTGAAAGAAGAGGGGTGCAGAAAACTATCATTGATCATTCGTTTGTTTTTTGGACAATTTGTTCCTGTTCTGAAGGTTACAACTGAGTGGGTCAGACACTTTTTCTCCACAGTGGATCCAACACCTCTGTGTAACCAGTTGGTCATTGGCCGCAATGACACTCTGGGGTTTTAGCGGCAGTGCAATTTGTCGTGCTGGCTTGAAATGTTTCATGTGTTTCACTGTCTTATGTTTCTTGCACAAAATTTTAAAACTGCCAACGTTTCTCAAGACCAGTGCTTTGTGGGTGCGTATTCTAATTGAAACACTTCCACCAAGAGAAACAGCTCTAAACATCGTTGGTGGAACCAAAGAACGAAGCGAAAAAAGGGGAGTAGTGCCTACACTGATGGATCGCCGTTGGCGTTGGAAGCATACCTCTTGCAAGCGTGGAATTCGCAACGTGTACAGCAAAACCAGGGATATGAAGAAAAAGATTAATGATCAACAACTTCTCCCATTTATAACGACAAGATTATGGTCGTTCTTTTTGCTGATCAATGTTTTCCAAAACAAAATTGCTGTGCTTATACTGTCTGCTTCACCTGTTAAGTTTTGATGGAATTAGGGATCTATTCCCGGACGAGACGTATCATCAATCACAACATACGATTCTTCGCCCTCAGTGAAGCTGTCCAGATCCAGTTCTTGAACTGCCTCCAGACCATCTGGATAACTGCGCCTCTTTCTTCATGATCTTTAGCTGAACCTGACCATGGGAAAGGTCTCCAAGAGCAGATACCTAGCAATTACACATGAAATTCCGCAAAGAATACTGGCATAAATCAACATCCAACATGTTCCTTCTTCAAGAAGAACTGAATTCTTGGCAAAGACCAGACGAAGAAACACGAAGCAAGTGGGCAATTAAGGCGTGGAGTGTCACAAGGACACAAAGTTATTTTTGCTCTCGGGGCAAACATGGCAAAAAATTCAGAAGAATCAGCGAGAACGGAGGGGGAAACAGAGCTGCGCCAGTTGTCCACAACGACTGCGTCGCAAAAAGGCAGTTTTGAGTCAATCATGGGCTGGCGTGTCTTTTCCAAGACGGACAATCTCTAAATTAGGGTGCTGTGCTGAAGATAAGTTTACTCGTTTGGACTAGAAAAGTAGAATCAGACATTTTGAACAGAAGATCCACCCATTGCATCACTCTACCCAGAGCCACGTGCGACTGTCTTTCTGCGCAACAAAACTCCTGACTTTCACGAAGTGCCCACCTGACATACACAGTGCTCAGGGGTCAGACTTGAAGATGTTTCAACAGAGAATGAGCAATCTGTGTCTTGTAGCAACATTGAAGTACTTGCCAAGAACTGTGCGAAAGCAGGGAAGTAAAATGCGAAATTTCCGTCAAGGTTGAATTGCAAATTTGAACACGGTGCCAGGATTTCAGGCTCTGACTGGTCAGCATCATCAAATCTTTTTCTTTTAGCATAAACCAAAAGAAAATGATCTCGCTGTTGATTGGTCTGAGATGTGGACGTGCTCACTCAAAAATATCTTGTACAAACTCCATAAGATTTCAGAACTTCTAGAACTACAATGGAGAAGCACTCCATTGCAAGAATGACCCAGTTCTGGAATTCACTCAACCTGAGATCTGGCGCAAGAGAAAAGCTTCAATCATTGGGGCAATTTGTTAACCTACGAGGGTTTTCATGGTCGGGGTAAAATGAGGCCACCATTTCATTCCGTGGGGCGCCCTTGTTGTGACGATTAATCCGGTGAACCTGAGATACCAGAATAATTTTCGGCCCAAAACCCCAGAGAAGAGAATTAACACAGAGCACAGAGAATCCTGCGTGGTGTGCACATTTCAGCACTGTGGATAAATATAATTCAAGGCAAAGTTAGAGTTGGCTTGTCTTGCAAATTCTCCGCATATTCAGACTTGCTAACCTATTACGTATCAGAGAGGTGTTCTTCTCAGATCCATAAAACTTTTAAGCAAGCCAGGTTGTAAATTGATGCGGATTTATGAAAATAGGCGGATGCAACTTTTTTCTTGTTGGCATGTCTGCCACCCAAGCCCATCATTGACTTGCTTTAGGAAAAGTCTTGCTCCACTGTCATGACTTTGAAGATTTCTTGGTCAATCACAAGATACAACTTTATGAGCAATGTTAATTGAAAACTGAAACTCTACTCTGAAATGTTTTCTCGTTTTTGTTTCAGACTCATTGCTGCGTACTCCATGGACTGTTTCGCGATCTCGCTGTGCACAGCTTCCCACTTCCCACAACGAAACTTTCTGATGGCCACATTCTTTTGCTTTTGTTGCCGTGCTCTATCCACAAGACGATGAACAATCTCAACAAATCTTAATCTGAGCTCAAGAGCAGCGACAGTTGATAAGAATCAAGCTGAGACGGGTCCTTATCTCACGGTGCAGATGTTGGGCTGCTGTTACACAAATCTTTTGACATCAGGGACGGCCCAGAGGACGATAATGCATATAAAAAATCTTCGCCACAGTGCTGCAGGTGGTGAAGCAATATTCGAGGTAAATTTACATTCACCAGCGCTTCTCCTTCCCATGACTCTGCAAACCAGAGTACGGTCTGGTCCTCCTGAAAACTGAATTATGCAGGCATTCACCCACACAAGGTGGAGTTGACACCTTGTTTCCAGGAAAAAACTACAATCCTTACTGTTGTCAATTTTAGGGGCGAGAGATTCTTTTGTTCTGGTTTATGAAAACGATGATAAATCTCTCTTTGCAAGCAAAGTTACTTTTACTCTGGTAGTTTTGGGTAGCTACACGAAATTCTCAGTCTATGAAATATATATGTGGTAACGTGGTAGGTCTTACTAATGTATCTGATGTCGGACGGTTTTGTACGACCCCCTTGAGTGGCATTCAGACCTGCATTCTCGTGTTAGATCTGTGAGGGAACATACAAGTCACGACTTGACCAGGATTGCGGCCTATTCCCACTCCCTTATTTCTTCCTCTGTTAAACTTTTTTTCCCCTTTGATCAACATTTTATCGGATGACCACCAAGAGAAAATGTTCGTTTCCTGTTCAGTCATTTTTATTCGGAAAGTGAGGTGAACCGTTCTCAACCGTTCTCGCTTAAAATTCAGCCATGGATCTCTCTTCGCAAAGGATCTGTTTCCTCGCTGCACAAAGAACATGCTGCAGATGGTCCTGCCAAATTCAAGGCAGAGAGAGCTCGGAACAAACGATACCCCAGACGGACAAAAAATCAGAGTTGTAAAACTTTTAACAGCTGCAGGAGTGAGTTAACCGCCCAATTTGCATGCATGAAGTTGCTGGGTACCTCATGTGGATACAACTGCATAAGAATGAGCAGCAGGGCCACGAAGGATTCATTGGCATTCATAAGTTTCACTATTTTAAATGTTCCCATCAGCTAATGGTTGGAGAGAAAGGAGCTCCTCGCAGCTTCGTAGCTCCTAATTTGGGCCTGCTGCAATTAGATACGTAATGAGTGTGTCAGGATTCTGAACTATTGCTGTGTTACGTCTCCAGTGCTGTTTAAAAGGCTGAGAGTAATCACAATATGAGGAAAATTACATCTGTTTTCTTCTAATGACTTGCCACAGCCATGATTAAGAGGCCATCAATTCTCTTTATTACTGGGGAAAATGCACACAGACACATGGCAACCAGCTGAAAATAGCTATAATCACTGTTATACGCAGATCAATACACTGTCTTTGATCTTATCGATGCTTGTGGCATATTGCGCAAGAAATTCTCCACAGACAAATGGATCAATGCTTTACAACTAGCCAATAAAGGACTTGTGTTTATCAAGCTGCACATTTTGCACAGAAAAACGCCATCGGTAGATTGTACCTGCAAACTGTTGGCCTTCAGCAGGGGGTGGACAGGTTCTGTGGCACAATCGATGCTAGTTAGCATCAAATACAATTGTGCACTCGGTGCATTTTGACCTTATTTGGAGCAAGAAGACAAGCGTCAATACGCAGGCAATAAAATGCCATGTTGGCTGGTGGCCCACTTGAGGGCCTGATTGCGTGTAGATTTCATGGCCACATCTTCTCAAAGGAGCTATCCCTTCTTTCACTCACATTTAAAGGCATTTGTCAGCATTTTCTCCATGTTAAATCAATACGTTTCTTGGCCTTAGAAGCGAAGGATGCTTTTATCTGTAGGTTTATCCTGATCACAGGTTTCGTCTTCCTGCCTGGGTTGCAGACGCAGAAACACTCAGCAAATTTCCAGTGGCCGAAACATGACGATTCATTGCCCGTACTTCAAGCCAAAAAACAAACACATCATTCCATCAACCCAGGCAAAATATCCAAGCTGCACCAAGATTACATTGGAATAGAAAACCTAAACATCACTCTCGCTCTCTATTTCTGAGGTGTTTCTCAAAAGACCAAGAAACGAATCCCAAAATAACTGGCTTCTTCCTTTTGCAGGACAGGCAAAGTATCCTCAGGTCAACCTTCTCAGTGTCATGCCTGATTCTGGCATGAAGCAGTTTCTCTTCCGAGATTTTGAGATGACCTACTTTTACATATTATTCTCAGAATACAATCTTCCTCTTTTTTTAAACAGGTTTGAACGAATCATCCTCTTTTTTTAAACAGGTTTGAACCAAATATTGAGGTGCGTGCTGCAACCCTCTTGGAGGAAGGACATGGTCATCTGAAAGCACATGCACTGCCGTCCTTCCTTGCTCAATGATTTTCCTGAACAAGAAATAATTTTCGCTCTGCATGCGTCTCGTTGTGTCGTCTCTTGAGAACCTCATAATCCCAGGAAGTAAACATCCATAATTGGCGTCCCCTGAAATATAGGCCATTTTAATTTCAACATGCTTGCGCCTGATTTATGGGCAGGTTTTTCCTGCGAATGTGCCTGTCAGCCCTACTCCCTCACTGGAGCAAATGACTGGCTTTAGCTGGAGAGGGATGCCCCATACAAGGCCAAAACCGTCATTTGTCACCGTTTCCCCATTCAAGTTTGCCGTATCTTACAGGGACATTTGCACTCGAACCTCTTTCATTGCAAGCTGATCAAGCCAGCTCTACGTGCTATTATTGGGCCTGGGGAAGGGAAACTATTTCAGTCTTGAAGCCTTCTGTTGTTGGTAAATAGCTCCCATGCCAATGCCGACTCAGCTTCAAAGAATGTTTCAGGCATGCAGTTAAATATTAATTAGCCTTTTTCTTTTTGTGCCGTAGCCAGTTATCATGATCACATTTTTTAAATCCTTCATCCTCATCGAATATTCAGCAGGCGCCGATCGATGTTTCACTATTGCTTCACAGGGACCACGGTCCCGCACCGATAGTTCAGATCAATGGCTCTCGTTGCCATGCTATTTCTGTAAATGTGCCTTTGTTTGGCCGATATTGGCAATAAAGCTGACCTCGCGCGGTGCGTCGCTATTGCACAAGTTTCAAAAGCGGAGAATCCTCACGGGAAGAGCGAAGGACGAAAAAATCTGGTGCTGCGCGTCTTTTGGGGCGCGCCTCAAAATCACAGAGAAACGCACAACATCTGAGACCTTGCAATCTGAGCAAAAATCCTCGACTCTGCTATGAACATCATTTTGAATACAATTTATTTGTATAATCTTTGACATGTAAAAGTACAAATATTGCAATACAACCAAACTACATAAAGAAACGACAACAATCAGCTGGCTCCTTCATTTACAAATTTTTGGTCATCAATAGAATCAAAAACGTTCACAGAAATCCCAGAATCTCGATTTTTCAATGGAACCAAAAATACTCGAATCAATTTTCAGAAAGGTAAGATTTGTCTTGTGGGAAACAGTTGCTGATCAAACCAATCAAAATTATTCTAAGGTTTAAAACGGGGTAAAATGGGCAAGATGTGGCCATTCCAGTAGTTATTCCCCTTTTGCGCCGTTGTAACTTCGTTTTGAACCCCACCCCTGTCCAAAATAACTGGGAGACTGTAAGTGCACAAAAGCACAGCAACAACCAAAATGGCTTGGTGGAGTAGGCCAAACTTAACCCATTGGTGTG
>JAAUYG010073881.1_pt1 | contig 11873 bp, 9 predicted proteins | sample 7278091 | NCBI WGS metagenome assembly JAAUYG01 (sample SAMN14350201, study PRJNA611818) | marine sediment metagenome | isolation source: surface marine sediment (0.6m) | place: French Polynesia: Moorea | collected 2018-08 | reverse complement strand
TTTGTGGTGAAAAAAACAACGGATTGGGCTGAAATTTTGCACAATCATACTGATGGACATGCTTCAGGTCGAGGTAAAAAATATTTTCGGTGCGCTCATTTTCCATTGAGTTATGTGAGTAAAATTACTCAAAAAACTTCTGTAAGTCATAACACAGAGATAAAAAGTCTTTTTGGGCTGATATTTTGCAGAAACATGCTTATGGACAGTCTACAGGGACAGTTAAAAATGGTTTGGCTGAGGTCATTTTTCATTGAGTTATTTGAGTAAAATTACTCAAAAAAAGCATTTCTTAACTTTAAGTCCTAGCGTAGTGAAGAAAAAACAAGGTCATGCTGAACATCCCTTTTCCAACCGGGATGCCCTCCTTGTGTTGCACAGCAACCGACTGTCTAGTTCTTTCTAATGTTGATTGAACCTTGAATGCTGTCAGCAAAACAGTATTTCACACAACAGTGTACTAGATTTCATTTTACTTTCTCTATTCACTAGATTTTCATTTTATTTTCTAGTACTATGATGACACCTATCCTACCAGCAAAGAGCAGAAGGCCTTTGAAAAGAATCTGTTTAATAAAACCCACAGAGCTAATGGTAAGTAACAGTGAGTAATGCAAAAACAAAAGAAGAAAAAGGTCCATGCACTGTAGCACTGATACATGTTGTGAAATGAGTAATTTTCCAACAAATTTCTTTCTACATACTAGTAGGTGTATTACCTATCTGTGGCAACTTGTTTCCAAACTGTTTTGAACAAGTATGTCATTAATTTGAATTTGAATTCAGATTTTCTCCTGTTTATTTCAGCTGAAATCATCATGTTTGAGGGACTCACTTGTGTGTACAGGAGCAATGTAGACTTATTTTTCTATGTTATTGGAAGTCAGCAAGAAAATGAGGTAACAGAGACATTTTCCAATAATTTATGTTCCAATTTTTACCGGTTTATAGTTTACATGTTTTTCCTTATTATATAACTATGTAATTGTAGATAAAGACTGCATCCACGCTAAAATATCCATTGTGAAAAATAACACTAATAACTCAAATCCATTGTGAAAAATAACACTAGTAACTCAACATGCTTAACAATAATTAATGTGTTGCACTAGGAAAGAAAATTAAGTTATAAATAATTGGATATTGTAATGGATTGACTCTGGATGTCCACTTTGCCATATGACAATTATCATGATTCATGATTATGTGTATTTGTGTTTCTGACTCTGATAATGTCTGACATTAAACAATACATATATACATGGTTTGTTAAATAGTGGTATTTTTTCAGATTTTACAGTGACTTTGGTTATGCTAGTAATTAATCATGTTGATAGCATACCACTAAACTTAGGACTAATGGATATGACTAGCGCACGTATGTAGCTTTAGGCTTTTGTCTGCAGTAACACACTTCAGTAGAACCTCATCTTATGAGCACCCCAGAACAAACACCACCTCAGAATAAAGTCAAATTCCCTGCAGTCCCCAGACAACATATTTAGTGCTTAGTAGTCCCAGAAATAAGGTCACCTCTGATATACAAGGCCAATTTACAATGTATTACAGTCCCATTCATGATCTTAATGTTGAGGTTGCACCATACATGTACTTGAATTCCTCTACATCAGTGTAGATAGTTTGTCTTTTTTCTTTGCTTACAGCTTATTCTCGTTAGCGTTTTAAATTGCCTGTATGACTGTGTAAGCACAATGCTTCGGAAAAATGTTGAGAAGAGAGCCCTGGTAGACAACATGGATGGAGTCATCTTGGCTGTTGATGAAATATGTGATAATGGGTAAGAAATCCTATAGTATCAGTGGTATCGATGGAACATGTTCTTTAGGAATATGAAAGTTCTAACTTTTCTTTTTTTGCCCCCCTTTCCATTGTAAAAGCTCTGTTTGCTCATCCATTTTCAGCATATCCACATAAACATTCTGTTATGGCCTCCTTTTTATATCCAATCTATAAATATTTGTGCATTGCATTAAAGCCAGTTTGGGAGGCTGTTGATGTTCTATGCCCATCAAATATGCTTGGCAGTAAATTTAATGGAAGTTTCTGTTCGGAACAAATTTATATTTACACATGTACAATACACATCATACACAGCACCAGAATATTTGTTTTACATGCCTTTGTTGACAACATTGTGACCTGCTTTATTTCACAGCATTGTCTTGGAATCTGACCCGGTAGCTGTGGCACAACGAGTAAATTTCCGCTCTGACGATATTCCTCTAGGAGAGCAGACAGTGGCTTCTGTGAGTTTAAACAATGCTTTAATGCAGCACACCATTATTCATTGGAGACGCTGAGAGAGGCTAGTTAAGACTGCAGTTCTAAATCTGTGTTGTTTTGCAGTGTTCCTGGCACCAAATAGTCATGCATGCGGCATCAAATTTGGAAGGTTTTATTAATCTGCTTTAGTTAAAAGCTGTTCTTTGAATGTTACCAGTGACAGGGAAAAAACTGGTAAGTTAGTAGTACTAGTATTCCGTGAGAAATGTCAACATGAGAAATGTCGACATTTCTCAATGGCTTGCCATAATGTCACAGGTTACTAGTATTCAGAACTATGGGATGACACTGCTTATATGTGGTTGAGATACATGTATGACAAAAGTGTAAGTGTTTGTAAAATGTGTGAAAATTAGTTCCCGAGACTAAACCGCATTTGGCCTTCGTTTTCTCCGTTGCAGTTGATTTTGTTCTTCTAATACCAGTAGCCTTTGAGTCTATGATTTGTTAGTTATATATTAGTTGTTTGACCCTCTGTTACATTCTTCCAACTGTAGCATCTGTCCCAGAAGCTTCAGGTGAGTTTAATTTGTACAATGGGGGAGGATGGGGAGGGGGGGGGGTAGGTCAAAATTTAAAGTATTTTCAGGTAATTTGAGAAAAAAAACAGAAGATTAAAAAAACTGGTAATTCTGTATAATGGGAGGGGAGAGGCAGAATATATTCAGAGTTTTGATTTATGATGATAGGATACATGTATATGTCAACACCTATGCTAAATTCCTATAGCTAATTAAATGTTAATTAAATGGCCAGGTTTAAGTAAGTTTTTTTAAAAAAAATGGGTAGCCAACAGAAAGGAAGACACTTGTGTAATACAACATCTTAATAATAAATTTTAAAAAGATTTATTTTAATCACTACTTCAACAGACAATATAGAAAGTCACATGTGTGAATTTCCATAATTATATCAAATTATAATATGTTTTACCACAACCGATTTGAGTCCCAGAAATCTTCGTGGACTATTCACATGATTCATGAAAAAAATGTCTACATACAGTATGCACTGAGGCCTCTTTCCTATTTTCAGGATGCGCAGGACGTACGTGCTAAGACAATTTTAATACTAGCATATATTATACTACTCGTATTATACCTTAGATATATGGTGTACCTTTCGATAGATCATATATCATAGGTATAAATATATATTCTACCTGTTTCATATAAAAGCTATTACACCCACCTTGATGTGTTATTAAGGTGAAGGTTAGGGGAAGCAGGAATTGTTTGTAACATTGTATAATGTTCCCCTGTTGGTTGGAGGATATGGCTGTATGTTGGTTGTACAAACAGATGAACTTTTTTTGTACCGGTAATTTGTGAGTGTGTTTAAGATGCGTCCCACTACACCATGAGTTCATGGAAGGGGTGTGGGCGGAGATACATGCATAAGGCCACCACTTCACAGGAAATTTTATAGTTGTGAGAATTTGTTTTTTATCAATGCAGCATGCTGCAGCTCTTGATAGGATTTGGTGTGGTACAAATATCAAAGACAGTATTTTGTTGTTGTTGAATGATAATAGGAAGCTCACAGAATGTGATATTTTAATGAAGTGGTACTCTGTAGTGTTCACAAATAGTAAAGTCCTCCAAAGTGGTTGGGTTTTGTAGTGATATATTTTTCGTGTACAGAATTGATCTTGAAAGACCACTGTGATTGTGGAATACAAGCTGCATTTCTTTCTTTGGCATACAAATTTAGAACCGGTGTAGGGGAGAACTGGTATGTCATGTTTACAGGAAACATAAAAAATTTTTATGAAGGAATGTGGTCTTTCAAGGTGCCACTGGCATGGCCTACAGGTAGACAGTCAAGAGCTAGTGAAGATGTCCTTTTCTCCCTTTCACGTAGTTTGTGCAGTGAATTTCACATTAAAAACCTGTTCAATAGAAATATAAAGCAGTTGGTGCAGGTGGCCCAGGCTGTTACATGCTAGTGCTATGAACTTGTTCAAATGAAATTATTTCTAGAGGTAAGTCCTGGTTAGGTCTGGCCTGTTGGATTTCCCCGAGGATTTGAAGAACAAGGTTTCTTTGAACAGCAAATAATTAATAATGTGAACTTCATATGTGCTAGGTAAATTTCCTATTTAAATCTTTGAGTAATAGTTGAATTTCAAGCATGAAAGTTTTTCAAAGAAGCCTGGTTCTGGTGTGTTGCTCTAAGGTAAGCATGGTAATGGCTGTACAGAATGTATGGGGGGATATTGTGGCTGTACCGGAATTTCTGTCTTCTCCTATTCCCGGAATCAATAATTGCACTGTCAACAGGTCTGCTTTACAGTCACCAGAAATACCAATACCCATACCCATATAAACTGTAAATATTGACGGTTTTGTGCCTTCTGTACGGTGCATCTCTACCACTGTACTATGCATATCATGAACTACATGTATGTTTGAACATTGTAATTCAAATAATATATCTTTATTCGTACTCGAAGTACAACATATTGTTTACGTTATTTACACCGCATGGACACATCACATTTCATTTCCATCATGAGATACAACTCAGGCATTTTATCTGCCATAATTTGAGGCATTAGCCATGCAATGGGGCCATATGTCCTTCTGCGCCGAGCCTTTAACCATTCGGCCATTGCCCCGGGACAGTGTAAATGGTTACCAATACCTTTAATAGCTTTAGGCTTGATCTGCCTGTTCATGCATCAATATTGAAATTTGCTTAGACATGTATGTTTGTGGCATTGGCCACAGGACGGTCTTGAAAAATTTAGTCACAATATTACCTTCTTTACTATTCTTTTTGTCCAAGCCATTTCTTTAGATCAAAATGTTTGCACTTGTATCAGACGGTTGGTTTACTACATTGTACTGTAGAATTAATAGCTATTAATGCATCATCATAACATCGATGGTAAAATTTGCCTTTTTGATTTTCAGGTATTAGCATCTGCAAAGGAACAGATCAAATGGTCTCTACTGAAATGATGCAACAGCAGTGGCCTACTTTCAGGACAAATAGTGCATTAAGTTATGGACCTCAATTATACGTAGACAGGCGTGTACAGTTCAATAGGGGGAAAAACAGGACAAGTCGAGGGTTTTCAACATTGATCCAGAAACACATTCCCTGTCAGCCTGTACTCCGGTGTGGGACAGAAACTAGTATGAAGGAAGTAGTCATTTTTGTCACATGTTTGATGATGCAGTATACAATGTTATGTTTTATGAGCAGCAGAATATTGGTCGTTATAGTCCTGGGAATGGTTTAAAATAATTCCAAATTTTTGAGCGGATGAGCTAGATTTCATGTTGTATGCCATTTAATACTCGGTGTTAAGTACATGATGGAACTGTGAATCCACACAGAAAGTGAAACTAGATGTACACTGGTCTCGGAATTGTAAGACCACCCATCCAGCCAGAAAATTCAGGTGAATTCCAGGTGGTCTTAAAATGGAGCCATTTTGTATTCATTTAAAAGTTAAGGGTGGTGTCGTAAGATTTGCAGTCCGAATATAGCGAAGTCTCAAAATGGGTCTTAAATCGTAGGGAACACTATAGTAATTTTCAGAGGTGGCCCAAGATTTGATCTTTGGTAGGAAACTTGTAACTCTTTAAAGCCTGTTCTGTGTAAATGTAAATACTGGCATGCATGTAAAAATAAATGTCACATATATATGAAGTTGTGTTTACATCACAAACAGAACTATGCTAATCTGCAAGGTATTTATTTCCTAGTACATGTACACATGTTCAAATAACTTACCGGTAGTTGCCAATGACCGAGACAACACCACAAGTACTACTACTGACAACATAGTAGCAGTACATATAATTTTCCTCCTAATTATTACAAACTTCCAGATTTTGTAACAAAAACCTTCAATTATTCAAATTTCACAAATTTTTTGAAGTCCCTGCCTCAATGGTGAAGTAAAAAAAAACTTGTCCTAAAGCAAACATTCTCGCCCCTTCATACAACTGTACCCAAATACCAATTTTAAAATTGTTTCTTCTGGCCAAGCAAACCGAGTGAAAGAAGTTTAGCAACTTGCGTAATTTAGTACCATGTCCATGTAAAGTGTTACTTACAGTCTCGAGCAAATAAAGCAAAATTTAGTTACATTGTGCCACAGAATGAGAAATATACCAAATGCCATCCAGTGTTAGAGAGTTTAAGCATACCCTATGCACAAGACAAATATTACCTGTTAATCAGGGTTTCTATTAAGTGGTTCAAGAAAAAGGAATGTCTAAGTATATCTGAGAAAGTCATAATGGTTAAACTTGATATACACATACATACACACATCGACCAGGATCTATTAACTCAAGCTTGCAACAATAGATGTAACATACATTGACTAGATTGAAAGAGCACAAACAGTAGTTCCCGCCTAACACGGCTACTGTATCTCCCAAGAATTTACTGCCACATAGAGGTGGTCTTTGTTGAGATGAAACCACTAGTAGCGGCATATTAGGCAGGGTGGCCACTGAGAGAAACAACTGCCTTGCTGTCATATAAAACAATTTCCCATCAATAAAACACTATCACACAAAATGCTAGTTTTCAATAACTATCCTTACATTGCAACTACTCTGAGGATCACTAGTAGGTTTGTAACATACTTGAATTTGAAATAAACATTCATGTAAATGTCCTTGCAAATCCACTCCCTTTAGAGAAACCATGTAGTAACGCACATGGTGAAAGAAATTAGAATTACAACAAATTAATGTAGAACTTTTTAAACGCTTGAAACGTGTAAGCTTGTGCCAACAATTTTCCTAAAATTATCCCTTGCATCTTGCTATGACTTTCCAAAATTACAAAGCGGCAGACACTGCCTCAAGGTTTTGTATACATGTCAGTCATGATTTTGCTCTTCAATGTGTGCTCAGTGCTCACACATATATTTATACACAAGAAAATTTGACAACAGAGCAACTTCTGGAATATTCTAGTGATGGCGCATTGGTAGGCCAGTGTGAAGTATGGTCACATACTTAGAACACATCATTACAACATTCAGCTTCTGGGATAACAAGAAATTTTCTCCTATTTTACAGGTTGTCACACTTATTTGTAGAACCCTAATGTATGTACCTAGATGTAAAGATTTTACTGCATTGTGTCATTTTCAGTACATGCTGAATCCTCAACATCTACCCTACTTAATAGTTCCTTGAAAAGAGAATGGTGGTAGAATACAGATCCTCTGAAAGCCTGAACCCTATCTGGTGTTTAAATACTTCACTATCGGGATTATATCTTAACAGTGGGTGGTCAATGGGTGGTGATCCATTGTCCAAACAATTCTAAAGTGCTGCTCCCTTCTGGCAAGGTCATTAATCCTCGACGTCGCCCTCGATGATCTTGTCAAAGGAGAAGGGAAGGAAGAGATAGCCATCACCTTCATAAAACTTGCTCTGGAACTCAATCCTGAAAAGACAAGGCCTCACCAATGAGGGGATACACCACACCAACAATAGATACAAAACAAATACAGAATGCATTCTTGTCAAACTTTAGTTGCATCATGCCTGCTAACCTGACACAGGCATCACACTATAGGATCACATGGCTTTATAGTTTTTTGCACTTTTTTCTTGGATTTTTATGGCCGTACATATAAATATCTGCTTCCTATTTGCCAGGTCCTTTAGAGCTGACCCATTAAAAGTATGTGGCAGTGGGGGGCCTTAAATACTGGTAGTATAAAAATATGTTGTGGGGGTACAAACACAATTGTGATACTAATACCTTGCAGTACAGGAGTCAAAACAATGTATCAAAGTACATATTGTATCGTGACAAGAATTGAAATATGTTGTGGCAAGATTAAAAGAAATTGAAATATGTTGCGATGGGGGGGTAAAACATTTTCAGGTCCACCCCCTACACTTTTAATCGGATAGCCCTGAACAAATCCCTCACACTATCTGCTAGTATGGTATGTCTAATTTCAAGCCTTGAAGTAGGTAGTATGTTGGAACCTACCAATGCAGCCTGATTGTATGGAGGAATGCTGACAGGCCTTCCATGAGTAGCAGCACACCGATAGTGAGACAGGCCCATGGTGCAAACAACAGTGCGATAGCCACACAACCAGCAGGGCCAGATATACCAAATCCTATCTGCATTACCATAGTCCACAACACCTGGGACAATTCTGAAAACACACCAAATGTTTCTGATCAATTTCAATCCTCTGTCAATATGTTGGCTAGAACTACAGCTCACCACGAACACCTGTACATGCCTCAGAAGGACTGCTGCCGTTACTTTACCGAAATGGTTCTTAATTGAAAGTTTTATCTCTGGTGGTACTATGCCAGATGACAAATGTCGGGTTTCAACTGCTCGACTTCATTTCAATACAACATATGCAACACATTTTGGAAACTAAAATATAGCTGTCATTTGCAGTAAATGTATTGATTAAAAGGTAAACGGTAAAACAAGAGGTTGTTTTGAAATATGCCAACAATCCCTAATATTCAAACATGTGACAGGTGTACATGTAATTGAATTCTCTAACATAGCATGCAACACCACCACTATTTCACACTAGAATATCCTCTAGGGGATGATTACCGGTACTTTAATAGCCTGAACTAGGCTCTCTTTCCCCGTTTTTATCAGATTGGTACATTAGGGGGGGGAGGGGGGGGGGGGAGATGCTTACCAGCATGGGCCAGGCTGAGAGCCCACAGTCGCAGGTAGGATGCTGTGTGAGATATACAGCCAAGAAAATACTCGATGGTGTGGATAGACTGGTTTACCAAGGCTTCCATTAGGTCGTACTGAAACAACACAAGGGATGAATTTAGACATTTCTGAAACATTTAACTATTTGTGATGTTTGGATACCAGAGCTGGAACAGGCGTAAATTTCTTCTCAAGACAACATGGGTTAAGCATCTCCTACATTTTAAAGGTTGAACATTACGGAACTGGTGCAAAACAAAATACTGGTACATGTACTCAGAACACCTGAACACCTGCACCGTGCTTAACACAGATAGGTGTAATTTGCATCTTTCTGTAAATTAACATTCGCAACCTCATGAGCATCATAAATGTCTGCAGCAAGGGTAAAGGAAGGCATGCCAATGTGAAAACTAGACACGTAAAATTGTACTTCCGCCACATTAAGTTATCACCTAGTCTGCTTCTCATAATTAAGTGTGTGAGGCAATTTAGCCAAACACAAAACATAGTTTCAGGTCCACCCTGTAGGTCTGATGTCATTACAAAGTGCAGAATAACACACCTCTTGGGCTGGGGCAGTAGAGGTGCTGGCCTCCTCATGTCGTGGCGCAGCAGCATCATGGTGGACAACTTCCCCTTCCCCCTCAATGAGATCTCCACTCTGTACAGACAGGGCAGGCTCCTGACCCAACTGCCAGAATAAGGATTACAACATAGAACTGTCTACTCTTTACAGGGCATCGGCATCTACATGTACATGTAACCATAACATGATTGAGCAACGGTAAACCATGTTTTAGGAGTCAGAGCCTGAAGACCTTTTAAATGGCAGTCAGCCAACAAAGAAACTCCCATGCTAACACCTTTAGCTTAATGCGATTGAGGATAAAGCCTCGCTTTACCACACAGAATGAGTTTTGTAACAAGTAGGTTAACAGAGCCAGTAGCAGGTTAAATATGTGGAAGTGTATGTTTGTCATTTGCAGGGAGAAGATTATCTAGACCCATGCTCTTAGCTCAAGATGTGGAAACATGAAACTGTATCCTATGCTTAGAAGGACCCATAAGCTAGTACCACAATACTGGCATCTTTACTGCCATTACTTGTGCTACTGGTACTATCACTACTACTACTGCTATCAATACCGATACTACTACTACTACTAAGGCTGCTAGTGCTACTAGTATGGCAACTACGACTGTTGCTGCTGCTATTCTATGTTTAGCCTGCATTGTACCTGAAGGTTTATTTTGCCACGGGAAGCCTGATAGAGTAATATTGGCTTGACCAGGAGCATCCAGGGTACACATAACACTGCCAGTACTACCAAGAACTTCTGAAATCCAGGCTGAAAAAGACAGGCACCAAAATTGTTCAATGTTGATACCGGTAGTTGGGAAGACAGCATGGATGGTAACAGGATTGAAAATTTTCAATATTACTACTTTTGTGGCTTACATGTTATTGTTGTCTGCTTCCGACGATGTAAATATTTACATGTAAAGGCATTTACCAGTAGCACTGGTTATGGTAAAGGTTTGAAAACAAACACATTGAAGCTACTATGCTACATCGTAGATTCCACAGAAACATGATTTTTGCAGTCTGAACTTTCAGGTGTGTTTTATTGAGATACAAAACATGAAACACATTTCAAGGGGAAAAAGACACAAAAGCAACGGAACATGAAATACTGTATCAGAGACCCCCCCCAATTCCCTGAACAGTATTTTGGATCTAACTTGAGCTTGACATGTTCAGGCATCTTATTCTTAAAGTAGTCTTGCTTCTCCAGGAGCTACCGGACACCAACCTGTCCACTATACAACACCGTACACTTGTTCTCTGGGGTGTACGAAAACAGGAACATGTTGATGAAGCCTAGAAGAGAAAGCAGAAATAAAAGTACCGGTACATTTGACGAACGGTGAGGACGCACCTGTTCCCATCAGATCACTGAAGTCAATCAGAACACTTTTGGAACGTGATGTATTTAGTAATTGGGTTTGTGACCATCTAAGTACTACTTCCTTGCTATATTCGAAACAGGGGCAGGACTGGCCAGTAAATAAAGGTGAGGATGGCATGTGGCACTGTCTGTGGTTGTGGTAACACACCCCATTAGGATTATAAGAAAACAGAATTTCTCCAGTCCCTGGTTTCTGCCCTCCGGCTATATGACATAGAAAGGTAGCCAGAATCAATTGAGGCAAATTAACCAACTGATATTCCCTTGTGTGAGCTGATGTTTCAGATATGAGGTCACTTCGTGATACATAAAGTATTGATCACGAGACATGCTGGCCACATATCCTCTGTGAAAAAGAGAATGCCCAGTGGAAATACATTGCACTACTCTCATAGCGGGTCCAGGAACCTAGAGAGTAGTACCCAGGGTCGCAGAGCAAACTAATGAGATGTCAGAGATCTGTGTGTGGCCCTAACATGCCTAAGCTCAAGTAGGCGGACTTGAGAAGCCTAGAGGTTAGGCTGGGCGGCTAGGGGCTAGGGACTGGCCATGGATATAGAGTAAGCTAGATAAGTTTTAACAACTACAGGATATAGATTGATTATTTTATAATAATGTTACTGCTCACCGCATTACTGCAACAGTGAGAGAAAGTGACATAAACCACCAAAAGCAATAAGTTACCTAAGTTATGATAAGTTAGACAAATAAAAAGATACAAAGACAAAATTATATGTACATGTAGTAAATGAGTACAATATATTTCTGTTATACTAATGAAGCCTATAGTAAAACAAGAGGCCCATAGGCCTCGGCACTCTGGTTGTGAGGTCTGTAAATTATGTTCTCAAAAGATGATCGCCAATGTTCTCAGTGTGTATCTGAAGATCCTACACATAT
>JAAUYG010070453.1_pt1 | contig 11873 bp, 6 predicted proteins | sample 7278091 | NCBI WGS metagenome assembly JAAUYG01 (sample SAMN14350201, study PRJNA611818) | marine sediment metagenome | isolation source: surface marine sediment (0.6m) | place: French Polynesia: Moorea | collected 2018-08 | reverse complement strand
TTTGAGTAAAAATAGCTCAAAAATACATTCCCGGAGTGTTAAAATGGGTATTTTTTTTGGCCAACCGGGATGCCCCATCGCGTTGCACAGCAACCGACTGTCTAGTTTTTGCAGGGGTGCCAAATTGTCAAATAACTACTTTAATAACACTTATTACCATACCCTACTCCCATACCTTCTATTACAGGTCACAAAAAACAAGAAATGGAGGGACGTCAGTGGTGCTATGAACATTGGCTCATCCAGCAGTGCTGGCTTCACCCTGCGGAAAAACTATGCCAAATTTCTCTTTCCCTTGGAATGCTTCTTCGACCGTGGAGGGGTCAATCCTGCACCGATACTTGCCTCTCTAGAAACCCCATCCAAAAAGGATAGCAAGAAAAATCAACAGCAGGCCAGTAAGTGTGAGTATAGACTCTGACGAGGAGTGCCCAGTGTTGCAGTTACTAATATCGATTTAATTTGTCAGTAGTTCTTTCAATACTGTGTTATTCTCTCTCTATGTTCGCACTACTACTATTGCGAAGCTGAAACTGTCAATTCAACATTAATGTCCAGACATCTTTTGAAGTGGATGTGTGACAGATATTCTTTCTTTTGTTTTGGTTTTCGATATCATAGCAAATTCACTGCATGTACATTCCATGCAACTCGTGGGCCTTACAAATTTATAAAATGCTCCATATCGACTGTAGTTTGTTGCCTTCTTTCATGCGAATACCTTATGCGTTTGCGTTTCAGTGAACATGCCCTCGGACCAATTCCGGCCAATGGCACCCAATCAGCCTTTCAACACGTACAACCCAAACATGGGCCCGCCTCCCATGGGCGGTGGAGACATGCACGGTCCCATGATGCCTCCCAATGTGAGCATGATGCCTCCGAATTCGAACATGGGCTACCAGCCCGGAATGCCAGGCAACAACTCTATGATGGGAATGTCCAACAACACCATGGGAGGGATGCCTAACAGCATGGGGGGCCACAACAGCATGGACCCCAGCCAGCAGATGATGTCCTCCAACACGTCCATGCCCAGTAACACTATGATGCCCAACCAGCAGGGCATGATGTCTGGAGGTATGGGGCACAACGCTGGACCGGTAGGACCTCAAAGAATGCCTGGAAGTGCTGGTGGGGATACTATCAACGTTCAGAACCCCTTCGCGGATGGGCCCTCCATGGGTAACGCGGGCCAGTATCCTCGTAACAGCATGAACATGAGCCAGGGATACTCATCCGGAATGCCCATGCAGTCTCAGCAACAGCAGCAACCGCCGGTCAATAACATGGCGGGACCGCCATACGGCTATGGTAACAACCGTCCTGGTAGTATGGGCGGGAGTTACACGGGACCTGCAGAGATGCAGCAGCAACAACAGCAGCAGCAGCAGCAACCCTCTGCTATGTACAGCGAAGGTCAAAGAATGGGGGGCGGTCCACCGGGAAGTGGAGAAATTAATGAGGGAAACACGGCCCCGCAGGGTCCGCCTATGTTACCTGGTGGTCGTGTACGTGTTCTGTCTCCACATCCGGATCAACTCAGCACCAGCAGCCGTAGTACTCCAGACAGCCAGAGTGGTAGCAGCCAGCCCCCACCCCCAACCCAGTACCCTCCACAACAGGGCACCAGGATGGGACCACAGCAGGGCAGCCTAACCCAGCAGCTAGAACAACTCTCCCCATCCCCTCAGATGTCGCAATCTGGATCAGGACCAGAGAGAAAGTATGCACAAATCCATGTTCTAAAAATGCTAAATTAATACAAAAACCAAAAAAACCTTTAGCCTCATTTAGACTGTTTTAAACCATTTGTGACAAAATTTCAGATAGGTTAATTATTGTAGATCCTTGTGTAGTGATTTAAGATCATCAAACCTGTCAAAGAATATCGTGTTTCAACGTTGTTTCTTCAGCTTAAAATAGGACTTTTATTTTCTGCTCTATTTCCTTAGGCGTACGCCCCCTCCAGTGTCGTCATCAGCTCCTAGTCAGCCCCCAAAGTACCCGGTGTCGTGTGCCAGTCCGGATCGTCCCTTTCAGCAGTTCGCCACCAGTCAGCCCAGCTCCACCCCCTCCGAGGGGACGTCTGTCCCATCCAGCAGCCAGCAACCCCAGACACAGGGGACATACACGTCCAGCGGCAGCAGCACGTTTCAGACCCTCACCACCTCCAACAGCAGTCAGAACTTCCACGGGGGCTCTATGAGGCCATCGTATTCTCAGGGAGCAGGAGACCAGGCACCGCCACAGCACATGCCATTCCAGGCGTACGGAGGGCCAGGCCAGGGCTCCCAGGGCAGCGGGGGAATGTACGGTAGCCAGAAGGGACCACAGTATGGGCCAGGACAAAAACACTACGACATGTCCATGCGAGAAGGCTACAACACAGCACAGACAGGTATAACAACCAGAAAGACCTATTAGGCTATTACTGTGTTAGATGGGGCATTGGTGCAAGGTATTCATGTAAAAAACTATCAACCTATTTAACGCTTATAGCGTGTACTTCCTGCAGCCAGAAAGGATTAAGCTCAAACGCTTACTGCAGATGATGTTGTCGTTTGGTCAAAGCCCCAACGCATGTGTAAACATGAACTCTGCTGTGTTGGTGTCTCATAAGCATTCTAAAACTCAAATTTCTCTCTTTTGAAGAGTAAGGTCCACAGATTTTGCAACTTTTGAACAGAAGTTTTGTTTAACAGAGCTTAGTCTAAACGCCAAGTTGAGCTTGGTTTCTTGGAACTTGCAAAGTTAAGCTTTGTTTCTTAAAATATCCCTTTATAAACATAGCTCTGATCCTTTTTGTAGGCTATGGCCCCCAGCAGCAGCATCATGGTTACTTTGGTGACCAAAATGCTGGCACTGGTTACCCGCCAAACAGCACCTCTTGGCAACAACAACCGGACAGCATGCACTCTGGAGGCATGTATTCATTTGCCTTTGGTTATTCTAGATTTTCATCGTAGTCTCATTTCATTCAAGTGTATCCACCTTTAACCCGTAGCAGTGAAGTACCATCAGCATTTTAATAATAGCATATATATTGTTTCTTTCTCCCGATCTTTGTTTACTCGTAGACCAACCAATCACAAGCCTCCACACTTTAACTGCATGACATTTGTGTCTATTCCTCACCTAGGTTGATGTTTTTGTATCGCTGTCATGGGTGCTATTCTATGTTAAAAAAAAAAAAAGATCAAGCATGTTCAGCCATAAACCAACATGTTTTGGTTAATGATGGTGATGGTTGTCTTCGTTTCCACAGTTATATCGATGTTGTAATCCATGCTCGATATGGTTTAGAAAAGAATTTTGTGAAATTTTGATTCAAAATCTATCATGAAATTTTGATATTGGGGAAAATATGTTAATTGGGACTTGGCCCATTGGCACCCTAAAACAGCAAGTGAACAATAAATTCTAGGTTCTGTTTGTGGAAATGAAACAATGCATGAGCTGAACTGGTGTCTTGATGTATCTATCATAGTTTTATTTCAGAGCTTTTGAACATCACTGTAGTTTATGTATCGGTGATAAAAAGAAATGTCCATCCAAGTGTGGTGGAGGTGTGCTTTAACCACTCTTGAATACCTTCTTCAAATAATGACCATGCCACTCATTTGGGTAATAATTATCGTGATTTATATTAACCGCTTTTTCTTTTGTATGTACTCTATACAGGCATAACAGCTACGGCAGCAACTAACTTTACTTTTTTATTCAATGCCAATTTGAAATTTCTGGCTTGTTTGGTGGAAATCAGCTTCCTTTATCTAAATACATACATATATGTAGTTAAATCCCTAAAAAGAAAAAAAAAACAACTTTCTGTTGTTGCGGTGATTAGAATGTTGTGGCTTGTTTGGCTTTGTGTTTTAATGATTTAAATATCCCACTGAATGTCGGACAAATTTGCAGGAGTCCTCTTTGATGTTATTCCTCCAAGTAGATAGTGATTCTCACGCTACTAGTGCATGTCTGTGGCATGTACCTGATATTATCATGGAAGGAAAGGTTCACATTCTGCGTAAAACTCTTGGTTTCTTTGGTGTTTGTTGTATCATTTAGCAGTGGTCTTCATTAATCACTTTGTGTAATGTGCTGTTCAAAAACGCCTGTGTTTAGGTGTGGAACTTCAGTGCTTCATTGAAGTATATACATGTATATTCAAACATGTAATAAGCAAATAATTCAGATCATTTTATTGTCAAGAAGACCAAAACTAAACAGAATTTTCAGTTTAGTTTTCTTAAACAGTAATTATAACTTGTGCTTACCATCCTTCCGATGTAAGAAGGAAAACCTCAGTTTATTAAATAAAGCCACTTGCATTGGCATTTGCCCACACGTGGTTCTCTCTTTCTTGTTATAGGTATGATGAGCAACGAGAACATTGGGAACAGCGACAGCCATCAAGCCCCTCCCCCTTATCCCAATGATTCAGCTTTTGCAGGCTCAAGCTCCAACAGTTATGGACAACCACCAAAACCCCAGTCCTACATGGGCTCAACAAGCCACATGCCTTCCTATTCATACCAGCATAATGATGATTTCTCAGATATGAGATCAAATCGGGAGCAGCAATGGGGACACCAGCAAGGCGGCACTCCAACCCAGCGATACCCACCGAGCAGCGTCGGTCATTACGGCCCTGGCGGGCCAGTCACCAGCATTCCTGGCAACACGGGGAACTACCCGATGTACAACCGGCAGACAATGCACCGAATGGGAATGTCGCCTCAACGAGCGGAGGGAAAACAGTCAATATTCTCCCCAAGCAAAATGCCTGTAAGTTTATGACTTGCTGCATAGAAGTATTCAGGAGCAGTTTACTGGCAACTGTAACCAAGGGTTAAGATAGCATTTTGGTGACAATTGCACATGGATGGAAGAGTATTCTCCCCACTAGGACTCTTTACTAAAACATAGGTCCTCCTTTGGTCTGCTTAATTGTAACAATTCAATGCAGTCCTGCTAAATAACTGTGCATGTATAATGTTCTTGACAGACTGTTCGTTCGAAAACATGCCAGTGGTAAAGAGTTGCTATATATTATGTGTTCCAGGGTAAATCGGGTCCAGCTACCGCCTCCTTCCCAGCAAAGAAGGAAATTGTGTTCCCTGCGGATTGCGTGGAATCCACTCAGCCCAATCTGGTGAAACGGAAGAGACTGACACACAAGGATGTTGGTAAGGAGGCCATGTGTAATGATGACAAACACTTTAAAAATGAAATACACAAACTGTTGAATTTGTGCCTATAGACTACAATAGACAGTACATGTGTGGACATACACATTGTATCCTCGTTAGGCTGGTATGTTTCTAAAAAGTCTAAGTTATATGTTTAAAATGTCCACCGTTATGACGGGCGTTAAAATTCAGTCTTTTCTTAATGTGCATTAACCCCAGTTTTGCTTCTCCCATTGCAGGGCCCGTGAACCCCTGGCGTCTGATGCTGGCTCTCAAGTCAGGACAGCTGGTAGAGAGCACGTGGGCCCTGGATGTCCTCACCATACTGCTGTTCGATGATAGCACAGTCGTCTGGTTTGGACTGCAGCATATGCCAGGGCTTCTGGAAGCTCTACTGGATCATTTCAGGCAGTGCCTGATCCAGATGTTCGGCTGCGAGTTTGAAGAGATCGAAGTTGGTTCCGAGCGCAAGAAGGTGGCTCTCAACCAGGACGATCCGAATTCCTCCACCACACAGAGCATCCAGAGTGACGAGGTGAGAGCCAAGCTGGACAGGAGCCTGCAAGGAATCGATGAGGAACTGGAGGAAAAACGCAAGACTCCATCCCTGTCAGAGTTCACCATACCAGATGACGAGCTGTTAGAAGAGCCAGAAAATTACACAAGGCGCACGCGGAAAGGCACTGCCGTGAAAGTAGAAGAAGATTCGGCAGAATCCTGCTGGCTGTTTGATCAGAAACACTGGGATGTATACCAGGGCTTCGAAAGCTCTTCCTTCGATTGGCAGACAGGACGAGCAGACACAAGTGTTCATATTCAGACTCACTTTGAAAGCAAGGACTCTGTTCCCTTTTACAAAAAGGTTTTTGGGGAAACTAAACTGCAGCCAAAATCAGATGGGGATTCGCCTGCTTGCCCCGGTGATAGGATAAACCCTGAACTGAAGCAGCCTGATCCCGAAAGAGACTCCACTAATTCCAACCCTGTGCATGACACTTCAAATACCTCATATTTCCCAACAGAGCACGCTACAAGCCCGATATCAAAATGTCAAACGGCGGAGGATAACTGTGTAAAATGTGAGAAGGCTGCAGATCCTTCCTCGGAAGAATGTAGCAACAAAGAGGGGTGTTCCAGCTCGGAAAAAGCTGAAGCTGCATCTCCTGACCCCACTCAAGTCCAGATCAAGACAGAACCAATGGATGAAGATAATCTCCACGATTCCAGCTGTCACGCTGCCTCAAAGGAGGAGTGTGGGGAGCCAGTAGCCGATAAAGCGATCAAAGAGGAACAAGATCAAAGTTTAGAGAGTGGCGTGAAGGAGGAGATGAATGCTGTGATCAAGACGGAGTCATCGGAGCAAAATGTAAGCAACGCTGTGGTTCATAACGGTCGACAACTGGATTGCTTGAAACGCAAGTGGGAGGCAATGTCTGAAGACGCTGAAGCTTACACACATGACGAGCCCGCTCTGTGTGTGATAGGGGAAGCACGGCACGAGGTGGCAAAACGCTGCGTGTGTGTCTCAAATATTCTCCGCAGCCTGTCATTCATCCCGGGTAATGACCGTGACATGACCAAGCACGCTGGTATGATGCTGCTTCTGGGGAAACTGCTACTCTTGCATCACGTTCATCCCACCAGGAATCCGGACGAGTGTAAGTTCGACCGCGACGTGGATACCGAGAGCGAGGACTTGGCGTTGGATGACGGATCGAAAGAGTGGTGGTGGGAGGCACTGGATGCACTGAGAGAAAACACGCTGGTCATCTTGGCCAACACGGCGGGCAAACTCCATCTTTGCAACTATCCAGAAGAAATCTGCTTGCCAATCATTGATGGGATGCTCCACTGGGCAGTGTGCCCCTCAGCCTATGCCCAAGATCCCATGCCAACGATGTCAGCGAGTTCGGTGTTGTCCCCGCAGAGACTAGCCATTGAGGCGTTGTGTAAGCTGTGTGTCACTGACTCCAACGTGGACCTGGTCCTAGCTGCGCCTCCTTACACTCGTACTGTTCAGTTCCTCGCCACCTTGGTGCATCTTCTTGCCACAGACACTGTTGACCAGGTGATGAAAGAGTTCTCCATTGTGCTGCTGTCCTCGCTGGTTGCCGGCGATGGCTGTGCAGCACGCGTGGTCGCCCTTCAGCACCCCTCCATATCACTCTTGCTAGACTTCATTGAGACGGCGGAACAGCGAGCTGTGCAGATCCTCAACACTCACCAGCACCTCGGGGTGCTGCAAGAGAACCCAGACATGATGGGCACCAGCTTGGACATGTTGAGGCGAGCTGCCTCCATCCTACGCTGCATGGCGGAAGTTCCCGAAAATCGGGCGCTCTTCATCCAGCAGCAGCAGCGTCTCCTTAGCCTAGTCATGTCTCAGGTCCTCGACCAGAAGGTAGCGTCGCAACTGTCCGATGTCCTGTTCTGCTGCTCCCACGACTCTTGACGTCGCACCTGATATCCCGTATGGTTTACAAAACCCTAAACATTCTCAGCTGGTGATATAATGGATGAACAGCGACGTGTTCTCTGGATGAAAAAGAAAAAAAAAAAACTGATTGAATTGTATCTCGTTTCCTGGAGAGTGTGCACCGTTGTTTGGATCAACATGTGTGACTGTTTTGTTGTCCGTGTTTCTCTCCCCAACTCAGTCATTGCTTTTCCTAGATGGCTTGTGTTCATGCATCTCATCCCATAACTCCACATTAATCCATTTGTACATGTTATGAGTTCATGCCGTTTACGCGGTGTGCACTTCACCGATTTTGATGCGAAACGTGGTGTGTTCGATCTTTAAAAGGGCTCCCTCTCCCGACACTGCTGCCCAGTGCCCCCAAAAAGCGAGCTATGATTGCACTTGAAACACTATTGGGCAGTTGAGGGAAGTTGCATTGAGCTGGGCAAAAGTGTGCCTATCGATACTAAATATCATGTAGTTTCTGCATATTGGCCTCACTCCGTGTTGTAACAGCCCATAGAATAATTCAACTTTAGCCTCGTGTAACAAGATTATCCATTCTGTATACAGGTGGCACATCGGTCAACTGTGTATATCACATTGATTTGGGGTAGAGCTAGGAAAAGATCATGTCTGCATTTTATTTTTCTACACTGAGAAAACTGCCTGTTGATGATAATGATATCTCTATATATATAAATATATATACATGTATATATGTACCGAACAAGGTTGATCATTATTTCTGGATAGCGCTGTAAAGTATGTTTTTGTCTGTGCTGTCACGCGTGCTGTTGTGAAGTACAGCTCTTCTTGCGCCATTGAGCAGTAGCTGGTTCTAATGTATATAGTATTTATCATAATCCCTGGAATGCATAAGGAAAAGGATGTTAAAGACGAATGCTGTTAAGTTATATATAGGTCTGTATAATTTTAACGCATACATGGTATTAAATATGACTTTGGCCGTTGGAATGCTAGTTCCTATAAATGCCGAAGTTCGAATACCCAGAATTGACACCTAATTTAGAAATTCAACATAGAAAAAATAATACTAATAGAATAGATTATCATAGACCATAATATAATATAAGAAAGCTGCTTATGTAGTGGCCACCAGTGAGAGAAGCAAAACTGCAGCAGTCCTTGGCATTTCTGCTGCGCCTTGCAGGAAACAGGGATTTCTATATACTTCCCAGATTATATCTAGTGCTTTGTAACCCTGGGTGGTACAGCAGCTGTGATCTAATGTACAACAAACGTAATATATATATATATATATATTGGCAGTCACATTTTGTGGCTAAATTTTGTTAATACTTGGAAGTTGCCAAGTTCTGCTTTTAGTTGGTTTAAATTTTGTTTGAAATTTGATTTTGTGAGGACTTCATTCATCAGCACTGCAAAAGTTAACCGTTCAGAACCGCTTTGCACTTGCGAGGACCTCAAACGTAATTCTCACGCCGTTGAGGATAACTGGCTTGATATAATATAAGAATAACATTAAAAGTATGAGCTCTTGAAAGTGTCGCATGAAAGTTCCAAAACTTTTTTTTTTTTTTTTTTTGAGTGTAAATATACATTCAGTGCATGTTGTTACATGGTTGGTTGATACGGTGTCGCGCAGTGGTTATGGTTGATGGAGAAAAAAACTTGTGCAAGTGGTGATTTGTGTCATTCAAAGTTCTCTTTAAGGGTTAATGTCATTATACTTTGCTTAAAAATCTATAATCCAGAAATATGACACTCTGCTGGAAGTCTTTATACAAAGTATGAAGTACAATGTATGACAAAATAAATGTATATACATATAAGTTCTGTGTTGGTGTTTGAACTTTCCCAGCCCATTATTAGGTACAGCTGGATATTGCTTAAGATTTAAGGGGGCTTTAAGGGTGTGGGTTGGGTGTTACCTCCTCATTTCTGCAAGGGAGAATGATGCTACTTTACTACCCGGTATGTTAAACAGTCCATGAAACTTAATACCCTTGTACTATGTTAAACAGTCCATGAAACTTGTGTGCCCTATTATAGCAAATTGAGCAAGAGCAAAGGAATGGCAACGTACCAGATATGGTATTAGAGATGGTAGATTGAAAACTCTTGTTTTACGATATCACTTGTGTCATTTGTCACTACTAACATATGACTAGCATAAGTAACATTCAAATTCTGATTGACGTGAAAAAACAATACGCCACCCAATACCCACCCAATTTCAGCTTTCGGGCAATACGGTTAATTGCATCTTTGTGGTTTGTAATGGTCAAGAGATGCTTTTGCTTATTAATTGCTGTTGAGCAGCCGTAGTGCGCCAGATGAGTGAGCACAATAATATTGATTGACTTTTTGGACTGAGCATATGTGCACTGAGTTTAAACCAACCTGTTAGTGTAAGCAATATAGGCGTTTTAACCGGGCACTGAAGTGGACAACATCCTTAAATCCACAGGGTTCTAATATTTGTGCATTTGACAATGAATTTATTTATGTTTTAGAAATACTAAAGTAGGTCTTCCCAGTTTCAATAGGGTGCGCCTCATTGTCAGACCGACCTTTCGTCGGCCGGCGTTATGTTCTGATAGTTATGTAGTAGTATAATTTGGCACATATGTAGTTGTGTACGAAAGCAAGCAAGTAGATCTGTACGAAATTGGGTAGGTACAAAATAAGTGCTTTGCATGCAGGTATGTAAGTAGCACTGGTTTGCTACAAGCTTAACTTTTGGCTGCCACAATCGGTGAACAACCGTTTTAGAAGATTTTAAAACAAGGTCCATGGACTCTGACACTTTGCTTGATGACATCAATTTGCCATTACTAGTGAACATATACCCACAAAGAAGTTCTTTGCAAATAGGACCCAAATGTATGAAATACCAAATCGTAAGTTTTCATTGGTATGGCCTCTTTATCATGCTTAATATTTCAACAAGTAAGTGAGTGGACAACCATAGACTTAGATTACTTCAAATAAAGTATCTGTAATGACTACATACATACAGCATTTTAGAACTATTTTCTGCAAAATTGTACAATGACTAAAATTACCTTGAAGCATCAGGGCCTAGATGTGTCCCCATACATTGAGTTTTTTTATTAGACGCCCAGAAAAATCTGTTTTGGGTACCCTGGTACACCTAAACAGCTCAAAATAACCCTGAAGCGTCAAAGGCCAAACATACCAGATCAAGATGACCAATTCTTTTTCCATTTCACTCTGATTAGGCGTTCTTCAGAGAGTGGTACTTTTTATTTTACAATTGGCCACATCGTAATAAAACATTCAACTGTTAGCTCTGTTTGACTTTGTTAGAGCTGTTGCTGTGTGTGATGTTATATGCTGCCTTTGGATAGTGCAAACCACATTTTCTCAAGCTGTCAAGCAAATTTTGTGGAAAGGTAGATATTCATCATGCCCCCCCGCCGTTTTTTTCTGTTGAACTTTAATGATTTAAGTGCAATTGCTGATTCACTTTATGAGCAGTCCAGTTTTAAATTTTACAGGCCAATTTTAAATCTCAAAATTTAAAAGAGTACCTTTTGTGTGGACTGCCACAAGGAACCACTATATATATGTTTTTGTTTTTTTTTCAAAAAGAACCATAACTATAAGAGTAGTGTTATGAATCCATCACCCCAACTCCCATATGGTCCTACTTTAAGAAATTTTTCAATTTTTTTTTGTGAAAATCAACATATGAAAAATCCAACAAGTAACTTTTTCGGAGATGACCATAGACAAATCACTATGAAAGTTGCATTGCCACTGGATTAAGAAATGTGTCTTTGGGACGGGTTGCATTTAAACTTTTCACTCCGTTGCATATACTGGTATGTTCCAATGTTAATGAAAATGGAAAAAAAATGTAAAAATTCAACAACTGAAAATTTTGAAGAAGGTGGTCTGGAGATTTGGTAGAAAACTACCTATGCAAAAAAAAATGGTGAAACGTTAATCTACCTAATTAACATGCAGATTCTGAGAAAGATGCATTTAACAATTGAACTTTCCATGTGATAAAGAGCCATGAGATTTACAGTGGGGGCAGTTAGACAAACCATATACTTTACATCCATTCTTGGTGTTTGAACCTCATAGTATTGTTACGGGAAGATAAAAATCCCCCCAGGTTCCTTTTGAATAGAGTTCCTGAACAAATAACAGAGACTGATGTATGAAACCAAATTTATTATTAAAAATAAGCTTCAGAG
>JAAUYG010155530.1_pt1 | contig 11874 bp, 9 predicted proteins | sample 7278091 | NCBI WGS metagenome assembly JAAUYG01 (sample SAMN14350201, study PRJNA611818) | marine sediment metagenome | isolation source: surface marine sediment (0.6m) | place: French Polynesia: Moorea | collected 2018-08 | reverse complement strand
GTTCAAACTGCCGCACAACATGCAATGACACGGAAATCAATCCCAAACTTCCGTCGGTTTTGAGGCAAGTTGTTTTGTGCTGTGCAGAGTTTTGTTTGATTTTTTCCTAAACTTCATGAGGAAGTCCAAACTTCCGCCTGACACGCTATGCGCCTCGAATGATGAACACGGGAACAAATCCTGGCTCGTCTATCCCTGTTCACACCAGAAACTAAGAATCTTTCTTTCAGAATCAGGGAGAATTTCGTCAACATTTGTGAAGGGGTTTACAAATGATCAAACAAACAGACGGTCGTCCGGACGAAAACATCCTTGGTAAAGTTATGAATGCTCCTAAAAGTTTGAAGAAATCAGCCCCTGATGGCCAACGGAATCGCGCTTTCGCACATTTTTGGTAAATCTGTAGGTTGAATGGCTTTTCTATTCTCTTCCTTCGTTGCTTTTGTGAAACAGCCAACAAGAAAAAATCACTTTTGCTGACACAATCTTTGCAGTCACTACAGTGGATAAAGTGCCAAAATGAGGAAAGCATCATTAAAGAGGCTCACTTCCCGTTCTGTGTGAAGCTCCTGAACAGAATTTGTCGGTGCGAACCATTTAATTCCAAGGCTTCACTCCTGGTTTGCACTGCACCACAGGCAAAAAGGACGACAAGATTGAATACGAATGTGACGGTGTGAAAAGCGAAGGGGAATGATATTTCGTACAAAAGCCAAACAAACTTAGAAATTTCTTTGTTGCAGGTTCTCTTTTGTTGCAGTTGACATTTCCAGAATGCTGTGAGCTTCCGCAACAACAGGTAGGCCTACATGTAAACTCAGGAAAGTTCAGATCCCTTCTCACTGATTGGAGAAACTTTCCTGGCATTGGTGGAAAATGATGAGCTGGGATATGTTCTCTGGCTCCTGTATCTTACTCCCGACAGACCCTGGATCGTTCTGTACAGGGTCAGGCTCTTGTGCCTCGCTTGGGCCACAGAACGAGACGAGGCTTGGAACAGAACGGGTTTCCGTTCCACGACTGTAATTCCGGCACTTCCAGTGGAACCGGAAGTGACATTTTGACGCCAGCTGGCGCCACCACGGCATTTCACCAGCAGCATCTCTGCCAGCAAAACGCAGCCACTGAACACCAGCAGTCCTGAAGCTGCGAAGAAAATACCCTGCACGTCCTTCAAACGGATGGGTTTGGCAAACTCTGTGTCATCCTCGCAGCCAAGCACTTTAGGCCAGTACGTTTGTTTCCATTTTTCCAACAACCCTTCGGCCATCAGTTGCACAATTCTGGAAAGAGAAAGCAAACACCGAGAAGAATATGCCTCACAGAACTTTGTCAATCTGTAACAAAACAAAAGATTCTCAAATAGCAACAACTTTTTAAGCCAGAAGCAGTGCAAGGGCAACTGCAGTGCGATGTCCTACCGCACCGATGTCTCCCATGTCTGGCCCAAATTGCCCTTCAGTGGGGGAGGGTGGAGGTCAAATAGGACATCCAGCCAGGGTCATATATGTACACTGTATATTGCGCCAAATTGCCCCAAAGGGCTTTTGAGCCTTTCAGTGGGGGGGGGGGTCAAATAGGACATCCAGCCAGGGTCCCAAATGTGTACACTGTATACAAAGGGCACTTACTTGGTCACATGGAGGGTGGTTGCGGGGCATCCCCTGAACCACAAGATGGCTGCCCTCATACCAACCGCTAGGTGCTCTGCCCATTAGGACATCGCACAATGAAAGAGATAATCAAAGCATTCCAGAAGATGGGACCCCATTTGAGAATGGCCGCGCGTCCCCCATGTTGCGACGTTGACAAGCGCCTTTGTTCTTGCTTCTTCTTGTTCATGCTTTCACGGCTTTTTTTGCCTTTTTCCTGAGGATCATTTTGCCTTTTTTGTGAGAATTCATTTGTCAGCTTTATTTTTCTTGTTGTCATTAAGATCAAAGTCCTGGTGCAATCTTTGGCGATGAATTCCCTCCAAGCACTTTGAAATATAACCCAATCTTATAGCTTTCATGATTCCCCAGGCTGACACCCTTTGCTATTTTTCCTTGTGACCTTTCATCAGAGAAACGATGTTTTCTGTTTTTAGATTTCATTGCAAATAAATGACAGCATCGCGACTGCCAATCTCTATTTAAGTTGAAACGGAGATTCTCTTTACTTGATAGTCAGAGAGACTCACTGCTCAGAAAATATGTCCGTGTAGACGGAATTATTCTGGGCACCAATCCCGTAGAGCAGCGGTGCAAAGCGCTTTTCCATGACGGCCAGCTCGCAGTGCTTGAACTGCACTAGGTTGAAGGTGGTGACGTCTGCTATGTAGGCGTATCCACCCTGTCTCACTCGGCGGATGTGCTCTGCATTGTCCGGAGACAACACTGGTGCTCCCTTCCCTGCGAAATCCTGGATCCTCGTCCATAAGCGCGAGTATGTGTGCCCTGACTACATAATGACAACAGGCACAGGGTTAGAAATTGGCAAATTCTCACTTTTTTGTCTGGAAAGGGGTTTGACAAAGTCCCATAGTTCTCAGATGTGCCAGTTTTTGTGGCAACAAATTTGGGAACTTGTACATCAAAAAGGATGACATGTCTGAGACCCAAAGCTGTGTTTGAGTGAGGGTCAACCCCAGAATGAAACTGAGATGAACTGTTTGGGAAGTTCTGACCTTAAACATGGCCTCCCACATGCTGGCGCCCAGTGTTCCGAACTGGTAGGCGTTCTGGTTGACGAGTTGGTCCAGTGTGCGGAAGGGAGGATGAACTATGTCCACGGTGAGGAAGGCGATCAGGTTGGCGCTGTAGGTGGCGAGGACGACAGAGCAGAAGAGCCACCAGAACGTCAGCACGGTTCTCAGCGACGGGGCCAGTGGGAGCACGTGTGCACCTGGAGGTTTTGAATTATTTATCGACCGTTCACAAAAAAGGGAAGTTCATCCCCTCGGGTTAGGGGTGCAACTCAGGGAAGCAGAAAAACACACTTCTGCTCAAAACACACCAAGCCGATTTTTGGGTTCCCATCCAAGTTTCCTGTCCTGTGGAGAAAGAAAACTCGGACAGGGGCCCAGAAAATCAGCTTGATGTGTTTTTGAGTATTTGGCCGGAGCGCAACTACCAATCAAGCAAGGCCTGAAGCTCTGCACATGTTTACAGTCGATTCTGTGCTGTGCCTGGTTTCTACTTTTGTCACGTGCTTCTTCTGCAGTTTTTCGTCCAACCTGTCGCAATGAAGGCACCTTGGCAATTTCGCGGTTCAATTTCTACGTGTTTACCTTGTGAGAGCAATGCACCAAAGCAGTACCAGGCACTGTTCCTGATGTCTGAGTAATCCTGTGTGGCCTCTGCCTTCGTGAGAATGAGGCCAGTTCTGGCAAACACCAAGGTCACCACGGAGATGAAGACAATCGAAAAGCAAATGGAGATCCACACTTGCTTCTTGTAAGGTTTCAGGAAAATGTTGAACTGAAATGAAAACAGAAATCTGGTGATTGAATTCAAAATGGCCACCTCCAAGCAGTGAAGCGGGTGTGAGGATCTCATTTGTGGTGCTTTACCTTCGCGTCGGCACTTGGTTTCTTGTACAGGGCACTGGTGTATTCCGAATAAAACGGCACAGCGAAATCAATCACCTCCTCCCTGTCAGCCAGCACTCCCAGCGGGGAAATGTGAAAGTCTGCAACCTGTATGAAAATCCCGGAGAAGGGACCACTGCAGGTTGAGTGAAATGTTAACATAGCACAGTGGTTTCCGCTTAATTCAAATCTGTTTTCCCGGCTGATTCCTTGTATTTTGTAGTTTTTTTGTTGTGCAGGTTGTTTGCATTGTGGAGACAGAAATCATTTTGGTTTTGTTTTGAATTGCGCAGGGCTTTGATACAAAAAATTCGATTCGAATTTTGTGAGGATGACTGCAACATAGGTTCAAATGACACAAGGCAACAAGGGAGGGTGGCACAGACTGCTCATTTTGTGAGAACCGTACTCCTGACCTTGTCTGATATATCCCGGACGATGCCACTCCAAGTTCCGTTTTCGTCTTTCACGCCCCACAGTCCATCTCGAGGCAAAATAGTTGTGTACCTGGCAAAACGAACGACGACTTTTTGAGTGAACTCTCGGAATGGCATTCAGTCAAAAGAAGACTGGTTCTGTCAGGTTTTCACTTTTGCGTGAGTGTTTTCTTCTCGTTTTTTGCAAAAGAAAAGGTTCAAAAACATGGGAACGAAAACGTACGTGAAATTAAGTTGATCAGCAAAAATCTCAATGATTTCTTCGCACATGCCCAGGAAGGTGAGGTTCTGTTTGTCTTCTGTTGAGATCAGATCCATGAATGGCCCCCACTGCAAACCAAGGACAAAGTTCCGCAGAGCCCCATCTTCAAACCAATTTGTCTTCTGTGGGTTTCATTTGCTGTCGTTTCATTTCATTTCAATTCTTGGCTTGTGACCAATTCAGATCAAGATTGTGTGTCTGTAAGTCATCGTAAGCTTCAGGAAAAATGTTGAAGCATCAAAAAATAAACAGGTGTGAACGACAAATCAAAGAGAAAATAGATGTATATATTGTTCAGCTACCAGATTGGTGACGATGATAAAATGTCTCCCGTTTAAGCCGTATTCTTCATTGGGAAACACAGGATGAGTCAGTTGCCACCCGGCAGGGCTGAAGTGACCTATCACTTCGAATGCTCTGCCGTCTGATTTCCAGGCCGCAGAATTTAGTTTGATGGAGAACATCATTTGGTCCAGCTGAAAAAGACAGATTGAAAGACAACCTCTGCTTCAAAAGGGGTTTTCTTGTGTAGCCAGAGGCAGGCTTCACTGAAAGTTGAGAGCTTTTTCAACTCTTCCTTCAACTCCTTCACAAAAAGAATCAGTGTGAACAGGAAAGGAATCAAAAGAAGTACGGACCAAAACAGGCGAGTCATTTGCTGCTGGATCTATGCACTGTACGCTTCCAATGCTTAAGATGTTCTGCAGGTAGTTTCGTGCGTTGTCTATCACCTGCAGACCACCTCCAACTTGCTGAAATCAAAGCCACACCATGTCAGACAAAGCGGAAACAGAGCCAAACAGGTTTCTGGAATTAAGCTCCAGAATAGCTGGAAACAGCAGTAAAAGATTTGAATATTTGAGGCAAATCCCACCCGAGTTGCCTGACCTTTTCTTCCTTCCAGCTGACAGCAGTGAGATGTGTGATGTTGTGCACAGATTGCTGGGCGTATTCCAGGAACGATTCCTCTGCAACAATGATCCACCTGTAGCTGAACGTGAACAGTCCCTGTTCGTTTCTCGTGTGATCGTGCAGGTTGATCTGCAAGAATAGGACACACACAAAAACAGTGCAGGGCAACCTGTGTGTAACAGCAACAAAAGGCAAAGATAAAATACTGTTGGCACAATTGAGCTGCAAAAGAGATTCAAAATGCTGAAGCATTGATTGAACTTAAAAGATACAATTGAATATGTCAAAGGAAGTACAAAAACACCAACTTGGTGCATCAGTTCCACAAGGCATTCTTCATGGCACAGGACCACGACATTTCTGTGCCTTCTCTCGTAGATTCTGGACTCCAAGAAGTTGAACACATCCTCCCTTAGATGTGTTCGGCGCAGGTCAAATTGCATCAAATACGTGTAGTTCATATACATAGGGAGCAAATCATGGAAGGAACCTGGAAATACCAACAAAATTGTGTTGGAAAAACAATTCCAGCAACGACAAAAGAGACAAAAGCACCACATCATTCCATCATTCCCTTGCTGTGCAGGGAATTCAGCCTGATTGGGTCAACGACAACATTGGAGATGTAGTTTGCGTGAAGCTTACATAACCATTTGTGAACACGCAAACGAGACAGACTGATGAAGAGGGGAGACAATCAACTGCACTGATAGAAGTTCGCCTGTTGCATGTTTTATCCCTGACTGAAAGCTGCAAGTCGGGTTCGGCCCAACAGTCTAAAAGAAAGACAATTGGACTGTGGCCCCTGGTTTAGAATCCTTGTTCAAAACACAAAAAAACTCACTTTCTGTGTGGCCAAAATTGTTCAAGGTATCCTTTTTGGGCATGGAAGATGACCACAAGATGGGTTCAATGGGATCCTTTGTGGAGCCACAGCAACAAATTTTCAAAAAGGCGTCTACACGAAAGTTCAGCTCTCTAATGAGGTCCAACGAGAAAATATTTCACAATTGTGAATAAATTCCCCAAACATCCTTTGTTTAACCAAAACAAACATCTCCGAATTTTCCGTTCTGGTTCAGAAAACTAAACTTGAGAAATGTTTTCGTGTTTTGTCAGCCCCATTGGGAGTAATGGCCTCCCCTGTGAGTTTTACCTTGTACTGTCTTTACTGAAAAAAAAAATGACATTGATTGTCTGCAACAACAAAAACAACTTGGACATTACTTAAATTGTCTTCTGCTTCCTGTAAAACTGTGATACTGTTCCATCCCAACAGCTGCACCAGTGAAACGACGGCTTCTACCAAGTTCCGCATTGCAGCGAATCAACCAAACAATTGTCCAAACTTCAGCGATGAACCAAAGTGAATTCCAGTGAATCCTGTGTGAATCCAGCAATGAGCAATGGAATATTCCAACCTGTGATCGTTTTTCATGTGAACAGGAACTGTTTCCGGCAAGGATTTCGGCAACAGTGTTGAATAAAAGTTGTGGATTCATCTGATGACATGGAAAAACATTCCCATTGTGCACTTAATTAATTGAGAACAGCTTCACACCAGGGCAGAGAGTACAGATGCAAATTGCAAGCCAATGTGATTGAATCAGAAATCGACTTTTATTTGAGTGTCAGCCAGGTAACATCAGGGCCTGAGTTCGATTGCATTGGGTGAATCTGGTGTCGTGGTGAACCAACAGGTGAATTGGTGAACTTTCCATTGAAAACATCAATTTCAATGAATTGAGAATTGTCGCAAACACCAATATATTCACAAAATTGAGTCGGGAAGCACTTCAACTTTCCCATGCAGTCTTGTCTACCTGAAAGGACTTGGTTGAGCCATTGGTGCGGACAGGAAGTTTGCTGTTGAATTTGGTCAAAATGTTTTTTTATCCAAAAACTTCTCTCAGGTCAGAAGGGCGTGGGTAAAGTGCACCTCTGAGACACAGAAAAATTCGACAAACCATCGGCTCTGCTTTTGTCAGGGTGGGTCATCTTGATGTAGAATCTACAAAGACAGAGTGAAATCTAAATCAAGAGTTCAATTGCTTGTTTTTTGTTCCTGTGTGAACTGTTTTGGGTTCTGACTGGTGTGAAACAGGTTCACACACCTGCAGCAAAACCCGCGGGAATGAGTAGAAAGGTGCTGACCTCTAGGGTCTGAGTGCTTCATCCGGGTAACGAAAGGACATTCCTTGGAGACTTGACAAGTTTGTAAATGTGACGCATTCTGTGCTTACTGGCCCTTTTCGGCAATTCGTCGGGCCTAGAATTGTTGAGATAAAGATATTTTATTGCTGTGTCAGTGGGATTAATCTGAAACTGATCAAACATTGGTAAAAAGGTGCGCGAACACTTGACAGTGAGCGATAATAAGGGTTTAGGTACAGTTAGACCTTGTGTGGTGAAAAAGGAGAAATACTCCCTCATGGGCTTGACATCCAGATATCTGTGCACATCCAGACTCTTTTCTGCAGCACTGCTTTTAGATCTAACTCTTACAAGTTTCAAGACGACGTTATAATGTGGAATCACCCACCTCCACACAGATCTGCCCCTTTCGCCCCACCACACCGCTTGGCTGCTGCAATCTCCTGTGATTCTCAAGCCGTGCAAGCAAGTGTGATGACAAGGGTGCGCTTAGATATCCAACTGTAATTTGGGCGAAGTTGAAAGAACATGTTGCAGTGACCGACAGACTTGTTTTGATATTCCATTGCAGACAGCCAGTCTCCAAGATGAAAGAAGATCGCGAGAAGGTGCAGAGCCTGCTGCTGAACACAGTGGGGATGCTGTGCAGGAACAGTCTGCGGTACAGCGCCGAGCTGAAGGTGGAAGGGTTGATCGGAATCACGTTAGACAATGACGAAGTCTTCCTCATCCACTTGAATGAAGTCTTCCAGAAGGACTTTGTTCAAGAGACTCCATTTCGGTCTCGGAAGAGGCCAAGTCAATCCACAAACAAGTGTGCTAGTTTTGTGCCAAGTGAACCAGTATTAGACATGCCGTACGGAACAGGCAGCAGCCAGGTAATGGAGATCCCTGAGGAATCGAGTCCACCTCAACAACAGAACAATCCAAAAAGACGAAAGAAGAGGAAAAGCAGCAGAGGTTCTCGGGAAACGAGCCCAGCCATGAAAAAGGGAAAAATCACACAAAATGAGTCCTCTGTTGTCGTAAAAACTGAGCCAGATGAGGAAGACGTTATTCTCAACTGCGAAGACAGTCCCACTGGGGAAAATTTAGACTTGGAAGCCAGTGAGGGGACTTCAGGCTTTCTAGGATTCGGAGATGACCACAGCATGGAAGCTATACACAGTCATTCTGACGCTGTTATTCCATCAGCTGGTGCTTTTATAACTGGTGTCGTGAAGAACACTAACACTGCTGTTGGGGGTTCGGAGAATGAGGCGGACCCTGGGGCGTACTGGGACAGCGTGGCGTTGGCCACGGCGCCGAACAACGCCAGCTGGACGTCAAGCAGCGCCGACGGGAAACTCAGTGCCAATTCCACTTCAGACATGGTGGGTAGCATTTTTCTCGTGTCACAAAACTGTTCACGTGTGATTTCGTTTGCGTTTGCCAGCTGCTTGTCACTTCTGTGAGATGTTCCTTGCCGAAATGCATTTCAGCGCTGGCATCCCAAGAGGACATCTCATCCATGATATGTTTGTTTTTTTTACCAAATTGTCTGCTTCGTCGTTCTTCTCCCTGGTCAATGGTTACTCCCCCGCCCCCTCAGCCACTTCGAAAAAGAAACGAGCCATGCGATATAGTGCCTTGTCGGTTATGAGGCAGGGTTACAGTTGGGGGCAGTGAGCTTGGCAAAAATGCAACTCATTCCCAAAAATCTTCACGTTCTTACAGTGTTGTTTCAGTTTTCTGTGTGTTTCAAGTAGATTCGTCTGTTGTGCTTTTCCGGCTCCGTTTGAACTGTTATTCGTGCCTCTGGCTGTTGTTGTGATCGAGGTTGGAATGTACTGGGTACACGCATGGACAAGTGTGCATGTTGTGGGCATTGCACAGCGAGAATCATCTCGCCTCAGAACTATTCCGTCTGCCATGAGGACTGCTCACTTGCAGCCTTCGCGGGCCTGAATACGTTTGGAGCACAAATGACCTCTCCTCGCCACGAGTTTCAACCCTCGGGACTCTACCCTTCACGAGACTTGTGTTTTCCCGGACGATCTGTTGGATGTACGAAGACCAGCGAATGGACGGCGTTTGTGTCGGATCTCTTGTTTCCGTTTCCGTTCCTTGCGCTGTGATCTGCACTCCCAAGGGTTCATTCAGGCACACTTTTGGCTGGAATATTGCTGAACTGTCGACAACATTATCTGGGAATTCAGATGGCAAGGTGTGGTGGGAAAGTTTGAGGCGGCCTTTTCCCTTTTGTTGTTTTTGTGTGAAATTCTGGACAGACCCGCTTTTGTATAGCTCTGGACAGACAGTGAAAATTGTGGAAGTGGAAATGTAGCTTTTGAAGCTTGTCAGGGAAAAAATGGAAAAACGTACGTCCACCATCATTTTGCACTGTACCCTCTGCGCAAAGGAAAGAAAAACTGAACAACAGCAATTTGTGGCAATTCTGGCAAAATAAACGTCAGAAGTTTCAGAAGTCGTGGGAAAACATCGCATATTCGGAGCCAGACAGAACCGGAACAGGAAAGAGGAGTTTTTGGAGTGCGTTACTTTGCGAGGCCATTTCCTCTCGTGAATTCAAAAGAGAAGATCTTCAACGGGCGAAACGCTACGGACTCCTCTTTTGCGCACGCTGTTTCATCTGTTCTTGGAGGGGAACAATGGACTGCAAATGACACGTAACGCGTTCATCGGATTGGTAAGTTTTCCTGTTTTTGTCTCTGACAATACTCATGGAAATTGCCATTACTTTCAACAAATCATTTTCGTGATGTTATAACCTGTTAGCTGCGGTCTCAGGAGACGTACATTTTTTCCCAAACCAATGGTTCTGTTTTTGCCGCGCGAGGATGTAAGCGGGACGGCCTTATGGAGTCATCCTTGACAGTGTCATTGTGGAAGACACCACCCCGCCAACCCTGATCCAGGACGCCCAAGCATTGTCATTGTGGCAATCCCTCCTCCAAAGGAGCCAGGTTGGCTTACATTTCTTGTACATGCATGGTCAATAAACAACCCTCCCACCCTCAATCCGGGGACCCATCTGACCGTTGACTCTGCCCCCTGATCCTGGACCCCACCTGACCCCGGAACCAGACTTTGCTGAGTCGATTTTTAATTACAATTCGTTGTCAAGTTCAAAAAGGATTTGAACTTCTTTTAACTTTTATTTTCAGGTTCCGTGGTAAAGTTTGACAAGCTGGCACAACATCGAGAAAAATTCAAACACCTTGAGAAAATGTCAGACACCTGACAGTGAATTCGGTTTTGGGGGGACGAGGAAGTTTTGTTGCGCTAAACATTGATCAGGACATGTTAGAATAAATTGCTGTTGTCCCTTGTGCTGTACTTTGTTTTCATTTGTTTTTTGTTCCTGCTGGAAAGGGTGGTGACCAGAAAAGTGGACAACACGGAAGAACAGGAACAGAAGCATGCGTGGAGAATTTGGCCAACCCAAGCACAAGGAACTTGGAACTTGCTGCAAGTTTTCTTTTGGCATGATGTCCAGAAGCACCAAAAGCCTGTTTTGATGTCTTCACACTGTCTTCCTGATTTTTCATCACTGAGACTTTTCTTTGGTTTCACACAGGTGTACCCAGCGCAACACAAGACTCGAAAAAATCCTCGCAGCAAATCGGAAAACGCCTCCGGGAAACAATACTGCTGCGAATTTTGCCAAAAGCGGTTCTACCACAACACCCACTTGCGGAGGCATCAAACGAAAAAACACGGACGTTTACCTTCCAAATTCGGCATCCTGCTTCGTCCATTGCTCTGGCAGGAGCGACAGCAGCAAGTGGAAGCTGACCATTCTGGGATCAACAGGACCAATCAAGGAACTGATTCTCTCCTCGCTTGGAAAGACGAGAACAGCAGTCCGGAGATTGTGGAAATGCTCGGGAATATGAAACGGTGATTGAGGTGGAACTTGCCGATGGAATGCACAAACCATCCAATGAAAGAGTCTCTTCAGTTTTGAACGTGGAATTCCGAAACAGGGAATCATCACAAACGTTGGTGAAACGGAAAAGTGAATTGCCAAGACGGACAGCTGCTAAATGGGACTATTTTTTCCCCGATTTTTCTTTTTGTTGATTTGTTCAGTGAGGTGCACGTTTTTGGTGCTACAGAATGTGGAAAGAAAAATCAGAAATGTATCTTGGTTCTTTGTTTTTGTGTGGACAGCTGTTGAAATGTGCTGGATGTTGGGAGGACAATTGCTCCATTGTGAAATTATCCTGCAATGCGGAGAAAACACTGAGAAACGATGTCAGTTGTATTTTCGAGTGTAGAGGACAATTGCTCCATTGTGAAATTACCCTGCAATACGGAGAAAACACTGACAAACGATTTATTTTTTTTTGTGACTTATTTGGTTTTATCTTTTGTTTTGAATGTGCATGCTTGAATAGAGTCTGTATATTTTCTGTTCTTTAGGTCAGTGTGAATACAAGATTGGGAGATGCAACTCTGAAAGCTCACAACAGTTTTGATACGAGAAGATCCAGAGCCGCTCAGGATAAACCGTTCGCCTGTGATGTGCCAGG